>Ga0210082_1000059_pt1 | contig 22183 bp, 18 predicted proteins | sample White_ThreeSqA_D_2_FD_185592 | JGI IMG/M metagenome (GOLD analysis project Ga0210082, IMG submission 185592) | Wetland microbial communities from the San Francisco Bay, California, USA, that impact long-term carbon sequestration -... | ecosystem: Environmental > Aquatic > Marine > Wetlands ... | reverse complement strand
TGGCAGCCCCTCATGACAGCGGAAAACGAAAGGAAAACCGGGGTTGATATTTCGGGCATTTTCATTTAAAATAGGCCCATGAACGATCACACAAACGAAAAAAAAACGACCCCGACGGACCGGGAACAGAACCCGGAACTATACCCTGAAAAAAACGACTCCTCCGCCCTTTACGAACAAAATAAAGAAACCGGCGAATGGACGATCAAAAACCCGTCAGGCTCCACGGCCTATAACTACCTCTACCGCGGCGACCTCGAAAAAAGCGGGATTGGCTGAGAGGTCGACCTCCCGGGTTTTCCCGAATAAAATGCCTTACTTACCTGTCCCGATTCCTCTTCTTCAAATGACTTGTAAGCTTATCTCTTTTCCGACAGCCCGGGCAAATCTCTTTAAAGTGGACAGTTTAATATCGTCCGCATGATTCTCTATCCGGGATATGGCGGATTTTTTTGTGCGCAGTTTCTTCGCTATATCTTCTTGAGTCAGCCCCGCTTCTACCCTGGCCTTTTTTAATATAAGACCGATTTTAAAATCGTTATAACCGGCTTCAAAATTTTCCGCAAACTCCGGGCTGCTCTTCTTCCGTTTATCAATATATTTTTCTAAGTCGTCCATTATTTATTCCTCGCTTATCGGTTAGAGTGTCAAGAAAGTTTTCAATTGGGCAGTTACCGTCTTCTGTCCTGTAAAATATGATTTCCTTCATACCTCAATGTTAACATAGATGTGAACCAAAATCAACATTGTGAAAAAGTTTTCATCTTTTCCGGGGAATGCCTTACTTGCCTGCTATGAAAACACGCGGCGCGTGACCCTCTTAAAGTTGGTTCAAACAGCATCAGAAGTGTTTTCATCGTTTCGGGTGAGGCTCGCATCATGAGGGGAGAATCTCGCCTGTCACCTTTTTCTTCAATGGCCATTTCATTTTTCTCTTTTTTGCTTTACGCAAGCAAGATCAAATATTATTATTGGCTGTTGAATGAAATCGAAACACTTGAGGCGATATACGAAAAATTTCTCGATCCGGAGGGCTTAAGAAATGGACAGGACCGTTTGACATCCCCGGGGGGTGGTAAAACCCCGGCGTTGGGGTAAGAAGCCCGCCGCCGGGATACAAAACCCATCGATGGGTTCAAAAACCTTCCAAAAGGTGTGGAAGCCCTCGAAAGGGCTTAGACGCCTTCGGATGGGTTTAGAAACGCATCGATGGGTTCAAAAAGCCTTCCCATGCGTTTATAAACCCGGCCATGGGCTTCTAAGCCTTTTCATGCGCTTACAGACCTTCGGGAAGGCTTAGAACCCCGTCGCCGGGATTAGAATCCCTCCTTTAAATAGGACCCACTGAACACACGGAAAACACAGAAAAAAAATTTCATCACTGGGCGTACATCGGCCTGTACTTACCTGTCCCGATTCGTGTTCTTCGTGTCCTTCGTGGTAAAATTAGAAATGCCGCACACGCGGGTGACGGTTGAATTTAACTCTGAAATAGGGTATATTATAGGAATGAAAAAAGAATTGAAGCAAGAGATCGGTGCCAGGATTCGGAAGCTGAGGGAACACCTGGGATTAACGCAGGCCGCGATGGTGAAGCATTTCGATTTCGGCAGGGCCAACTATTCCAGGATCGAGAAAGGCGAGGTCTTCCCCAATGCCGCCGTTTTGAATACATTGAACACACAGTTCAATGTCTCGATCGATTGGCTTGTTACCGGCGTAGGCCGAATGCTCCCGCAAGTGGGCGCGGGACGCGACCGGCACATGGATTTTGCCGCTTGTGAAAACGAACTGAACGAGCTTTTCGATCACATCGAGAAAATTCCAATGATCAAACACGCAGTGCTGGGATTCTTCCTTGAATACAAAGTCAAAAACAATAAACTGATCCGGGAATTACTCGAGGAACAGGAGAAGCGGAAGAGGCAGGCAAAATAGGCGGAATCGGGACAATTGACCATTTGTTTTCCCTGCCATGAAAATAGAGCACACAGAACACACAGAAAAATTATTTTTATAACTCTCCGGGTGACGGCGCGTTGTCATGAAGGACTGTCCTATTTTTGTACCCGGGAACCGGGGGAATGCCCCTTTTTTATAACAACCGGGACACATTTTCCCGGCACCGAAATTGCTGGAAATATCTAAAAAATCCGTTCAACCGAGGTCGATATGCATGCAAAGATAAACAGCCGTTACGGCAAACAAAAATGTGTTAAACCATCCGTCTTTTCTCCCCTGTTTCTCGTTTTATCTCTAATGATAATATCCGCCATATTCTCATGGTTTTCCATACCCCTCCGGGCACAGGAACAGGAAAACATCGTCGAAACCGTTTACGTGGAAAACGTGGAAATCCCGGTACGGGTATTCGAAGGGAAAGAACCGGTAATCGGGTTGAAAAAAACAAGTTTTGAGCTCTTCATAAACGGAAAAAGAAGAGAAATCAACGGTTTTTTTGAAACCCGGAAAAAACTGGCTCAAAATACCTCCCCCGGTCCCTTCACAGAAGATACCGGGAAAACACCCGCCGCCGGTGCCCGTTTATTTGCGCTAATATTCAATTTGTCCGATTTTCAGCAGGACCTGGCCGGTCACCTGGACACGCTTTTCCGGGAGGTCATCAAACCCGGCGATTTTATCATCGTTTTGACCAATCGTTATTTTTTCCCCGAATGGAGAGTGGATGTCCCGGAACAGACCAAAGGCAAAATAATGGCCATCCTGGACAAGGAAGTAAAAACATTGAAATCGGAGATGTTCCGATTCGAGAATGAACTGCGGGCCATCTCCAGCGAGTTGAAATCCCGGTTGGACGATCCCATGGGAATGGAAAAACGCTCCGACGACAATTTCCCGCTAAATATATTCCGTGATTTCTTCGTGACCTACCAATTCGTCCTGGAAGATATCAAGAACCAGTACTTGAGTCTACCGGTGGACCAGTATATAAAAATCGCGGGATACATGAAAGGGCAGCAAATGGAAAAATGGGTGCTCAATTTTTACCAACTGGGACGCTTGCCCCTGTTGAATACCACCGGCCGGATTTACGGTCAACTGAACAAATACATGGACGGCGCAGGGGGCACAGTCTCAACGGGAGGGGTGGGTGGAACCGAAATCAACTTTACCGTCGTAAAAGAAAAGCTCCAGATTTTATATTTCGATTTTATCATGCAATTGCAAAAGATCGACGAACTGTATGTAAAGGATATCGGGAAATCGTTTTTGAACAGCGGTGCCACGGTCCATACACTGCTGTTGAAACCCATCCGGCAACACGACATTACGGGGTACGACGATTATAAATATGAAACCGTTGCCACGGATTCGGAAAGCATTTTAAAGAAAATGTCCGAACTGACCGGTGGAAGCATCGTCAGATCGAATAAGATCAACGACTTTATCACGGATATCACTCAAAAAGAAGATGTCGTTTATATACTCACCTATGCACCGGACCCCGACAGGAAAAGGCCCCCAAAGGTGGAAATTAAGATCGACAACCCGGGGTACCGGCTGGTTTACGACGATCAAACGCGATTAAGATCATTCCGGAACATGATGGCCCAACTCAACCGGCTCAGCAAGAATATCGAGATCGAATCGATCTCCTGTAACGGTGACATGCTCACGGCAAAACTCACGAATATCGAATTGGTTCAATTCGAGGGCGAGTATTTCGGCGTGGTGCGGGCCCGGATTAGAATACTGGATAATAAGAAAAAAACAATTGTCGATTTTGAAAAAACCTATAAAGGGATCAAAGAAGAAGGCATTTTCCAGGCCAAACTCCCACCTATTCCCAACGGCAGCTATAAACTGATCCTGGAAGTAAAAGACCTCTTCGCCCTGAAAAATGTATATGCCGGAGACGGTATCAATTTCACGAAAACAAAGTAAATATGTTATAATGGTTTATCGAAAAATAAAGAGAAGGAGGACATCTATGCGCAAAACATTTTTAACGGTTGTAATCCTGGCCCTCGCGGCGGGTTTGATTACCGGGGAGACTCGACAGGAGGCCCAGCAAAAACAAAAAAGTTATATGCTGGTGTTCGATATCATAGAATATTCGCCGCAATTGAAAGAAGCGGTCAAGCGTTTCTTCGATACCGTACTTCAGCCGGGGGATCAATTGATCATCGTAACCCCGGGAAGAATGATCGGCTTTTCCCCCCAAAAATTGAAAACACAAAAAAAAGAACTCATTCCCGGTATTTTGGATCAGCTTAAGAACGATATTTCCATGGGGTCTGTAAAATACCGGACAACCATGGAAGAGATGAAACGGGTGGTCCAGCAATTGAGCGGCGCATCTCCATCGGAAGGGTTGGGCGTCAAGGAGATACTGGTCACTTACACCCAGCACCGTCAAAGTCTGGGGGGTTTAAGACAGGACCTGGAAGGAAAACTCATGAAATATGTCGATATATTCCGGCGCGTCAAAGGTGAAAACCACCTGTTGATGTTCATGGAAAAAGAATACCGGCCCATCCCGGACAAAAAAACCATGGGAAGGCTCCGGGAGGCCCCCACCGTCTCCTTTAGCGCAGCGGAAGCCTTTATCGAGGAAAATTACAAGCCGACGATCTCGCTTGATCGATTGATCGCCGGGTTTAAATATGCCAACGTCAGGTTTCATTTCTTATATCTCGAGGGCAAAACCGCACGCTCCAGGCAGGGGGTCGATTACCTGGAAAACTCGGGAGACATCTATGAAATCTTTACGAAACTGGCCAAAGCCACCGGCGGAATTAAATTAACCTCTTCAAAAACCTCGGTATTTGTCGATCAGGTGGACCAGGTAGTGGAAGGAAAAGTGACGGTGGAAGTGGTGGACGAAAGAATGGAGAAAGAGAAAGAGAAAGAGAAAAATTAGCCGTTTCTATTATCATTTGCTTCCCTTTATTCTACCATATCTTTCCCCGCACACAAAAATATTTTTCCTTTTTTTTCTGTGTGTTCCGTGTGTTCTGTGGGCTATTTTTCTAACAAGCGGAAAAGTAAGTTTCGTGATATAATGGAAACGTTATGAGTATTAAAGGAGTTTTATTGCAGCCGGTGGTGGATGAATGCCCGTATATCGACGGATATATCGCCATCAATGAAAACATGATGATCGCCGAGATCGGGGAGAACGACATGGAACTCCTTTTGAACGCCGGGTTCCGGCATTTCGGGCAGGTCTTTTTCAGGCCTATTTGCAGACACTGCCGCAGTTGTATTTCGATTCGTATCCCGGTGCAGCGGTTTACGTCTTCAAAATCAGTCCGCCGCCTCTTCAACCGGAACAAGCGGTTTACGGTCACATTGGAAGAATCCGTGCCCTCCCGGGAATTCTTCAAACTTTACAATCTACATAAAAAAAGGTTTAGAAAACATATCCCGGAACCCTATGCCATCTACGTGAAAAGTTTTTTTTATTCCTTCCCCTTTAGCCGTATCCTTTGCGTCAGGGACGGCAAAAGACCGGTGTCGGTATCCCACCTTGATGTCACGCCCAATGCCATGTCCGCGATCTACTGTTATTTCGACGAGGCGTATAACCGGTTCAGCCCGGGAAAATTCGCCGTATACAAAGAGATCGAGATGGCAAAGGAAATGGGTATCCAATGGCTGTACCTGGGGTATCACATCCCGCAAAACCGCCACACACAGTATAAGATCGATTTCAAACCCAACCAGTTCCTGGGGTTCGACAATAAGTGGCACGACCATATGGACGCCTCGGGAACGATTATTAACCCGCTGCACCTCACCTTTGCGGGCTGACGGCACCCATTTGTTACCGGATCAACTCCATGAGGGCAACCGGACCACCCGATCTGTTTTTTCCTTTATATCGCAAAAACCGTCCATCGGATTTGCGGTACCAGTATTTACCGGTCCAGAAAAGCGAAAGCAACCCGGATAAAGAAATGTTGATATAAACCGCTTCCACCGGTTCGGCGGTTGAATCCAGGGTGATGGTTTCGTTGTCTTTCTTTTTGACATTGAATTTGGTGATCTTCATGTTACCGGGACCCGAGGTACCGATGGCCCAGAACTTCATGGATTCCTCCGTCGATAAAATAAAATTCTCAAGGCCGATATTAAAGGTCTGGTTCCAGGGTAATGAATTTATTTTAAAGGTTTTTTTTATGGGATCGCCTTCATCCGTGCCTTCCAGGAAAATCCGGTTCTCCTTTCGGACGGCGGTTACCTTTGTTTTCTTATGGGGCGCATCGTAACTCCAGGACAACGCGGCAAGGTCGGCGTCCAATTGGAAGGTTTGAAATACCTTAAGGTCACCGGTTTCAGAGGTCAGGTCAACGGTGAAACCGGGACCGGAGGGTTCGATAACAAACCGGTGGGTGGTGACCCGGTCGCCTTCCCGTTCTTCATAAACACGGGTTTCCCCGGCTAAGGAAGAGGGCCGTAAGGCCCACAAGAATGTAATCACCAGGAGGAATACCGGTTGCTTTTTCATTTTCATGGAAAACTCCTTGTTAATGTTTTGTTTTCGATCATGGTTCTAATTATACTCCATTATACAACCAGGACAAAATAAATCAAACTTTAGTTTGAATTTTTCAAAAACTATTTTCAACCCTAAATTACAACTTTCGGATGATTGACATTTGAATGATAAATCCATACAATGTAGGATGGTAAGAATAGACGGGTGTGGTAGTATCAGAAACAATTTTTTCTTTACCCATATACCTTTTTATTGCACCCGGTTTTTTTTAAGCCGGAGGCTTCGCACCCTCTTTCTAATCTCCTTGCTAATGCGGCAGAATATTTTCCGCACAACAACCTCCGAAGTCCGGCCGGGAAGAGATCAGGTTCTTCCCGGGCGGGCTCACGGACGATGCGGATACGCACTCATTAAGTCCTTTTCGGTTAATTGCTGAGGCTAGGGTGGAATAAGGGGTATTCCCCTTAGCCTCAGCTTTTACGTTCCCGCGGCGGATTCAAATTTTGATGATCTTTCCTGCCCCGGCGATAGTTGAATTTACGGAGTGTGGATTTCCCCGGTAATAAATGGCCCCCGCGCCGTTGATTTCGGCATCCAATACTTCGGTAACAAAAATACGGCAAGTGCCCGCCCCATCGATACGGATATCATACGTTTTCACCTCCAGGTCCCCGGCCTCGATACTCCCGGCGCCCGCTATCCTGACAATATGCTCATCAGCCCGCCCTTCCAATACGATACACCCGGCACCCTCGATACGACTGGAAATGTTCCCGGCGGTTACGGCCAACTCCATCTTTCCCGCTCCAAAGATCTCCAACTCCAATTCATCGGTGGTAAACGACCCGTCGCCCACGACTTTACCCGCACCGTTTATGGAAAAACCCTTGATCGCCTCCATGGAGACATAGGCCTCCAATTGGTAATGTGAACTGTAAGACCGGTCACTATCGATCACCAGGGTCCCATTCTCCACATGTGTGTCGATAATGTCCAGGATATTATCTTCCCCAACCAACCGGAGACCCTGCGCACCGGTGGTGAAATATACGTTACAACTACCCACGACCCGGATACTGTCAAAAAATCCTACGGTTCGCGTCTCTTCCACCACCATGCCGGAGCCGACCACTCCATCCTTATGCCAACTGTCCCATCCGTGACAGGACCATAAGGTAACGATTCCCAGAACTATGGATAATAACATTAGACTTCTTCTAATCGCATTCACTTGTTTCATTTTTCCTCCTCAATTTTATTATAAATTTCCTTTGTGTTCTTTTGTGTTTTTGTGCCTTCGTGGCTAATATTTCTATTTCCCCAGCCTGAAGCTGAAGCACCAGGACAGGGGGCTGAACACACTGTTGTCAACCGAAGTAAACCGGTAACTCACACCGGTGCTGATATTGAACAACCGGCTGATATTAAAAGTCACACCGACCTGGGGTTCCACGATACCGAACTGCCGGTCCAGGAGATATTCTTCCCCGGAACCCACCAATGCCCCGAACTTTAAGTTGAAAAAGGACCGGGAAGGCACCGCATATTCCAATATCAGTCCCCAATAAACGGGGTGACCGAGCGGGAAATCATGGGTATTGGCATACCCGGCAAAACCGAATGAAAACGACTTGTTGAAGGTTAAACCCATATGAACCCCCGCCATCAGGGCACTTTTATCATACGCCCGCGTGTACTTGCTCACATAGGCACCGAAAAAGTTGATCTTTTTACCTCTTTTCTTGAACACCCGCCGCCGCTCCTGGTATTTCAGATCGCCCCGGGCCACGGCGTCGATCTTCTCCGCGGTCTTGAATTGGGTCATATCCAATTCCACGGTCTTCCCATTTTTTAAATGGACCCGCGATTCGTATACCTTATTGTCTCCATCGACAATATTGATCACCCGGTACTTTCCCTCTTCCAATCCCAACTCGATATACCGTCCCGGCGCTTTATTCAACTCCGCCACCAGGAGGTTCTTAAGATCGTGGATGAACAGTTTCCCCGAAACGTTTTCATTTACACGCAGCAGTGCCGAACTCCTCCGGACATCCGTCATCACCACGTCCCCCTTCCCGGACATCTGTATATTGACATTGGGATGCTGGGGACCGCTGACGGTTTTCTCGGTTTTTTGCAGGGTCTCACGGAACGCGAATTGATAGGCTTCGTTTAAGGTGATCTTACCGTCCTGGGTCATGTCGGCCGCGCCCCGAAGCCCGGAGATCAGGTAATGGGTAAAGAAAGAGCCCTTTAACCGGTCGGACTCCTGGGACGCCTCGTCCGAAGAACTGGAAGTCATAAAGGCATATCCTTTCATGTCATAGGCCGTATCCACGAGGAAAGGGGCTGTCTTCTTTCCCCCTTTGAGGCGGGTAAAGGCGCCGGATGCACAGGAATCGAGGATGGCGATGCGTACATCGGCTTCCATGTTTTTGATCTCATCTCTTAACTCTTCGTAAGAGACTTTATCCTTTCCCAGCAGGATATGGTTTTCATCCGAATGGCCGGAATAGTAGACGATGGCTTCCACGCGGCGGTGGTTTGCCTTGACCCTTTCGATTCGTTCCCTGAGGCGTTTCATTTCCCAGAAAAGGGTATCTTTATTGGGTTCGATAAGGAGCCTGCAGTCGTCGGGAGCGACGCCGCCCATGTCTTCCATTACTTTCAGGACCGATTTGGCATCGGCCACCGCGTACTGGAGTTTCACGCGGCCCCGGCCGCCGTTATTGGCGCCCACCACCAGGACAAAGCGGCGGATGGAAGATTTGTCCGTCTCGGCCTGCGATTGCGCCTGCCGGTCGGTGCTGACGCCCGCCGCGAGGTCCGTACTTCCGAATAGAAAGAACATGCACATTATTATATATATCGATATCGTTTTCATGTCTCGACTCCTCTTATGCATCGTATCGTTTTCCTTTTTTGTTTCATATTAAGTATAACACAACCGGCGGTTAAAAGTGTTACTAAAAAATGTAATAAATTTTCGCGGCTGCCGGATTTATTTACTAATTAGGAAAGAGGTCTGCTTTAACGGTTCTTGAAGTTCGATGTTACCGGTCCGGGCGCGGTCCCTGTGGCTTGCAAGCTTCTTTGCCTGCGCCAGGACGCTTTCCACATCGATCTCCGTTTGGGAGGTAATGAAGAAGAAACGCTCGAAAGCCGGCGCATCATCCAATTCATATGCATTACCCAGTAATACGTTCTTCTTCTTTTCCAGGGCGGTGGATTTTGTTTTCCCTTCGGGGAAGTGAAGGGTAACCACGCCGTTTCCATCGATGGATAAGATGACCCCGTGGGATTGCTCCCCGGCCACATAACCGATTTGCAAGAGGTCCCCGGCTTTGACGGTGGTTCCCTTTTTAAGTAATTCGGGTTGATCGTTCTTTTGCCGGTAAACGATTAAATTGGGTTTGGTCATATCGATGGTTTCTTCTCCTTTAATGCGCGTGCCGTCCGTCGGTGTGCCTTGCGTTCCCGGCCCCGGGATTTCTTTCATTACCGGCAGCAGAAGGAAAACAAGGACCAAAACGGCAAAGGTGGGCGCGGCGATCAGGAGGCGTTTAACGAAAGGAGACCGGGAGTAACTTTCCCTTGTTTTTTCCAGGTGAAGGCGGTCCAGGATTTGGGGTACGACGGAATCCGGCGGGTATTGTTCGAGGATTTCTTTATTGGAGTTCTTTAGACATTCGATCTCTTCTCGCAGCGCGGGGTCTTCTTTCAATTGGATATCTATTTCTTTCATCCGTTCCCCGGGGAGTTCACTGAGCATATACTGTTCAAGTTCCCATGAATTTATTTTCTTAACTCTCATAGTAGACCTCCTGGCCCCGGCGGGGCCTCCCTCTTAGGGTAATTCGTTTGTCCTTTTACTCTCATGACATCGATATTATCATTTTTTAGAGGAGCAATGCGAGCTTGTAATTCTCTTAACCGTTTTCGCACACCGGAAAGGGAGAGACCCACCCGGTCCGCCACTTCTTTCAGTGTCATCCCGTCCACGAAATGCAGCACGGCGATTTCGCGGGTCGATTTTTTCTCGCGTTTGAAAATATGATCCAACAGGTTATCCATAATCAGTTTATTTTCGGTTTCATCGTACATGGCGATATTTGTCAGCAGGTCTTCGTCATCGATAAATTGGCTGCTTCGATCGGCGCGTATGATATTGAGGCATGTGTTGGTGGCGATTCGGTAGAGCAGGCTTGAGGGGTATTGGTTCTTTAAACGTTTTTGATTCAGCAGCACTTTAGTAAATACCTCCTGCGTGGCGTCCCTTGCTTTTTCTTCGTCATTAAGCAATTGCCGGCACCGTCGAAGTACCATGGGGCCGTAACGTGTGTAAAACTCTTCAACATCGATATCGCTGTTTTCATCCGTATTGTGCATGTTATTTTCCTTGTTGTCTTCATGTTAAGTATAACACATCCCCGAGAAAAAAGTGTTACTCGAAAGATATTTTTACTCCAATGTTTAGGATGCCTCTATATTGATTTCCAAAAGAGAAATCTGGTATAATGGGACCATCTGGAGAAATAAAATGACGGTGGATGTTTCATGGTATGCGGATGCGTTTTTCGCTCCCCTGAAAAACGGCTTTTGTACATTCTATGAAGAAGATTCGGGGGAACGCACGGTCTTTATCGAATTCCTCAACACAACGAACCTGGATTTGAAGAAATTGGAAACGATTATCAGACTCCATCTCCCCGGTAATCAAATCTCGGATATAACGATCGTGAGCCTGTTGAAAAACCTGGAATATCTCGGCCTGAAAGACAACCGGGTTACCGATATTGCCCCGCTGAAAGAATTAAAAAAACTGTTCTATCTCGATCTACGCAATAACCCGGTAAACGACCCGGATACATTAGACGAACTTAAAAAACGATTGGGAGAGAACCTTATTATTTAAACGGTGCCGGTTACCGGGCCTTGATGACAACGAGCGTTACATCGTCGTGAAATTTACCGGCAAACTCTTTTACCACGCCCCGCAGTCCGTTCAAAAAGGTGTCGGCGGGTTGGTGTGCAAACTCTTTCACGTAGGCCGCCACCCGCTCCTTGCCGAATTCATTCTCCCCGGGATCCCCCGCTTCCACCAGGCCGTCGGTATACAACACCAACATATCCCCGGGAGAAAAAGAGACCTCCTTTAACTTGAACGACGCGCTGCTTGTAAGCCCGATGGCAGGTCCGGTGGGTTTCAACCATTGAACGGTCCGTGAGGCGGCCTCCCACAGGACGGCGGGATTGTGACCGGCATTGCAATAGTAGAGCATCCTGTTTTTTTCATCGATGCGAACGAGGAACAGGGAAATAAAACTGATCAGTTTCACGTTGTGACGAAACAGTTCGTTCAAGCGTTTCGCAAGGGAATGCAGTTCAATATATTCGGGGCCCAGGATACGCAGCGACGCCTGTAAATTGGAAACCAACATACTCGCGGAAAGCCCCTTGCCCATGACATCGGCGATCACGACCCCCTGGGAACCGTCGGGGTAAGTGTAGAAATCGAAGTAGTCGCCGCCGACAACGTGAGCGGGTTCGGTGTGGGCCGCGATCTGAACGCCGGGCAGCGAAGGAACATAATACGGCAGCAACTGCCGCTGAACTTTGGCGGCCAACTCGAGGTCACGTTCGAGGAGCCGTTTCTGGGAATCGCTGTAACAATCGAGGCAAACACAGGTGGTGAAATCAAGTTCCAATCGTTCTATTTCTACTTCGTCGTGGCATTCCGTGCATGTCCCGAATTCACCGACAGCGATGCGATCGATGGCGTCGTTATGCTTGCACACTTCTTTCTCCACTTCTTGAACAGAAACGCCGCCCAATTGGATTTCTTTACTCTCCGAATTCGTGCCCATCCATGCAACCAGGGCATCCCGGTGTTCGGTCAACACAAGACGAAATTTATCCAGAATATTTTTATTCATAATTGTATATTATATTTAAATAAAAATATATTTCAACATTTGAAGTCCGGCAATTCTAAATTTTACCACGAAGGGAAAGATAAGCGTTAAAGCACATAGGAAAATTTGAGAAAAAGGGTGTCGCCCTGCTGCCCTCTTTCACCGAAACGGCCGGTACCCCGCTGGTACGCCAGTTGAAGCGTCCCGAAGGGCGGCTGGAAACGGTAAACGAATACGGCCTGGATGTTCTCCTTTTCGATAACGGAATTGCTCTGGAAAAATACCTTGAGAAACAAATCCCGGGTAAAATAATGACTCAACCGCACCACGTGCAGCCACGTACTCTCCCCTTCGGGGTCCGGGTCCAGGAGCAGCCGGTTCAACTGGTATTCGACGGAAAAGGTCTTTCCCAACTTGAAATTGACACCCCCCCCGAATAACCGGTAATCGGAATCGAAATTCCTGCCGAATTCATACCGCAGCCGCGCCGACTGCCACTCCCTCGTGTTGTAACCCAACTCGAACCCCGTCTGTCGATTGTGGAAGTCCTTTTCATACCGTTTGAATTCCCCGGTGTATTCCATCTCCAGGGAAAACTTGTTGGACAGGTCGAACTCGAGACCCTGGTCGATCTGCCAACTGCGAAGCACCCCTCCCCGCGTGCTCCAATAGATGTTGTAATTGGAAACGTACTCGATACGCTCCAACCACCCCTTACGGACCCACCAGGTCTTTTCCACGGCGGAATCCAATTCGTGACGGTCGTCATCGCTGATAAATCCCACGGCATTGGCATTGTCGGCAAAATGCTCGCCCAGGTGCGTGTAACGCAAATGGATGTGAAAGGTGGAACTGTCATAACTGGGCCGGATAAAAAACGCAAGGTTCCGGTTGCTGAAATCACCGTAACTAAAGGCCAACTGACCGGTGAGATTCGCTTTCTCGGAAAAGAAATGTACGAGATCGATACCGGCACTGCCGTAATACCTGCCGTTGATGAGCTTGTTGGCCAACAGGAACCCGATATTGGACGAACGGAAAATGTTTTTACGGAACCGCAGCACGCTGAAATTGGCGGCATCTTCACCGGTTTCGCCGTCCTTTTTCCCCTGTACGCTCATCAGGGAGAATTCGTAATCTTTGGATTTGCCGTAGACCTTCACCCCGCCGTAAATATCGGCAATGCGGCGGGAATAAAACAACCGGATACGCTGGCTGTAGATCTCGGAACCCTCGAGAAAAAAATTCCGTTTCTCACTTAAACTCAACTCGAAACGGGTAAGATTGATCTGTTCCTGGTCCGCCTCGATAGTGGCAAAATCCGGGTTAACGGTCAAATCGGCGGAAAGGGATTGAGAAAACGCATAGCGTACGTCGATACCGGCCTCCACATCCGCTTTTTTCCCTTTTTCCAGTTTTGTGATCAGGTGGGGGATGATCTGGCGTTTTTTCCCGGTCTTTTTCAAATCCAGCGCGGTGAGCGCGCCGAATTGAGAGACCCGCGTATACGCTTCCATGGGGCCGCTCCATGTATCGGCTTCCATGGCCCGCGGGATAAAGCGGGTGACGCCCAGTCCCCAGGTCCGGTTTTTGCCGGGATTGTACTTGATGCTCTCGAAAGGAACGGCGAATTCGGCGGTCCAACCGCCGGGTGTCCGGGCACCGGCGGACAACCATTTACCGTCCCAGGTGGAGTCGTGGGTGCGCCCGTTATCGGCAAGACGCGCGTCGGTCTGGATACCCGCGACATTGGTGTAAAAGATATAAGCGGTTTGACCGTCGTTAAAGGTATCCAGGGCGATGGCCACGGAGTCGTCGCCGGTGATCTCGCCTTCCCGTTTGTTCACCCGGGAGACGATCTTCCCGGGATCGGGGTCGTGACAGGTAACGGCGAAATAAATATACGTGCCGCTGTAAAGCACCCGGACCTCTGTTTTGAAGGACGCGGGCGCCCCTTTCCGCGGCGTGAACTGCAGGAAGTCCGACACCGGTTTCGCTTTTTGCCAGACGGCTTCGTCCGGTTTCCCGTCAACGGTGACGAGATTTTCGTCGATTTTTTTTGCCGGGAGCGATTTACCGGTACCGGCGTTCAATAGAGAAAATAAGAGAAAAATAGCCCCACAAAAGAAAGATTTTATTCCCATCTTTCTTTATACCATAATCAAAAGATAAAATCCAGTGCTATTTACTGTCTTCTTTTTATCCAGTACACGATTCCACCGATAATACCGACGGCCAGGGTAAGGATGGGAACTCCGTACCCGATAAGGGGAGCGGCACCGGCGGCGCAGGAAGAGATAAGCCATCCGGCGCCGAAACCACCGAAAGCGGCATAGATCATGGGTGACGGCGCAGGCGGAGGCGGAGGCGCGGGGGGCTCGTCTCCTCCGACGGTAACGTTTACCTTGTCGGGGTCGCCGTCTTTACTAACGACGTCTTTGGCTGTTTGAGCGATTTGGGCCGCTTTGAATTCCAGTCGCCACTTATTCCGCCCGGTCCCCTGTTTGATGTCCACGGTGCAATCCACGGGCGATTCGATGGTGATGGGTATGGATGGAACCGTGGGAATCGCGGCCTGGCGCGTTATTCTCCCGGTTTCGATCTCGATGCTCCTGAGCGGTACGTGCTCTTTCCCGGTGGGGAAATCGGCCGCGCCGTCGGGCTCGACACTTTGACTGGCCGTGCTCTCTTCGTTTTCCCGGATATCCACGTGCCGATTCCCATACTTCTTACCGAGCTTGTTTTTAACAGTAACGAGTAACTCTTTGTTGTTCATAACTAACCTCCCTCTCTGTTATAGGTTTATTTAAATAAGTGTAAAAAAACATTCCATTATTATGACACAAAATGCAGTGGAAAGCTATAAAAAAAGGAAGCCCGGCAGGCTTGCCCTTCCTGCCGGACCCCTTATATGTGTAGTTCTTTCTTTTATTTTTTGTTTCCTACGACCCGTTTACGCTTCCGGCGCAAGGACGAAGGGTCTGTCGTAATGTTTGTCCATTCCGCCGACGCGGTTCCATCCATTGTAAGCCATATGGTACACGCTCAGGTTTTCGCTGAATGCCGCCATGGGGCAGGTGCCCATGAGGTTCGTGATATTCTTCTGGGGCGCGGGCACGGAGTGTTGGCCGGTGACGCTGCTGGTCCCGACATCGCCGTTGGCGCTGTACAACAGGTCTTTGTCCGAGGTGCTGCGATAGAGACTGTAATAGTATCGGGCGAAACCGTGGGTGTGCCAGGCGCTGTACGTCATGGTTATGGACGTATCCGTGGGCGTATACCGGAGAACGCCGCAGGCATTGGCTTTGGCACCGCTGGGATAGGCCTCGACCTCGGCTACGGAACCGTTGGGCGCCTCATGGTTGATGCGCAGACGGAAGATGAAGGTCTGGAAAGCCGGGGCCTCGGGATCGGGTACCAGCAGCGCGGGATTGACCAGGGCGGGATCGATGGTGGTAACGGCATTCCATATATCGGTGTTATTGGGCAGCCTGAATTCGATACCCCCGGTACCGAAGGTGGCGGGATTGACACGGACACCGCCGGCATTGAAAAGCTCGATCTTGAATTCCACGTACCCGTCGGTTACAGCCGAGGAATTGTAATAAGCATCCACCCGGTCCACATGGGCATCGAGATCATACCAATCCGAATCGGGTTCCGAGGCCTGGAGCGGGGTCTCCCTGGGGCATATCTCGAACAACGCGTTTTCAGTCCCCACGGTCTGCGGACCCAATTGATAGGGCAAAAAGGTCAGCGACTCCACCACGGGATCATAGTGCGAATAATGCCGCACCACGTCGTGGGTAAGCGGGACCCAATCGCCGGTACCGTTGGTCCGGGCCTTGATCCGGTAGTACCTGACCCCGGAGGTCTCAAGCCCCCTGGAGAACAGGTAACGCAATTCCATGCCGCCGCCGAAGGGACCTTCATCAAAGGAACCCACCGAGGTGGATATGGTTTCGTACAACCCTATTTTCGCGTTGTCCGCGGGCAGGGTACCGGCACCGGTCCCGAAAACCCGTTTCAGGGAGTAGTTGCCCACGGCCAGGGGAACGATCCAGAGTTCGTCGTCGTCCTGGTCGGTTTGCGGGGGCTGCTGGCACGCCACGGCGTCCGGGTCGGTTACGGCCAGGTGAACGGGTTTACCGCTGGGGTGGTTCCAATAGGTGTTGCAGGGGATGGGGTAACGCCGGTAGATGATCTTTTCGATCCCATTGATCTTCTGCCGCACGACGAACCACAGGTCGGGAATGTCTTTCCGGCAGATGGAAACCCAGATGGTTTTCTCGAAACTCCCGTCGGGTTTTAATGCCGCGGTGCCCAGTTTTTCCAGGGTATAAAACCGGCAGAAGGGCCACCACAACCAGTATATCCAGGGATACCAGCAAAGGTAGAACCGGAAAACCTGGAATTTGTCGATAAGCAAATTCCGGAATTGAAGGGTGTTGGTGTTGAGTATTTTAGAAACTTTGATCCCTTCCAGCATCTCGGTGTTGAGCCAGTTGCTCTTCTGGATAACGGACATTTTCTTGACGGCATCATCCATCCGCGCCTTGGCGGTGGAAAGACTCTTGTACCGCCGGCTGATAAATTGCAACTCTTCCGGGAGCACCTCGAATTTCTTCTCGATGACATAAGGCTTCGGGGGAACGGGGACCCGCCGGCCCATGGTACCGCACCAATCGTAATCGTCGTCCTCCAATTGATAGATATCTTCGGGTATCTCCTCGAATCTCTGGACCAGGGGCGGCGGGTCTATTATGATATCCAGGACCGAATCCCTGATCCGCTCGATCACGAGGTCGGGAAGTTTCAATATACAATAGTAGACATCCACATCGAAGATATCGACGTTACCATAACAAATGGGTGAGTTCCCGTTCTCATCATACTTTTTGACATCGCCCCTGACGACGTACGGGACTTTTAACCAACAAAACCATGTCTTATCCGGGATGAGCATATCCAGGATTTCGGTCTTGTCCGGTACGACGACACCCACGGACGGTTGGTACCTCTCGAGGACACGGGTGTCATCGACATCCGGTCCGATCTTGACCAGGAGATTTTCTCTTTCCGCTTCGATTTCAAACGATGCTTTAGCGGTTGTACCCTCGACAAACTTAAGGGGTTCCTTTCCCAGTAAGTTGCCCGCACGGTCAAATACATAGGCCGCGATACGGGCCTCTCCCTGTTCCTTTGTCAACCCCTGGAAATTGGCGGCCACTTCGAAAGAAGCGCTTGCTTTTCCTTTTTTTGATTTTTCCATTGTTTAAATTCCTCCTATTTTAATTATTTATTTTTCTAATTTATTACCCCTACTCGTTCGGGCCGCGTGTTACACATCCTGGTTACGGGCTTCCCCGCGGCCGGTACCACGCGGCATGGAACGAGTCCCATTTCTTTTTTTTGCACCCGGCAGGGGGGCCGCTTCCCGCAGCCTGTCCCCTGCCGGATGTTATGGGTATATTATGTCATAGAAATTAAAGGGAGGTTATAACTGAGGTTCCAAAATAGGATAAATTTCGTTCCAAACCGTCTGAAACAATGGTTTTTCGCCACTAAGGCACGAAGACACGAAGGGGTGCCCCGGTGTCTTAGCGGCTAAACTAAGAAGATTGGGATGAGACGTATTCGGACGGTAATTGGTTGAATTTTTCTTTGAAACATTTTGTGAAGTAGGCACGGCTGTTGAAACCGACTTCGAAGGCCACTTCGGTGACGGACCCGAAATTACTCTTTAACAACTGGGCGGCCCGCTTGAGACGGAAGTACCGGATAAAATCGGTGGGGGTCTCACCGCTTAATGCCTGGATTTTACGGTACACGGTGGTACGGCTCATGTACAACCGCCGGCTCAACTCCTCTACGTTGAAATCAGGGTCCGAAAGGTTCTTCTCCAATACGGCCTGCAAATCGTTGAGAAATTCCCGGTCCATGGCGGAAACAGTCATCCGCGCGGGCTGTAAAACCATCTCCCGGTTGAGGCTTAACTGCAATTGGCGGCGCAGTTCGATGAGGTTGGATATCCGGGCACGCAGGACCCGGGTGTTGAAAGGCTTGGTCACATAATCGTCGGCACCGGTCTCCAGTCCCTCGACGATGCTCTCTTCCGACGCCCGGGCGGTTAACAGGATTACGGGGATATGACAGGTGGAGACATCGCTTTTGACGGACCGGCACAATTCGTACCCGTCCACGCCGGGCATCATGATGTCGCTGATGATGAGATCGGGAATGACGGCTTTGGCCTTTTCGATACCTTCCCCGCCGTCTTTGGCTTCGATCACGTCGTAACCGGGTTCCAACGACGAACGGATGTAATGCCGGAGGTCGGCGTTGTCCTCGACCACGAGGATAATATGGCGGGCCGGACGTTCTTCTTCCCCCGGCTCACCGGTTTCGGTCTCCCCGGGAGTATCCGCGGCGTCTTCGGTCTCCACGGGGAAAAGCGACGGGATTTCGGTTTGCCCCGGCGGTACCGGCGGTAAATCGCGGTTTTCGGCCACCTCACCGGGCGAAAGGTGGGCCCGGCCCAATGGAAGCGTAATGATAAATTCGCTGCCGCTGTTTTCTCCCACGCAACTTTGAACGGTCAATTCGCCATGGTGAAGGTCCACCAGTTCCTTGACCAGTGCCAGCCCGATGCCGGAACCTTTGTGATGGTGTTCCTCGGTGGTATCGGCCTGGTAAAAACGGTCGAATATATGTTCCAGGTGCTCTTCGGGTATTCCGCGGCCGGTATCTTTCACGGAGATGTTAACATACCCCTCTTCATCCCCGCCGGGACTGCGGCCCACGGACACGGAAATACGTCCGCCCCGGGGGGTGAATTTAAAGGCGTTGGACAGTAGATTGCCCACTACTTTTTCCAGTTTCTCCGGGTCGAAGTAAAGGAGGACGGATTCTTCGGCGGTGGAAACGTCCAATTCCAATCCATGCCGGCGGGCGGCGGCTTCAAAGGGCTCGAGGATGCCTTTTAGAAAAAGGACCAGGTCGGTCCGCACGGCCCGCAGCTTCATCTTGCCGCTCTCGAACTTGGAGAGGTCCAGCAGTTGGTTTATCAATCCCAGCAGCCGCTGTGCGCCGCGGTACGCGAGGCCCACGCGCTTATGGACTTCCGGGTCCTTGCTGTCGGCCCGCACCTGGTCCAGCGGCCCCATGATCAATGTGAGGGGGGTCCGGAACTCATGGGAGATATTGGCAAAGAAACGGGATTTGGCTTTATCCAGTTCCTTGAGCTTTTCCGACTGTTCTTCCAACTGGAGGGTTTTCTGCTGCAACTGGGCATTGGTCTGGTTGATCAGCCGTGTGCGTTCTTTTATTATCCTTTCCAGCCGCTGGTTTTTCTGGACCAGTGCCGCCGAGCGCCACTTCACGATGAGGGCCACCATAAAAAACGCGGCGGCGGCATACAGGATGAACGCCCACCAGGCGCGGTACCAGGGGGGGAGTATTTCAAAAACGAACTCATCCTCGCGGCCGACAGTCCCGTAAATGTTCCGGGCCCGTACGCGCAGCGTGTGTTTCCCGGCATCGATATTGGTATACTGTTTGAATGAGACGGCGGCCCAATCGGACCAATCGTCGTCGTTACCTTCCATGAGAAACCGGTACTGCGTTTTGGAATCTTCCTCGAAAAACGGGGCGGCGGCCTGGAAATACAGGTCCCTGTCGCCGTATGCCAGGACAGGCCCGGGAAATGTACCGGCGGTGGATTTGTAACCGCCGAAAACCAGGGTGCGCCCTTTAACGGTCACGCCCCGGATAAGGGCTGAAAATGGCCGTCGATAATCCTTCGCCGCGGCGGTATCGTACCGGATAAGACCGTTGGGACCGCCGAACCACACGACACGGCCTTCGGGAAAGATCGTGTTCACCTGGGTATGGGGAATCCGAAGGAAGGGGGTGCCGTCCACGACAAAGGTCCCGTCACCCCGGGGATAGGCATGAAAATTCTTACGGCTGGAATGGAACCATATGTGGCTGTTCATGTCTTCCACCAGGAGAAAGATGTTCTCCTCCCCACCGGCAAAGGTTTCTCCCAGTATGGGGTCGGGTACAAAACACCCGGAGGCGCCGTCGTAGCGGTAGAGACCTTTCGAGGTGCCGAACATCACCCGGCCGGCGGCCCGGGTCACGTGTATTTCGCCTTCGGGCAGTTTGTGTTCGGTATTGTAAACGGTAATCCGGGGATTATTCATGTCCCCTTCATCCCCTTTAATATGCAATCTTAAAACGCCTTTTGTCCGGGTTCCCAGCCACAGGTCCCCGGAGTCGTCTTCCGCCATGGAGTGGACATCCTGTTGATCGTAATTGATTTCGTGTTTCGTCACCCAGCGGCCGTTTTCGCGGTGCAGTACCGCCAATTTATCGGCGGTCCCGGCCCAGACGCGGCCGGGGATTTTCCGGGAGGCGGCCAGGACAAAGGATTCCGAAGTGAGCGCTTCCCGGCGGGCGGCGTGGGGCTGTTTTTCATCCACGGAGAACACCCCCCGGGACGTCGCCGCCAACAGCGAATTCCCAGCGGTCAACAGGTCCCAGCAGTTGCCGGATATCCCGGAAACCGGGCGAAATACGGGCACGGTGCCGGGGGCGGCTCCTTCAAGATAACACAACCCGTTCGAGGTCCCCACGTACAACCGTTCCCTGAACCGGGCCAGGGCGGTAACCATTTCTTTCAGATCGGACCGGCGGTCGAAAAATGAAATGGGTGAGGCATGGTCGATGCGTGCAATGCCGGTATTGAGACCCAGCCACAGGATGCCGCCGGACCCTTCGAAGACATATTTCACATTATCGTCTTGCAGTCCCGAGGCGGTGTTGACGATTTCCAGGAGCCGTCCGCGGGCATCCATGATCACGAGACCGCCGCCGATGGTGGCCAGGGCAAAGGTGCCGTCGGAAAGCCGCGTGCCGTGATAAAGCCGGTATTTTTTCAAATAGTCGTCTACTTCCGTGGGAAACCGGGCGGACCGGGTTTCATCGCAGAGGTAGAATCCTTCGAAACTGGTGGCCACCAATAACCGTTGATCGTCGTAGGGTGCGGCCATGGCGATCTTTTCCGTCCCGAAAGTTTTGCCCACCGGGAGGTGTTGGAAGGAATCGCCGGTAAAGCGCCGGAGTCCCACGGTTTTTTCCTGGACGTAGAATTTATCGTTCCAGGTAAACATGGCTTTGAACGGGCATTTGTCGATTTCCGGTTCAAACGCCGTGATCCGGCCGTTGTGCCACCGGAAGAGTTTGTATGCGGTTCGGAACCAGGTGCCTTCGGCGGTGCATTGGACCTGGTACACATCGGAAAAATCGTGGTGTTTTTCATCCAGGTGGGGCATGAGGGAGGAATAGGTCAGTTCTCCCTGGGCGGTGGGTTTGAGAAACCCGATCTCATTTCGTCCGCCGATATAGATCGTGCCGTCCGGAGCCGAAGCCATGGAGCGGACCGTGCGGTAAGGGATGAGCGTTCGTCGCCAGGACACGCCGTCGAATTCCAGTATCCCGGCCTGGTTGGCGGCGTAGATAATGCCCCGGGGGTCCTGGAGGATGCACCAGTTCTGGGCCAGCAGCTTGTAGGTTTCCGGGGTATAGTTTTCGAGGTGTTTGAAACCGGTATAGGTTCGTGCGGCCAGGCAGTGGGGTACAAGTAGGAAAACAGTCCAGAATAGAAGTATTTGTTTTGGCAGTTTCATCGGTCCTGGCTGAGAGGCGCCTCCGTTTAATTTCTAACATAAACGTCAGTAAAAGTCAATAAGCCGGCGGCGGGTCATATTTCTAATTTTGGATTTTGAACCACGAA
>Ga0210082_1000058_pt1 | contig 22268 bp, 2 predicted proteins | sample White_ThreeSqA_D_2_FD_185592 | JGI IMG/M metagenome (GOLD analysis project Ga0210082, IMG submission 185592) | Wetland microbial communities from the San Francisco Bay, California, USA, that impact long-term carbon sequestration -... | ecosystem: Environmental > Aquatic > Marine > Wetlands ... | reverse complement strand
GGTGAGAGCGTGTACCGTCGGACCGCGCCGCGGGGCCGGATCGTCGATTTCGACAGTCTGAATCCTGTTGACCGTTCCCCCGTGGATTACCGCAAATACAATTCGTATATCGGGCAGGCCATGGTCAAGGGCGCCATCGCGCTGCAAGCCAGCCGGGGGTGTCCTTATAATTGTGCTTACTGCCATAAGATATGGTCTAAAAAGCATGTCCGGCGCACGGCGGAAAATATTTTCCATGAAGTGCGGTACTATTACGAGACCGGTGTCCGGCGATTTGTCTTTATCGACGACATCTTTAATATCGATGTCCCCAACAGCCGGAGATTTTTTGAATTGATCGTCGAGCACGGACTCGATGTCCAATTCTTCTTCCCCAACGGTCTCCGGGGGGACCTGTTGACCAGAGAGTATATCGATTTGATGGTCGAAGCCGGTACGGTGAACATCGCGTTGGCCCTGGAGACCGCGTCGCCCCGGCTGCAGCGGTTGATCGGGAAAAATCTCGACCTGCCGAAATTCAGGGAAAACCTGGAATATATCTGCGAAACCTACCCCCGGGTTATCCTGGAACTCTTTACCATGCACGGCTTTCCCACCGAAACCGAAGCGGAGGCCGAAGAGACCCTGGCTTTTGTCAAATCCTTAAAATGGGTCCATTTTCCTTATGTCCATATTTTAAAAATCTACCCCTTCTCCGATATGGCCGTCATCGCCCGGGAGAACGGTATCCCGGAAAAGACCATTCGCCAATCCGCGAACCTCGCCTTTCACCAACTCCCGGATACCCTTCCCTTCGATAAACAGTTTACCCTCAAGTACCAGGCCGATTTTCTCAACCGCTATTTCCTGCTCAGGGAACGCCTGCTGCACGTGCTGCCGTATCAACGCTCTATTTTAACCGAAGACGAGATGGTCCAGAAGTACAACAGCTACCTGCCCGTGGAGATAAAGACATTAAAGGATTTACTCGAGTTCGCGGGTTTAAAAGAGGAAGAGTTGGGCCGGACGCCGGGTTCGGACCCGGGAGTAGGGGATATCCCCGCCTTCACTTCTTTTCCTCCTGAAATGGCTTCTCAGGAAGCGAATCCTTTGAAGGTCCTCCTGCTGGACCTCTCTCAATTCTTTAGCGGCGACAAACGGAATATGCTCTACGACGTGGTGGAACCGCCGCTGGGGTTGATGTACCTCCTGACCGCGTTGAAACGCCGGTTCGGTTCGCAAGTGGAGGGCAAGATCGCCAAGTCCCGTATCGATTTCGACGATCACGGTCAGTTAAAAGAATTACTGGAGACCTTCAAACCGGATATTATCGGGATTCGCACGTTGTCCTATTATAAGGACTTTTTCCATCAGACCCTTTCCCTGGTCCGCCGGTGGGGCATCGATGTCCCCGTGATCGCCGGTGGGCCCTATGCCACCAGTGATTACGCGTCCCTGCTGCGGGACCGGCATATCGACCTGGTGGTGTTGGGCGAAGGCGAAGAGACGTTGTGCGAGCTGGTGTCGGAAATGTTGAAGAGCAGACGTCAGTTACCCGGTGAATCCGTATTGAAACGGATTGCCGGGATTGCCTATGCCGCGCCCGTTAGTGCCCCTGCCCGGGAGATTCTCTTTATGGACGATCTCCCGGCGGAATCCCCCGTTGACACGGCCCCGCTTCCCGCCGTTCAACCCGGACAGGCGGCTTATATCATCTATACCTCCGGTACCACCGGCAAGCCCAAGGGGGTCATGGTGGAGCACCGCAATATCGCCGGGTTGATGATGACGGGGGAATCCCTGTTCCATTACGGTAACCGGGATGTCTGGACCATGTTCCATTCCTATTGTTTCGATTTTTCCGTCTGGGAGATGTACGGCGCGCTGCTGTACGGGGGGAAACTGGTATTGATTCCCCGGATGCTGGCCCGGGACCCCGCGGCTTATCGCGATCTCCTGGAGAAGGAAGGGGTGACGGTGCTGAACCAGACGCCCACGGTTTTTTACCGACTGGCGGCGGAAGAGGTAGGGCAAGCCGCCGCGAATCTTCGTCTCCGGACTGTTATTTTCGGTGGGGAAGCCTTAAAACCCGGGAAGTTAAAGTCCTGGAAACAAAAATACCCCGAAACCCGGTTGGTCAACATGTACGGCATCACCGAAACCACGGTCCACGTGACGTTCAAAGAAATAACCGCCGTGGAGATCGACGCGAACATCAGCAATATCGGCAAACCCATAGCCTCTCTCACCGGTTTTGTCTTAAACCGGTACAAACGTTTGCAGCCCCGGAACGTCCCCGGTGAGTTGTGTGTCGGCGGCGCGGGCGTCGCCCGCGGCTACCTCAACCGCCCCGAGCTCACCGCAGAGCGGTTTAATAGGTCTTATAAGACCTATAGGTCCTATAGGACCTATGTTTTTTACCGCTCCGGCGACCTGGTGCGTGTCACCCACTCCGGCGAGATGGAGTACCTGGGCCGTATCGACCACCAGGTCAAGGTCCGGGGCAACCGCGTGGAGTTGGGGGAGATCGAGCGCCGGATGATGGAACTGCCGGGGATAGAGGAAGTTCTCGTCACCGCGCGAACCGATGAGAAGGGCGATAATTATCTCTGTGCCTACCTGCGCACCGCCCCGGGGAAAGAGGTTGCCGTATCGGAACTGCGGGAATCGTTGGCGAAGAATCTTCCCCAGTACATGGTCCCGTCCTATTTTATTGCCCTGGAGGCGTTTCCCATAACCGCCACCGGCAAGGTGGACCGGCGAAAGCTCCCCGTCCCCGATGGAATTCGTCCCGAACTGGGCTCGACTTATACCGCGCCGGACACCGAGATTGCCAGGGCCATTGCCGCGGTCTGGCGGGAAATACTCAACGTGGATAAGGTGGGTATCCACGACAACTTTTTCGACCTGGGCGGCAGTTCCCTGCATATCGTGCGGTTGAGCGGCCGTTTGAAAGAGGTACTGGGGAAAGATGTGCCCATCGTTACGTTGTTCGAGTACCCCACCATCCATACCTTTTCCCAACACCTGGGCCAGGCCGGTCCCGGCGGCGTCCCGGAAGAAGAGAAAGCCCCGGATTTGACCGACAAAATCGGCAAAGGCCGCGCCCGGATGAAAGGAAGACGCCGGATGGTTCGCTGAGAAATAAGATCAAAAGGAAATAACCATGTCCGAAATAGAAGAAAACAACCCGTCCACCGGGTATGAGATTGCCGTTATCGGGATGGCCGCGCGTTTTCCCGGCGCCGAATCCATCGAAAGGTTCTGGGAAATCGTGAAAAACGGGGAAGAACCCGTTCGATTCTTTACCGACCGGGAGTTGACCGATGCCGGGGTTTCGCCCCAACTGCTGGAAAACCCCAATTATGTAAAGGCAAAAGCCGTCCTGGACGATGTCGATTGTTTCGATGCGTCTTTCTTCGATTATACCCTGCGGGAAGCCGAAATAATGGACCCGCAGCTTCGTATCCTGCACGAGTGCAGTTGGAAGGCATTGGAGAATGCCGGGTATAATCCCGTGACTTATACCGGTTTCATCGGTTTTTACGTGGGCGCGGGCACCCATTTGTACTGGCTGGCCCGGATGCTGGACCGCGCCAAAAAGGACCCCTCGGAACATTTCGGGGCCTTTTCCCTGAACGACGGATATGCCGCCAGTACCCAGGTGGCCTACCGCCTGAACTTAAAAGGACCGGCCGTGACCATCCAGACCGCGTGTTCGACATCGCTGGTGGGAATCCACATGGCCTGCCAGGCCCTGTTGAGCGGCGAGTGCGACATGGCGCTGGCCGGGGGCGTATCGGTGAAGCTCCCGGTTAAAACCGGGTACATGTACCAGGAAGGGATGGTGCTCTCCCCGGACGGTCACTGCCGGGCCTTCGACGCCGGGGCCGCGGGAACGGTGAGCGGGGAAGGCGTGGGTGTGGTGGTGCTCAAACCCCTTGAAAACGCCCTGGAAGACCGGGATTATATTTATGCGGTGGTCAAAGGCACGGCGGTCAACAACGACGGGAACCGCAAAGTCGGGTATTCCGCCCCCAGCGTCAAGGGCCAGGCCGAGGTCATCCGCATCGCCCAACAGGCGGCCGGGGTGGAGCCGGAGAGTATTACCTATATCGAGGCCCACGGCACGGGCACCACCCTGGGCGACCCGGTGGAAATACAAGCCCTGACCCGGGCGTTTAATACAGAAAAGAAAAATTTCTGCCGCATCGGGACGGTTAAATCCAATTTCGGCCACCTGGACGCCGCCGCCGGCGCGGCCGGGTTTATCAAAACCGTGCTGGCCTTGCAACACAAACTTATCCCGCCTTCCCTGAATTTCGAGACCCCCAACCCCCAAATCGATTTCGAGAACAGCCCTTTCACGGTCAACACCGAATTGCGGGAATGGAAAACCAACGGCGCCCCCCTGCGCGCCGGTGTCAGTTCCTTCGGCATCGGCGGCACCAACGCCCACGTGGTGCTGGAAGAAGCCCCGGAAATCGAAAGAGAGGGAACGGAAGAGAGAGAAGACCGCCTGATCGTAATTTCCGCCAAAACCGAAGCCGCCCTGGAACGAAACACCGCCAACCTGATCGATCACTTCAAAATCAATCTTTTAAATCCTGGTAATCTTGAAAATCCTGTAAATCCCGGTTCAGACTTTCTTGATGCCGTATATACATTGCAGGTGGGCAGGCGGGCCTTCGAGTGGCGCCGGTCGCTGGTGTGCCGGGACGCCGGGGAAGGGGTCGAGCTCCTTTCCGCCGGGAACTCCAAAAAAGTGAACACCCACCGCGTGACCGGCGAGGATCCGCCCGTGATCTTCATGTTTTCCGGTCTCGGTTCCCAGTACACGGACATGGGCCGCGGCCTCTACGAGCACGAGCCCCTCTTCAAAGAGGAACTCGACCGCTGCTTCGAATTGCTGCCCCCAGGCCTCAAAGACCTCCTTTACCCTCCGCAGGAGGGAGGTAATAATAGGTCCGATAGGTCCTATAAGACCTATAGGTCCTATGAAGAAGACCTCAACCGCCCCGAAACCTCGCAGTTGGTCATCTTTATCTTCGAGTACGCCCTGGCAAAGCTCTTAATGGGTTGGGGCGTCATGCCCCATGCCATGATCGGCTACAGTTTCGGCGAGTATACCGCCGCCTGTATTGCCGGTGTGATCGGTCTCGAGGATGCCCTGGCCCTTATCCGGCGCCGGGGTGAGTTGATTGCCGGGACTCCCGGGGGCGCCATGCTGAGCATTCCCCTGCCGGTGGGGGACGTTCTCCCGCTGCTGCGGGATTGGCCCGAGCTCTCCCTTGCCATCGACAACGGTCCCTCCTGTATCGCCGCCGGTCCCGCCTCGGCCGTGGATTCCTTCGAGCATCAGATGAAAGAGAAGCGGTACATGTGCATGCGGGTCAATGCGTCCCACGCCCTCCATTCCACCCTGATGCGGCCCATCCTGCAGGAATTCGAAGCGAAATTGAGGGAAATCCCGTTGACCCCCCCCACGATACCTTATATATCGAACGTCACCGGGACATGGATAACCCCTGCCGAGGCCGTGGACCCCGGCTATTGGTCCCGGCATTTGTCGCACACCGTGCAATTTGCCCGGGGCATCGAAAAACTAACCGAATTATCCCCGTCCCTTTTCCTCGAACTGGGACCGGGCAGGGATCTAAGCGCGCTGGTTCAGCGTTACATGGGCGACACCCGCCGCGTGCTCAACATGGTGAGACCCGCACAAATGGATGTAACCGATACCGGATACCTCCTGGACCGGGTGGGGCGGTTGTGGACCTTCGGGAAAGAGATCGACTGGAACCTCTATTATGAGGCAAGCAGCGAGCGGCGGTACCGGGTCCCGCTGCCAACCTATTCCTTTGAAAAGCAGCGGTTTGCCATTGAAGACGGGGATAAACCGCCCGTAAACGCCGAATCCGCGCCCGCGCCCGCTTCCGCTTACGAGCGGACCCAATTGCCCGGCGACTACGAGGCCCCGCGGGACCATATGGAACGGGAGATCGCCGCCGCGTTCCGGGACATCTTCGGACTCGATAAGATCGGTATCCATGACGATTTCTTCGAACTGGGCGGTGATTCCTTAAAAGTCATTACCCTGGTCACCTCCATCCACCGGCAATTGGATGCCGATGTACCCATGGAGGCCGTGTTCACCCGTCCCACGGTAGAGTCGATCGCCGAATATATCCGTGAAAAAACCGATAAACGGGCCTATGCCGCCATCCCCGCCGTGGAGGAAGAGGAGTATTATCCCCTGACCCCCACGCAGCAGCGGGTATTTATATTGGACCGGATCGAAGAGAAAAACATGGCTTACAATATGCCCTCGGTCCTGTGGATGGAAGGCACCCCGGATATCCCGCGCCTGGAAAAGGCGTGTAAACAATTGATGGAACGCCATGAATCCTTACGGACCGCTTTCTTTCTCCGGGACGGCGAACCCGTGCAAAAAGTCGTCCCCCCCCAAAACATCGATTTTGTCCTCGAATATTCCGAAGAAGAGAACGCCGCCGCATTTGCCCCGATCATCGACGATTTCGTCCAGCCTTTCGACCTGGACCGCCCCCCCCTGTGGCGCGTGAAAATCGTAAAAACCGGGCCGGACAAATACCTGTTAATGCAGAACATCCACCATATCGTTACCGACGATATCTCCACCGGCGTGATGATATCCGAATTGGCCCGGTTGTACCGGGATGAATCCCTGGCGCCGCTTCCCGTCCAATACAAGGATTATGCCGTATGGCAAAAACAGGCCGCCGCCGAAGGTATCCTGGAAACGCAAAAGTCCTTCTGGCTTCAGCGGTTTTCCGGTGAATTGCCCCTGCTGGAGATGCCCTGTGATTTCCCCCGTCCCGAAATCCGTTCCTTCCGGGGTGCCCATATCGAGGCAAAGATCGACGTGCCGCTGCGGGACGCGCTCGCCGCCCTGGCCGGGAAGAACAGGACCACCCTCTTCGTACTGCTCTTTGCCCTTTACAATACCCTGCTGCACACCTATACCGGCCAGGAAGATATCGTCGTGGGCGCGCCCATTACCGGGCGGTCCCACCGGGATGTCCAGGAAGTGGTGGGAATGTTTGTCAATACCCTGGCGCTCAGGAACTTCCCCACCGGCGATAAAACCTTCGAGAACTTCCTGCGGGAAGTAAGGGAAAGCACCCTCGAGGCCTTTGCCAACCAGTTGTACCAGTTCGACGACCTGGTGGAGCAGTTGAATATCCGGGGGGACATGAGCCGGAACCCGCTCTTCGATACGATGTTCGTACTGCACACCGTGGACCTGGAAAAAGTCGATATCCCGGGAGTGACCATTTACCCTTACGAATTCGACAGCCCCGTGGCCAAGTTCGATATCACCTTGAATGTCGCCGATTCCAAAAGCGGGCTGAACACCATACTCGAATTCAGCACCGACCTCTTCAAACCCGGGACCGCGCAGCGGTTCATGGACGATTTTATCGCCCTCGTCGAGATCGTTACCGCCGGTTCTCCTTCCACCCTTACCCTCGAGGATATAAGAAGACAACTGCGCAAGGAAGAGGAAGAGGAGAAAAAACGGATATTAGAGGAATTCAACAATACCGACGTTGATTATCCCAAGGATAAAACCGTCATCCGATTGATCGAAGAGCAGGCGTCCCGGACCCCGGACCGCATCGCCCTGACCCGCCCCGCGCTTACCTACCGGGAGTTAATACGGGAAACCCTTCGCACGGCACACCGGTTAAAGGACCTGGGCGTTACACCGGGAACGGTTGTCGCCCTCTTTACCGACCGGACCCCCGAGATGATCGCCGGCATGCTGGCCGTGCTCAGGGCCGGGGGCGCATACCTGCCCATCGATCCCGAATACCCGGCCGAGCGCATCCGTTACATGGTCCGGCACACCGAAGTCCCCGTCATCCTCACCACCGGCGTGGAAATTCCTTTCGCGCACACCGCCCGGGTGATCGATCTGACAAAACGGGAGCAGCCCCGTATCGATCCCGGTGCGGAACCTGCCGGTTTGCCCCTGTCCGCCGGTCCCACGGACCTGGCCTATGTGATCTACACCTCCGGCACCACCGGTGTGCCCAAGGGGGTAATGATCGAAAACCGGTCCGTCGTTAATTTCATCCGGGGCATCACCGGTGTTGTCCCCTTTACCACCCGGGACGTTATCTTATCGCTCACCACCCTGGGGTTCGATATCTTCGGACTGGAAACCCTGCTTCCTTTAACCGCCGGTTCCAGGGTTGTCATCGGCACCATGGAGGAGCAGTCCGATCCCTCCCTGGCCGCCGCCGCGGTACAAAGAGAGACCGTAACCATCCTGCAGGCGACCCCCTCCCGGTTGAAACTGTTTTTCTCCCACCCGGGGGCCGGGGAGGGCCTGGGGCAATTAAAGGTTTTGATCGTCGGGGGCGAGGTCTTCCCCGAACCGCTGCTGGAACAGGCCCGGGAACTTACCCGGGGGAAAATATACAATGTTTACGGACCCACCGAAACCACCATCTGGTCCACCATAAAGGACGTCACCGGTGAGAACGAGTTAAATATCGGCAAACCCATGGCCAATACCCGTGTTTATATCGTGGACCGGAACACGCGCCTGCTGCCGCCCCGGGTCCCCGGCGAGTTGTGTATCGCCGGTCACGGCACGGCGCGCGGGTACTGGAAAGACGAGAGCCTCACCGCTGAGAAGTTCGTGGAAAACCCCTTCATACCTGTTAATCAACCCGGGGGGGAGGGTTTTTCCCGCATGTACCGCACCGGCGATCTTGCCGCATGGCTCCCCGACGGCAATATCCGGTTCATGGGCCGTCTCGACCACCAGGTCAAGATCAGGGGCTACCGCATCGAGCCCGGGGAGATCGAGAGCCGCCTCAACGCCCATGACGCCGTCAGGGAATCCGTCGTTTTGACCCGCCGGGAAGAGGGAAACGGCGGCGAGCTTTACCTCTGCGCCTATATCGTCGCCAACGGCGATATCGAACTGGAAATCCCCGCCCTGCGAACCTTCCTGTCCGTCGAACTGCCCGATTACATGATACCTTCCGATTTTGTCCGCGTCGAGGGCATTCCCCTGACCCCCAACGGGAAGATCGACCGCGCGGCGCTGTCCAGGACCGAAGGCACACGGCTCAAACGGGGGGGCGCGTTCACCGCCCCCGCCACCGAAATGGAAATAGCCGTCGCCCGTACCTGGAAAGAGGTCCTTAAAGTGGATAACGTGGGCACCGGCGACAATTTTTTCGACCTCGGCGGTACGTCGTTAAAGATCATTAAAGTCGTTAGTTTATTAAAGAGCGAATTGAACCGGGATTTCCCCGTGGTCGCCATGTTCAGGTACCCCACCGTCGGCGCCCTGGCCCAATATTTGAGCGGTGAAGGGAGTGCCGCCGCCCCGAGGCGGAGGAACCGCTCGGGAATAAAAGCAAAAGGCAGGGAGCGGGCGCAGATGAAAGCGTCGTTGAAACAGAACCGGGGCAGGTAGGCCCGGTGAATCCCGGGCAGGGAATAGAGCGTGATACCGCCTGGAAAAATAGAAACCCTGACGGGAATGAGGCCGAACCCAGACTGGGTTGAACGCAAACCCAGCCTGCTTTTGGCATGAAACCAGTCTGGGTTAATGATAAACCCAGGCTGGATTTAGAGTAAAACCAGTCTGGGTTGGAGGCAAAAGCAGGCTGGGTTTGGAGTAAATCCAGGCTGGGTTCAGGGTATCCCGGCCTTGAAAATGGGACGAACCCGGCAGGAAAAACAATTCTCCCGCCGGGAAACGTTAAAAACCAGGAACAATTACAAATGAATGAAGTAAGCAAAAATGAAAATTACACCGGGCTGGAAGTCGCCGTTATCGGTATGGCCGGGCAATTCCCCGGCGCGAAAAACATCCGCCGGTACTGGAACAATATAAAAAACGGCGTCGAATCCATCACCTTTTTCACCGATAAGGAACTCGAGGAGGCCGGGGTCGGCGGGGAAATGCTCCGGGACCCCGGTTATATAAAAGCCTCCGGCTATCTCGAAGGCATGGACGCCTTCGATGCCGATTTCTTCGGCTATTCCCCCGCCGAGGCCCGGATACTGGACCCCCAACTGCGCCTCTTCCACCAGTGCGCCTGGGAAGCCCTGGAAGACGCCGCCTATGTCCCGGCGGATTACGACGGGCTCATCGGGCTTTATGCCGGGGCGTCCGATAATTTCTATTGGAAAAGTTTACTCGTATTGTCCGGCAAGCGCGAGGAAGTGGGCGAATTCGAGATCGACCAGATGGCGAGCAAAGACTACCTCTGCGCCCGGACCGCCTACAAACTGGACCTGAAAGGTCCCGTCATGTTCGTGCATACCGCCTGTTCCACCTCCCTCGTCGCCATACACGCGGCGTGCCAGGCCCTGTTGAGCGGCGAGACCGACATCGCCCTGGCCGGGGGCGTGTCCGTTGCGCCCTTTAAAGCCGGGTATTTTTACCGGGAAGGGATGATCCAGTCGCCCGACGGCCACACCCGGGCCTTCGACGACAACGGCAAAGGCACCCTGGCCGGGAACGGTCTCGGCGTGGTGGTGCTGAAACGGCTGGAAGAGGCCGTGGAAGACCGCGATTCCATTTATGCCGTTATCAGGGGTTCCGCCGTCAATAACGACGGAACCCGGAAAATGGGGTTTACCGCCCCCAGTGTCGAGGGACAGGTGGAAGCGGTAAAAGACGCCCTGGACACGGCCCGGGTCGGGGCCGAAAGCATCGGTTATGTCGAGGCCCACGGCACCGGCACCCCCCTGGGCGATCCCGTGGAGATCGAGGCCCTGACCCTGGCCTATGAAACCCATGAAAAAGGGTACTGCGCGGTGGGGTCCGTAAAATCCAATATCGGTCACCTGGATACCGCCGCCGGGGTGGCGGGATTCATCAAGGCCGTACTGGCGCTGAAACACCGGGTCATCCCGCCGGCCCTGAATTTCCAGGTTCCCAATCAAAATATCGATTTTATCAACGGTCCCTTTTATATCAATACGGAACCCACCCCGTGGGAACGGGGGGAATTCCCGCGCCGCGCCGCGGTCAGTTCCCTGGGACTGGGCGGCACCAATGCCCACGTCATCCTGGAAGAGTGGCCGGAAGACGAAAGAACGGCGGCGATAGACGCGGAAGAGGGCGGGCGGCATTTGATCGTTCTCTCCGCTATGACTCGAACCGCCCTGGAGAGAATGAAGGAGAATTTGGCCGGGTATTTGAAGGAGAATCCCGGCGTTTCCCTGGCCGATGCGGCCTATACGCTGCAAGTGGGAAGAAAGGCCTTTCAATACCGGTGGATGACCCGGTGCCGCACCGTCGGGGAACTTATCCATGCCCTTACCGCCGCCGGTGGTGACGGTGACGGCGAACCCGTGGATATCGATCTCACCGATCCGGCCGGTGAGGGACGGTACCGCATCTCCCTTCCCACCTATCCCTTCGAGCAAAAAACCTACACCGTCGCCGGTAACATCCTGGAGATGGGGGCCCAAATGTTCGGTCGAAAAGACCGGCTCTCCAGGAAAAGCGATATCGCCGACTGGTTTTATGTCCCCTCGTGGAAACGTTCCCTTATCGATGAAGAAGAAGCACCTACCGGCGATACGTCCCCGGGCGGCCCCTGGCTGCTCTTTATCCCGGATGGGGACGCCGGTCCCGGTGCCCGGCTGGCCTCGGAATTGGAAAACCGGGGTGAAACCGTTATTACCGTCCACGACGGCGACACCTTTGAAAAGACCGGCGATCGCCGTTTCCGTCTTCGACCGGGAGAGGAGAAGGATTTTCACCGCCTCTTCGAGGAGCTTGAACTGACGGACCCGCAGCCCCGGCAAATGGTCCACATGTGGTGCGTTGGGGAAAGCGGCAACGACCTGGACCGAGCGTTTTTCAGCCTGCTCAACATTGCCCGCGCCTGCGGGAAACAGGGAATTACCGGGGCGGTTCGACTCAACGTGATCAGCTCCGGCGTGCAGGAGGTCACCGGGGAAGAGGCCCTGTGTCCGCATAAAGCCGTTGTCATGGGACCGGTGAACGTCATTCCCACCGAGTATCCCAATATCCGGTGCCGGGGCGTCGATGTGGTTGTCCCGCCCCCCGGGACCGCCGAAGAAGACCGTCTCGTCCGGCAATTGGCGGACGAAATGAAATCCCCCTCCCCCGGTCCCGTCGTCGCCTACCGGGGAAGCCACCGTTGGGTACAGGTATTCGACCCCGTGCCCTTCCGCGAAGCCCGGGACCCGAACATTTCGTTAAGACGGGAAGGCGTATACCTGATTACCGGCGGCCTGGGCGGCATCGGGCTTGTCCTGTCCCGATACCTGGCCGGAAAATACCGCGCGAAACTGGTGCTCACGGGCCGCGCCGCCGTCGACGATGAAAAGAGGCGGACCGTAACCGACCTGGAACGGTCCGGCGCCGAAGTGCTCGTATGCCGCGCCGATACCGCCGATCTTGAACAGATGCGCGGCGTGTTCCAACGGGCCGAAGAGCGTTTCGGACCCGTTAACGGCGTTATCCACTGCGCCGGGCTGCCCGACGGCGAAATGATCCAGCGCCGGACCCCCGAAGCGTCCCGGCGTATTTTTTCCGCCAAGATCGACGGGACCATGGTGCTCGATACCCTCCTCGACGAACCCCGGAACCGCGAACACCTGGATTTTCTCCTGCTCTGTTCCTCCATCACCGCCGTTCTTCCCGTAATCGGGCAGGTGGCCTACACGTCCGCCAATGCCTTTCTCGACGCCTATGCCCATTACAGGAACGCCCGTTACATGAACGGAGGGGCCGGATCGCCCGTTACCGTGTCGGTCAACTGGGACCGGTGGCAGGGCGTGGGCATCGCCGTTATCGCCGAGAACCGGCACAATGAGCTGACCGGCGAAAAAATGGAGGGCGGTATCACCCGCGCCGAAGGCGCGGACGTTTTTCAACGCATCCTGGCCCGGCCCTCGCCGCCCTCCCAGGTCGCCGTGTCCACCCGGGACATCGGGGCCCTGCTGGAACAGGCCTATACGGTGAACGCGGCATCGCTCCTTGAGGGACTCGATGAGACCGCCGCCCACAAAGAACTGCTCCCGCGGCCCGAATTGCCCGTTCCCTACGACCCGCCCGTCACCGCGGCCCAACAGGCCCTGGCCCGTATCTGGGGACGTTTCTTCGGGTTTCGACAGGTGGGAATCCGGGATGATTTCTTCCAACTGGGCGGCGACTCGTTAAAAGTACTCACGCTGCTGCCCAGGATTCACAGGGAATTGGAAGTCAACGTTCCCATAACCGAATTTTTTAACCGGCCCACAATCGGGCAGCTCGCGTTATATATCGACGGCGGGGAAAAGTCCCCCTATTCGACCATCGAACTTGCCGAGAAACGGGAATATTACCCCCTCTCTTCCGCCCAGCGGCGGCTCTACCTGCTCCAGCAAATGGATTTGACCGGCACCGGGTACAACATCCCGGAATTTTTCCCCGTGGGGAACGATGTCGATAGGGAAAGGTTGGAAGCCACTTTCAGGAAATTGATCGCCCGCCATGAGAGCCTGCGTACGTCGTTTATCGTGGTGGACGATGAACCGGTTCAGCGGATTCACGATGACGTGGACTTTGCTCTGACGTACTGCGGAACCCGGGGGACACACCCGGTAAGCGAATTCATCAAACCCTTCGACCTCTCGAAAGCCCCGCTTATCCGCTCCGGTCTCATCCCGGTTCCCGGCGGCGGTTTTACCTGGTTTATCGATGTCCATCATATCGTATCCGACGGTATTTCCCAGACCATCCTTATCGAGGATTTCCTTGCCCTGTACAACAATGAGGAACCCGAACCCGTGAAACTCCAGTACACGGATTTTACCCAATGGCAGAACCGTCTGTTCGAGGAAGGGGCGCTGCGGGAACAGGAGTCGTACTGGCTGGAGTTGTACGCCGATGCCGCCGACATTCCCCGGCCCCAACTGCCCGAGGATTTCACGCGGCCCGGGGTGTTCAATTTTAAAGGGGACCGGTACGCTTTCGTCCTGGAGCGGGACCTTGCCCTTAAGTTCAGGGGGTTGGGGACCCGCACCGGCGCCACCCTTTTTATGAATCTTTTGGCCGCCCTTAACGTCCTTTTATATAAATATACCGGCCTGACCGATATCGTTATCGGCAGCGGTATTGCCGGGCGGAACCACGACGATGTCCGGCGCACCATCGGCATGTTTGTCAATACCCTGCCCATGCGAAACTCCCCCCACGGTGAAAAAACCTACGGGACCTTCTTAAAAGAGGTCGTCTCGCGCAGTATCGACGATCTCAGGAACCAGGACATCCGGTTCGAGGAACTGGTGGACAAACTCGAACTGCCCCGGGACCCGTCCCGGAACCCCCTGTTCGATATCTCCATGGTGGTCATGAATTTCCGGCCCGATGTCGGCGAAAGCGAAGCCGGGGCCCTGATCTCCCTGGAGGGAGAAAACAGGAACCTGGTTTCCACGACCTATCAAAACGCCGCTTCCCGGTTCGACATGACCCTTTTTATCTATGAACCCGGGGAAGAGATATATATCGATATCGAATATTACAGCGCCGTATTCGCCCGCGAGACCGTCCAACGCCTGGTCTCCCATCTCAAGGCCGTGGTTAACGCCGTCGGCGACCGGCCGTCCATCCCGTTGAGAGAGATCGATATCCTGTCCGAAGACGAAAAGGAACAAATACTCCATGAATGGAACCGCACCGGCCGGGAATACCCCGAAGACAAAACCGTCCACGAATTGTTCGATGAACAGGCCGGGAAGACCCCGGATCGAACCGCCCTTACATTTGAGGACCGGGCCCTTACATACCGCATGTTGAACCGGCGGGCCGACATCCTTTCGGCCCTTCTCCGTTCAAAGGGCGTCGCGGAAGGGGTGCCCGTGGGCATCGAGATCCTTCGCCGCCCGGAGATGGTCGCCGGTATCCTGGGTATCCTGAAAGCCGGGGGATGCTACGTACCCGTGGACCCCAAAGCCCCGCGGGCGCGGAAAGATTACATACTGGATGACAGCAATGCGAAGGTCTTGTTGATTGAAGAGAGTGAGAGGAGTGAGAGGAGTGGGGAGATCGAAGTCATCGCATTGAATAATATCCCCGGGAACCCGTCCGTTCAACGTACTCATCCTACTCATCCCACTCATCCCACTCATCCTACTCAACTAAGCTATATCATGTACACTTCCGGTTCCACGGGGCGTCCCAAGGGTGTGATGGTGGGGCACCGGGGGGTGGTGCGGCTGGTGAAGAACACCAATTTCATTTCCTTTGAAGACGATGACGTCATGGTGGCCGTGGGTGCGTTGGGTTTCGATATTTCCACCTTCGAGATATGGGGGGCCTTGTTGAACGGTTTGCGTTTATGTTTGGCCGCCGAGGAGGTCCTGTTGGATTGGCGGGACCTGGAGGCGTGCCTGCACCGTTACGACATTTCCATATTGAACCTGGTCCCCGCGTTGTTCAATATCCTTGCCCGGCAATCCCCCCGCATGTTCGACAGTGTCCGTTGTATGACCCTGGGCGGCGAACTGGTCAGGCCCGGCGATGTCCGCGAAGTCTGTGAGGGCGCCCGTGCCCCGGTCCTGCTCCACATGTACGGTCCCACCGAGAACACCACCTTTTCCACCTACCTGGACGTGAAAGAGTGCAATGATGCGTTCATCCCCATCGGCAGACCCATTGCCAACAGCACCGTTTTTATCCTGGACCGCGACGGGGGTCCCCTGCCCGTCGGCGCCGCCGGCGAGATTCACACCGGCGGCCCCGGCCTCGCCCGCGGCTACCTCAACAACCCCGAACTAACCGCGGAGCGGTTCGGTAAGAATAGGTCTTATAAGTCCTATAAGACCTATAGGTCCTATGTTTTTTACCGCACCGGCGACATCGGCCGGTGGTTGTCCGACGGTACCATACAATTCCTGGGCCGGCGGGACCACCAGGTAAAAGTCCGGGGTGTCCGCATCGAGCTGGGAGAGATCGAAAGCCGGTTACTGGAGATCGACGGCATCGAAGAGGCCGTCGTCGTGGCCCGGCCGGACCGGGTAGGGGAGAGCACCCTTTGTGCTTATGTCGTTTCCACCCGGGAGTGCGAATTCGCCGGGATCCGGGAAACGTTGTCCCGGGTTCTTCCGCCCGCACTGGTGCCCTCTTATTTTATTCCCCTGGACGCCATGCCTTATACCGCCACCGGGAAGATCGACCGGAAATCCTTACCCGAGGTTCAATTCGAAACCGGGATGCCCCGTTCCCGCACCGCGCCCCGTGATGCCGTGGAAACCGCATTGGCCGGAATATGGCGGGAGGTATTGGAAATCGGGGAGGTCGGTATCGACGACAATTTTTTCGATCTCGGGGGGCATTCCTTACGCGCCGCCGCGCTCACTTCCAGGATCCACCGGGAACTGGGGGTCAAAGTACCCCTGGCCGAGATATTCAAGAACCAGGAGCTCCGGGCCCTGGCCGACTATATCAGGCACGCCGGTAAACATGGCGGCGAGACGCGGTATGCGTTTATCGAGCCCGTGGAAAAAAAGGACTATTATCCCCAGTCGTCCGCGCAGAAACGCGTCTATCTCATCCAGCAAATGGACCCGGAGAGCACCGGGTACAATATGCCCTTTGTCCTGCCCCTGGGAAAGGATATCGACAAAGAACGGTTTGAGCTTGCGTTTAAACGACTGATCGCCCGTCATGAGAGTTTGCGGACTTCGTTTCATATGATCGATGACCGGCCCGTTCAGCGGATTCACGATGATGTGGAATTCAGTATCGAATATTCCTCCTCCCTTCTTCAACGCCCCTTCGACCTCTCGAAAGCCCCGTTAATTCGATCCGTCCTCATCGAGCAGCCCGGCGGCGGCCTCCTCTGGTTCACCGATATCCACCACATCATCTCCGACGGCACCTCGCAGACCGTTTTAATCGAGGATTTCGCCGCGTACTACAAGGACCCGGACGCACCGGGCCCGCCCGGGCTTCGTATCCAGTACAAGGATTTTTCACAGTGGCAGGGCCGAATGTTCGAGGGCAGTGCCCTCAGGGCGCAGGAGGAGTATTGGCTGCGTTTATTCCCCGCCCGGGAAGATATCCCCGCCCTGGAACTTCCCGCCGATCGCAAGCGGCCCGACGTATTCACCTTTGCCGGGGCCGCTTACCGGTTCACCCTGGACCGGGCGGATGTTATTGCCTTCGATGCGTTGGGTTCCGCTCACGGCGCGACATTGTACATGAATGTCCTTGCCCTGTTGAACGTCCTTTTTTACAAATACACCGGTGCCGGGGATATCGTCATCGGAACCGGTATGGCCGGGCGGAACCATGCCGACCTCCAGCCCCTCATCGGCATGTTCGTCAATATCCTTCCCATGCGAAACCACCCCCGCGGCGACAAAACCTATGCCTCTTTCTTAAACGAAGTCGTCTCCCGGAGTATCGACGCCCTGGACAACCAGGATGTCCAATTCGAGCACCTGGTGGAGAAACTCGATATAAAGAGGGATACCTCCAGGAACCCGCTCTTCGACGTCACCCTGGTGGTCCAGAATTTCAAGCCCGTGGGGGAGGAGATCAGCAGCGGGTATTCAAACACAGGGGTCTTTTATAAAAACACCACGTCCAAATTCGACATGACCTTTTCCGTCTTCCGGGACGTGGAGGATATCTATGTCGATATCGAGTATTATACCGGTTTGTTCGAGGAGGAGACCGTCAAACGCCTGGTCTCCCATTTGAATAATACCCTCAAAGCCGTTGTTTACGATCCCGGTATCCCGTTAAAGGATATCGATATGATTCCCGAAGCTGAAAAGCGCCGGTTACTTTTCGACTTCAACGACACCTCTGCCGAATATCCCGCGGACAGGACCGTTCATGAATTGTTCCGGGAACAGGCGGAGAAAAACCCGGACCACACCGTTCTCGTTTTTGAAAATGAGGCGATCACTTACCGTTGTTTGAACCGGCGGGCCGACGCGCTTGCCGCCCTTCTCCGTTCAAAAGGCGTCGAAAACGGCGTGCCCGTGGGAATCGAAACCTTGCGGCGCCCCGGCATGGTCGCCGGTATCCTGGGTATCCTGGAAGCCGGCGGCTGTTACGTGCCCGTGGACCCCAGGGCCCCGGAAGCAAGGAAACAATACATACTGAATGACAGCAGCGCGAAGGTCTTATTGAGTGGGGATATCGGGGTCATCGAGTTGAATAATATTCCTGTAAATCAACCGGCTCGACCGACTCAACTATGCTACATCATGTATACTTCCGGTTCCACCGGCCGTCCCAAGGGCGTGATGGTGGAACACCGGGGGGTCGTGCGGTTGGTGAAGAATACCAATTTCATTTCCTTTGAAAAAGAAGATGTGTACCTGGCCGTGGGTACGTTGGGTTTCGACATTTCCACTTTCGAGATATGGGCACCGCTGTTGAACCGTCTGCGGTTGTGCCTGGCCGCCGAGGAGGTTTTATTGAATTGGCGGGACCTGGAAGCGTCCCTGCACCGTTTCGACATATCCGTATTAAACCTGGTCCCCGCGTTGTTCAATAACTTTGCCCGGCAGTCCCCCCGTATGTTCGACTCCCTTCGTTGTTTAACCCTGGGCGGCGAATTGCTCAGGCCCGGCGATATCCGCGAAGTCCGCGGGGGTTCCCGTGCCCCGGCCATACTCCACATGTACGGTCCCACCGAGAACACCACCTTTTCCACGTTTTTGGAAGTGGAAAAAGACCACGAGGCGTATCTCCCCATCGGGCGACCCGTGGCCAACAGCACCGTTTATATCCTGGACGCCCACGGAAACCTGCTGCCCATCGGTGCCGCAGGCGAGATCCACACCGGCGGCCCCGGCCTCGCCCGCGGCTACCTCAACAACCCCGAGCTGACCGCGCAGCGGTTTTTTAATTGGTCCTATAGGACCTATAAGTCTTATAGGACCTATAATCTTTACAACACCGGCGACATCGGGCGATGGCTGCCCGACGGCACCATCCAGTTCCTGGGCCGGCTGGACCACCAGGTCAAAGTAAGGGGTGTGCGCATCGAATTGGAAGAGATCGAAAACCACCTGCTCTCCGTCAATAAAATAAAAGAAGTCGTGGTGCTTGCCCTGCCCGATGCAGCGGGAGAGCTGTTCCTCTGTGCTTATATCGTTTCCACCGGCCCCATCGACCCCCCCGAACTCCGGGAAACCCTGTCCGATCTCCTTCCCGCCGCCATGATTCCCAACTATTACATCCCGTTGGAGAAAATGCCCCTCACCGCCACCGGGAAGATCGACCGGAAAGCCCTGCCCGCGCCCGGGATGGACGGAAGCCCGGCAGACGCCTACACCGCCCCCCGGGATGAAACGGAAGAAAAATTGGCCGCCATATGGTCCGACGTGCTGGAAAGGACCGGGCAGCCCGACCCGGGAATCGACGATAATTTCTTCGAACTGGGCGGTCATTCCCTGAAAGCCGCCGTCATCGTTTCCCGTATCCACAAGGAATTCCAGGTAAAAGTCTCCCTCCAGGACGTTTTCAAGAGCCAGACCATCCGGGGACTGGGCGAGATCATTAAAAAAGCCTCCGGGGAAACCTATATCGAAATCGAACCCGTTCCGCCGAAAGAATACTACGAACTCTCCTTTAACCAGAAGCGCCTGTGGATCATCCAGCAAATGAACCTGGAGGACAACGCCTACAATATGCCCGGTGCCATAATGATGGGTCCCGAAGCAGTGGTTCGGCCCGAATTGATCGCCCGGGCCGTGGAAACCTTGATCCGTCGGCACGAAAGTCTTCGGACCGGTTTCAAGGAGATCGACGGTAACGCCGTTCAATTCATCGTCCATGATTTTCAAACCCCCTTCGAGTTCGTGGATGTTTCCCACCTGGAAGGGGACGAGAAACAAGCCCGGTTGAAACAATCGATCGATGAATTCAACCTGGCCCCCTTTCGCCTCGACCGGGCCCCGTTGTTCCGGTCTTTACTGGTAAAAGTAGATGACGGGCACCATATATTTGCCTACAACATGCACCATATCGTTACCGACGGTTGGTCCATGGAAATCCTTGAAAAGGATTTCCACCGGGTTTACAATACCCTCCTGGCGGGCGGCGAAACCGGGAACGTAGAAGAGGACGTTGAAAAAGCAAGTCCCCTTACCTACAAGGACTTTGCCCATTGGCACAACCGCCGGTTGGAGAATGCCTCCGGGCAATCCCGGGACCTTTCCCGTCAATTCTGGATCACTTTTTTAAAAGGCGATTTGCCGCCCCTCCGGCTGCCCCGCGATTTCCGGGACGCCGGGGTAAAGCAAAAAAGCGGTGCAAATTACCGGTTTGTCGTCCCCGGGACCGTTAAAGACGCCCTCAAAACATTGAGCAGGGAGTTTAACCTTACCCTGTTTTCGCTCATGTATTCCATTTACAATATCTTTCTATCCACCGTTTCCGGGCAGTCCACCGTGATCTCGAGTATCGTTAATGCCGGGCGCGACCATCCGTCGCTGCGGGATATCGTCGGCTTTTTCGTTAACTCCGTTATATTTAAACTGGAAACCGATTCCGGCGAGGAATTCATCGAACTCGCCGAACGGGTCCAGAAATCGGTCTTCGAGTTCTTCGGACACCAGAACTATCCCCTGGAACTGGTGCTGGATGAAGTGGGCATCACCTACCCCGAAGTGACCGCTTCCTTCAATATGATCAATGTCAGGAGCAACGAATCCGTCTTCCTGGATAACCTCGAACCCTCTCACCAGGAGGGTGACGGTTTCGGTATGCAGAACGTGAAATTCGATATCGAAGCGTATGTATCCGAGTACGGCAACGGTATCGAAATACTTGTCACTTATAATAAAAACCTGTTCAAGGCCGGGAATATCGAGCTTTTAATGAAAAAATACCGGGAGCAGATCGAATTCTTCGCCCTGAATCCCCATAAACAGCTCAAAGAGTATAAAGAAACCAAAAAACGAAAATCCTTTAAGCCCCGCGGCGCGGGGACCCCATGACAGGAGATACGCATGCTCATCCGTCAATTTCTACAACAAGTAAAGAAACATCCCCATAAAACGGCAGTCGGGACCGAAAACGGCTCATTGACGTATTCCGAACTGGATACCCTTTCCAACCGCGCCGCCGATGCGATCAACGCGGCGTCCCCCGTGGGCGACCGGGTCAATATCGGTCTGCTCATGGACAGTGCCCCGGAAATGATCGCTTCCATACTGGCCGTTTTGAAAACCGGGAACGTCTATGTCCCCATGGTCGGCGAATTCCCTGTCAAGCGGCTTCAATACATGATCGAACATGCCGAAATAAAGCTGTTGATTACCGACGATAAAAACAGGGACCGGGTCCGTGGGGCTTCCGGCGCCGACCTGGAGATACTGTTTATCGAGGATATAAAAAACGGACCCGGCGGTCCGGGGCACGTGTTCACCGGGGAAACCCATGCCGACCGGGACGCTTATATACTTTATACCTCCGGTTCCACCGGTACCCCCAAGGGCGTCCGCCAGACCCTTCGCAATATATTGACCTTCACCAGCCGGTACGTGGAGAACCTGGGACTGACCCCGGAAGACAACCTCACCCTCTTTTCCTCCTTCAGTCACGATGCCTCCGTTATGGATATCTATACCGCCTTGTTGAACGGCATGACCCTTTTTCCCCTGGACTTGAAGAGGGAGGGTGTTTTTACAACGCTGCCCCAATGGTTGAAGGAAAACGAAATAACCGTCTGGCATTCCGTCCCCACCGTTTTCCGGTATTTTCTCTCGGTGGTCGAGAGAGACGGCTCGGTCGGTTCAGACGGTTCCGCCGGTGTCGATCTTCCCGGCCTCCGGTACGTCGTCCTGGGCGGCGAAGCCGTATTAACCCGCGATATCCTGCGGTTTCGCGCCGCCTTCTCCCTTTGCCGGCTCTATAACCTTTACGGCCAGACCGAGTCCACCTACAACTCCGGGCAATTCTTCGATGCGCGGCCCGAAGAAGACGGCGGGGACATTACCGTCACACTGGGCGAGGCCATCGAAGATACCCGGATATACGTCGTGGACAGCGACGGCGATGAATGCGATATCCTTGAAGCCGGGGAGATCGTCGTGGTGGCCGGTCATGTGTCCCCCGGCTATTGGAAAGACGAAACGGCCAACAATGAAAAATTTGCCGCGGATGAAGACGGGCGGGCCTATTTTACCGGCGACCTGGGGCGGCGGCTTTCGGACGGCCGCATCGAATACCTGGGACGAAAAGACAGGCAGGTCAAGATCAGGGGTTTCCGCGTGGAATTGGGGGA
>Ga0210082_1000057_pt1 | contig 22309 bp, 21 predicted proteins | sample White_ThreeSqA_D_2_FD_185592 | JGI IMG/M metagenome (GOLD analysis project Ga0210082, IMG submission 185592) | Wetland microbial communities from the San Francisco Bay, California, USA, that impact long-term carbon sequestration -... | ecosystem: Environmental > Aquatic > Marine > Wetlands ... | reverse complement strand
TTCACGATATTTGTGACGTATTCTTTCAGGTTGGAGATGAAATCCTTTTCCACGACCTTGTTGTCTTTACTCAATACCATGAGGAGGTATGATCGCTGATTCCATTCTATCCTGGTAAGATAAGCATCCACATCCTTCAACTCTTTGATCAGTTTACTCATTAACCGTTTCTGCATTTCATAGGAGACCACAACAATGGTTCGCTTCTCTTCAAGTAAACATTTGTATTTGAAAATTACTTTGGCATCGGGTTTCTTTCTCGATACATCCACCGCTTTGGAACATAACCGGATCAACTCCGACATCAAATGGATGGATACCTCGATCTTGTACAGTTCATCGATACTAAAAAAGATTTCCCTTATCAACGCGGCATTGGTTGATTTCATCTGATCCACCAATTGGTTCAAACGGCTGATATATATATCCCTGAACCCTTCGTCAAAATCCCTGAAATCCCCGTAAATACGCCTGATGGTGCTCTTTAAAGACCGGTATATCTCTTTTACGGAACTAAACTCGGAAAGATTGATCTTTAACTTCAAGATATTGATCTCAACTCTCCCGTGGACCTTTGTAGGTATAACGGAACCGATATTCACCCCGGGAATCAGGCAGACCTTGGAACTCAACTCGTGAATCCGTTTTTTCCTCCCGGCTTTAAAACAAACAATGACCAGCTTGATGTGAATAAGATACTCGGATCTCCTGGCCACATCGATAAAGACCTGTGTCATTTTTGTTTTTTGAAGCTCCTGTGTGAGGAAAGGGATGATGGCCCGGGCATAGTGCTCGAATCCCCCGATGGCTTTCAATTTTGAGAATTTTTTACCGTGAGCGATGGCCACCATTTTTTCCATGGATTTTTCAATGGATTTAATTCCGGCTGAATTCAGGGGTTTTTCATGGCGGTCCACGATCTCCATCCGGTATACCAGGATGCCGTCCAGGGTGACAAAACTCTTATGGTGCTTAATGATATGATCGGGAACAAGATGATTCAAGGTCATCAGGAAGTCCTCGACGGAAAACCATCCTTCTCTGCACAGGAAGGTAATACCGGTCAATTCCCTGGTTTTGGTCTTAAAGTTTTTGATCTTTATGACCTCCGAGGCGACACCGCTGCGGATCATATTCTGATAAATATAATTATTGATGATCAACTCGGCAAGATGTTTGATGTCCCTATCTTCCAGGTACTCACGCGACCGTGAGGAAATAAATTTAATGATTTCGCCGCTCTCTTCGATGATCTTGATCAGGTTGGAATTGGAATAAAGGGACATAAACCGTTTGAGAATATCGTTATAGATATCGAACTTTGCGGCTTCATCCTCCAGGAACGCACATTTCCCGGAACTGCCGTGGGAGGCTTCCCGGATTTTGGACAACATTTGCTTCTTATGCCGGTCAAAATCGCCGCGCTCCTCGGGGGTCCTCAATTGAAAACACAAAATAACGATCCCCACTTTACTTTCATCGACCTCAACGGTGAATCCCTTCATAAATAAGACATTACGTTCTTTATGATGAACGATTCCCAGTATCGCATTGGACATCCCGGGCCAATCCTCGGCCACGACCCCCAGGACCATGGTCACCGGAAACGTTGTCTCTCCCAGCTCTTCGATAAGCGTGACCTCTTTACGCTTGGATTTTTCAAAATTGTGCAGCAGTTGAATCATTAACGCCTGCTGTTGTGCCAGTGGAAATATCTCTTGCGAACCGACGATCTTGGTCAGCTTGTCGGTGATATTTTTGGCGGATATCCTGATATGCTTGCTCTTGAGCAGCTCCTTCAACAGGGCAACTTCTTCATCCTTTAGCCTAAAAACCATGTTACCGTTTGACCTTTATCCGCTTCCTTGAATCTGCTTCAAAATTTGTCCTCCAACACTCTATTTTATGAGATACGGTTCAAAAAGTCAACCAAAAAGTGGCCCTATTTTCAGATTCGCCCCTGGAATCCCCCCCCCACGGGGTAAAAAAAATACTTTTTTTTTAAAAAAAAGCCAAAAAAGCTGATTATAACTTGACATTTAGAATTCTTTTAAATAAAATAGGAGTCGGAGGTAATAATGAATAAAACTGAATTAGTCAAAGACATTGCCGGCAAGGCAAAGCTAAAATTGTCGGATACTGAAAAATTGGTAAATGCGTTTATCGACACAGTATCGGAAGAGTTAAAGAAAAAAGGGAAAGTCACCCTGGTGGGTTTTGGAACTTTCGCCGTCGCTCACAGGAAAGAGAAAAAAGGCGTTAACCCCAAGACCGGGGACAAGATTACCATTAAAGCAAAGAACGTTCCTGTTTTCAAACCGGGCAAGGCTTTAAAAGAAACCGTGAAGTAAGCCAACTTACTTCACACGAACACTGAGACACCAACGTTAATGACGTTACCCGTGGAAGAAGGCAATAACGGGATGTACCAAACGTTATTGCCTATTCCACCGGGTAAGACGGCCTAAAGGATAAGGGATAAGCAAGGGGTTATTCCTCGGCCGTTTTTCAAGAAACCTTTCTTAAACACTATTTTTCGAGTACTATTCTCTTTCTCTCTCGACTCTCTCGCCGGGTCTTCGACCGCCGCGTTCATCCGATCTGTCATCGGCACCGTATACCTCGATCTCACTGGTTGAACCGGTAAGGGTGATCATTTTCTTGTCTTTTGAATAAGCGGTAACACTGCCGATGGAAACGGTGTAATTCCCCGGTTCGGTGAATTTGATTTTCATCGCGGCCAACTGTGCATTCCTGACGGTCCTGCCTTCAAACGTATAACCCAGGTCGAAGGAGTCACCGGAGTGGTTTTGCATCACTTTGGCGCCTTTTGCAATTTTCCCGTTCAGTTCCTCGATCACGGCACTCCCACCGGAAACGGAACCGTTAAAGGAGAGGGATTCGATCTCTGAAGTGGAACGGAGTTGTATGGAAAAGAAAACAGTGGAATTGGCGCGCACTCGACGTTTCGCCGGCGAGATGACAACGGCGTCTCCCGAGGAACGAAGTCCCGAGGGCTCCTCCCTGGGCCCGGGATCAGGCCCGGCCTCAGCACCACCACCACCCTGGGTAGGATCGGACCAGATGGCTTTATTCTCTTCCTCGGTTACCTCCATCCGCCGAATGAGACGGGGAGTAATCGAGAAGATGAGATCGGTTTGTTTCACATCCTTTGAACTCGCACCGAAAAGTTTGCCCAGGATGGGTATTTTGGCCAGTCCCGGCATCCCTTTTAGCGAACCCCTGATCTCATCCCTTACAAACCCGCCGACGATGCTGGTTTCACCCTCTTTCAACCGGATAACGCTTTCCAGTTCCCTTTTCCCGAATAACGGGAAACTGTCCTGGACACCGGTAATAAATCTCAAGGTAAGTTTTATCTTCAGGGTGATGTCACTGTTGCCGTGGATGGTCGGCGTGATCTTGACTTCCACACCGACATTTTCATATTTGTAAGAGGTTACCGGGATATTGCTGATACCGCCGGCGCCACTTGAAGCGAACGATGTCTGGGGAATGGGAATTTCGTCACCCACCATGAACTTGATATCCTCGCCGTCGATGCCACGGAGATTGGGTTTTGAAATAAGCCGCGAACTGTCGTCGTTCTCGAAAAAATTGATGGCCGCGGCGGGAAGGGTAATAAAAAAATTGGTGCTCCCCAGGTCGTTGACGTTGAGACTGTTCGACACGGTGGCGGCACCGGAGTCCGACGATTCCACGGTACCCATGGAAAGGGTGGAGAGGGTGGTGCCGTAATCGGCACCGAGGGATTGGATGAGGTTGCGGTTCAATTCGAGGATTTCCACATCCAGTTCCACTTCGGACTTTACTTTATCGACGGTATAAATGAATCTCTCGATTTCCATGAGGGTGCTGCTGTCCCCCTTGATAATAAGGCTGTTAAGGTTCTTATCTTCCTGGGCCAGGATTTGCTGGTCGCGGAATACGGTCATTACGAGTTTCTTCGCATCCTCGGCAGTGGTATTGGCAAGATAAAACACTTTCACCCCGCGGAGTCCGAAGGTCCGTTTTTTAAAGGTGGTGGCGGGATAGATGAGTACGGAAGAGGCGTCCAATACGCGATATTCGGCGTTCCCCACCATGCACAATTGATTCAGTACCTGGTAAAAACCGATATTCTCGATCTCGATGGTGTATACGAAATCCCTGAAATCCTTATCGAAGATGAAATTCACATTGTAGGATTTCCCCACCATCTGGAAAATCTGGGTTATGGGCTTGTTTTTCAGGTTTAAAGTGATCTTCTCTGTAGTCTGGAGGTTCAGGGTAACGGGAGGAGTGATGGTGGATTTAAAAGGCGGCCGTTCCATTTTTTGACCGGTAATATACATATTCAATTCATCGCTGATCCGTTTATTATCGGGAAATATCTCCAGTACCATCCGGTACTCCCGGATGGATTCCTCTTTTTTCCCCGCCTCCCTCAAATTCCTGGCCCGGGCCAGGTGGTAATAGTAACTGTTCAATTTGGCTTTGAATAGCAGTGTTTTCAATTCGCCTTTTCCCGGGTACTTTTTAACCGCGTTTTCAAAGTATTCCACGGCTTTATCATATTCGCCGGTCCTGAATAATTGCATCCCTTCCTTTTTATAATAACTGGTGGTGGAACAGCCGGCGGTGAAAACAGCGATTACCACCGGTATAATCCATAATAAAGCATGGTAACTTCGGTTTTTATAATTGTTGTTGTACTTCATTATTCTCATCCTCTTTCAATTGGATTTCAAACTTATTGGATTCAACCTCGACGGTGATATGTGTTTTTTCGACGTCCAGGATTTTGGCTTTTTCCAACACGGAATCATTAATACCCACGACAAAAAATTCCCCGTTAATACTCAACAGTGCCAGCTTTTTCGCTTCCCTGATCACATACCCTTCATATACGACACTCTCCCGGACCTCTGCTTCGAAATCGTATTCCGCGGGACCGTTGTCTTTTTTCGTTTCCGTGGGTTGAATAACGGGGGGCGGCTGAATCACTTGTTCAACCTTTTCTCCCGGCTTTGGGATTTTTCTTTTAAAAGGCGAAAAGATGTCGCGCTCGATGGAGAACTCTTTTTTTTCCTTCGCCAGGGTCTCCAGGGTGGACATTTTAATGATCTCTTCCCCGGAAACGGCAATTGTCACGATAAAAAGCGTAAGCAAGGCGGCGGTAAAAACAGGTTTTTTTTGTGTTTTATTTTGTGTTTTATTTTTAACCGGCAAGATAAGCCTCCATAGTTAATACGCCCTCGATCATGGGGCCCGCTTTCATTTTCTTTAAATCGATTTTTTTAAGCAGGATTATTTTGATGTTGTTATCGATCCGGAAATTTTCAATGTCGAAGAGAAACCGCTTGATATTTTCGTATGAACCCACCAGTTCGACGGTAACGGATAATTTCAGTATCCCGGAAAGCATGCTTTTATACTTAAAACTGAAGCGGGCATTTCCCAACCCGTTTTTCCGGGAAAGCATCTGCAAATCCTGCTTCAACCGGTTGAAGGTCTCCACTTTTACCAGGTAGTTTTCCCTGAAGGCGGTGTAGGTCAGATCGATCTCGGTCCATTCTTTAAAGGTGGTCCCGAGGGTCTTTTCTCTCCCCTGGAGCTCTTCGAGCCGTGCCTGGGTACTTTGAGCGGACATGGTCTCGATGGACGTATAGGCAAAGGAAAAGAGAAAGAAGGCGACCCCGACCACCAGCAGACCGCCCAGGGCATAAATAATTAATTTTACGATTTTCATGTTCTCACTTTAATACATTTCTTAATTCTTCATCGTCATCCGCTTTTTTTCTTTTTCCCGGTTTTGGTGCTACCTTCGGTTCCTCGGCTTTCCCGGGATTCAGGTTCAATATCAGGCTCGCTTTGAACAATCCCTCTTCTTCGAGTTCATTTTTGACTGTTTTTCGAAACCCGGAAAACGCCTCGTAGGCCTCGGTCAAGCGGTGAAGAGAATCTGCGGCAATCCCTACCTGGATATTGGAGGACGTCTCGATATTCATGGAAAAATCGGTAAAGAAAACCCCTTCGGGCAAATGTTTCTCCAGGATGTCCAACTGTTCGATAACGGAAAATTTTTTTTCTTTGATCAATGAATTGGCAAACGAGACCCGCTGTCGCCAGAGGGATTTTTTCGTGGTGACATCCGTTTTCAAATGATCGGTTTCACTGGTAAGTTTTTCTATTTCTCTTTCGGCTTTTTTTAGCGCGGCTTCCTGGTCCTGGGCGCGTTTATCGCTGCTCCACAAATTACCGATCCCAAGCATGATGAATACAAAAGAGATTACCAGTACAAAAGCGGAAACAAGCCCGAATTTCAGGTAATCGATCCGTTTATTCTCGGCGATGTTATATCTTATTTTTCTCATTTTATTATTCTCATTTTCTTAGCCGGGTAAAAATAGTAATTCCTTTTTTTTCAACTCCAACGGCCGTACGTCCTGCTGCATGAGTTCATACCGGATCAGATCGAAATCCAGGTCGGAACGGTTGAATAAAACGGAGTAGGTATGGGGGACCTGGGCGTAGCTGTTTTTCACATAATTGATGGTCTTCACGATCTCGGCGGCGGCATCGCTTTCATGTTGGCCCCTGAATTTTCGAATATAGAAGGGCAGGGAACCGCTTTGAAAAATAACGATGAATTGGTTCCGGTCAACCTCCACCAGGAAATCGGGGGAATGTTTGAAATTGACGATATTATTCATGCAGTTAAGGGTGGAATTCCCCATGTAGGTGAGATTGATATTGTTGGCGGAGAAGAGTTCTTCGATTTTCTGTCTCAGGCCCTTTTTTAACAGGACGGAAAGGATACGAGTGCGGGTCAATTTGAAAAACCGGTGGTCGTACTCTTCGATATTTTCGGGAAAGACTTTTCGCAGTCGCCACTCCACGATCTCCCGCTGCATTTCCTCCCGGAAGGGAATCCTGTCAAAATCGAAGATATTGTAAATAAAGGGGTTGGCGTTAAGGATAACGCCGGTATCGACGTCGCCGTGCGCGGTCAGTTCCCTGACCACGTCCCGGAATCCGTTATCGCTGCCTTCACCTTCGTTCGCCCCGATGTTAAATATCGAGATATCCTCCACGGTGAGTGTTTTTTGAAAGGATTTGTCTACCAATTTGTAGACATCCAGGTACTTTTCTCCGGCAAACACAAACTGCCGGGGACGTTTAAAATGAATAAACAAATTGTCGATTATAACCATTCTTTTATTGTCACCCTGTTCAATTCTTCAAAGGAAGTAATCCCGGCGATCACTTTTTCGAGGCCGTTTTTCCGGATAGGGATCATCCCCTGTTCCATGGCCATTTTTTTTATTTCCGAAAGCGGTTTCTTATCCAGGATCATTTCTTTGATCTCGTCGGTTAGTTCGAGAATTTCACCGATAACGGTCCGGCCGGAATAGCCGACGTTGGCGCATTCTGGGCAGCCGTCGGGATTTGCCTTGAATATAGGCGCATCGACGCTTGCCTTTTTAACGCGGTTATCCATGAGGTACTCCCGATCCGGCTTAAATTCCTCTCTGCAGTTGGCACAGAGCCGTCTCACCAGCCGCTGTGCCACGACGCAATTTAATGCGGAGATAAAACTGTATGTATCTATGCCCATATGAATAAACCGACCCAATACGTCGAAGACGTTGTTGGCGTGTACGGTGGTAAAGACCAGGTGACCGGTAAGGGCCGATTGAATGGCGATCTGTGCGGTTTCGGGGTCACGGATCTCACCCACCATGATCTTATCCGGGTCGTGTCTCAGGATGGAGCGAAGTCCCCGGGCAAAGGTCAACCCTTTTTTCTCGTTTACGGGGATCTGGGTAATATCGTCGATCTGGTATTCGACGGGGTCTTCAATGGTAATGATCTTATCTTCGGGGCTTTTTATTTCGTTGAGGGAGGCGTAAAGGGTGGTGGTTTTACCGCTGCCCGTGGGACCGGTCACAAGGAACATGCCGTAGGGCTGGCGAATGTAAAAATCGAGGCTGTCGATGAGGTACTGGGAAAAGCCCAATTGCTTCAGTTGAAGTTCGCCGATGCTCTCGGTGATCATTTCGCGGTCCAATATCCGGATAACGGCATTTTCACCATAGACACCGGGCATGATGGAGACCCTGAAATCGATGGTTTTATGTTTGAATTTCATCCGGAACCGGCCGTCTTGCGGGACACGCCGTTCGGCGATATCCAGTTCGGAGATAACTTTCAGCCGGGTGATCAGGGGGGAGTGAAATAATTTATCCAGGGGTTCCATGATCTGTGTAAGGATACCGTCGATTCGGAATTTAACGTTGACCGACGAGCTCTGGACTTCGATATGGATATCGGAGGCCCGCTTATTGACGGCGGTAAACACTACATTATTCAGCAGTTTGATAACGGAATCGTCTTCTTCGGTGATGGTCTCGATGGTGACGGATTCGTCTTCCTGTCCCTCGAGGCTTTTCTTCATGAAGAAGCTTTCGGTTTTATCGGTGAGAACTTTGGTAAAGGTATCGCTTTTTTTAAGGATTTTTTCGATATCTTCTCTCTGGGCCATGAAAGGGATGACGCGTTTTTGGATAAAGTTCTCAACGATCCCGATTTTATCGAGGTTTTCAGGGTCGAACATGGCCACCTCGATACTGTGTTCATCTTCTTTTATAGGGAAGAAGAGGTTTTTGATCATGAATTCCGCGGGGAATTTGCCCAGCACTTCATAGTCAATTTTAGTTGTTTTTAAATCTACTTCTTCAATCATTAGTCTACAACATGCACCGTACTAAAGATGGGTAGATAGACCGCCACCAGCATAACGGCGACGACGACTCCCAGTACGACGATCAGGATCGGTTCGATGAGTGAGATGAGTGAACTGATCTTGGCGTCGATGGAATTTTCGAAAGCATCTGCGTTCTCATTTAGTACACCTGCCAGGTTACCGGAGGTTTCCCCTACTTTGATGACTTCCACAAATATGGGGGGGATGAATTTGATATCTCTCAGTACGTCTGACAGAAGGTTGCCCTCCTTTATTTTATCGGGAATATCTTTAATTTTCTGGTAGAAATACCTGTTGGAGAAGGTATTCACTGCGATGCGCACGGCCTCGGGGACGGGGATACCGCCGGAGATCAAAATGGCCAGTGTCCGCGCAAACACGGTCATGGCATTTTCGACGACAATATTTCCTATAAAGGGAATTTTTGTCTTGAGGTATCCGAATATAATGATGTCCCGTCGAAATTTTTCGATTGATTTTAGAGCAAAGACGATACCGAATATTATTAAGATAATGGTAAGGATATTCTCCTGCAGAAAATTGCCGACGTTGATCAGGTTGAGGGTAATTTGGGGTAATTTGGCATTGAAATCGTCATAGAAAGATGCGAATTTCGGGATGGCGTAAAGAAGAATCAGGCCCACCATTCCTATCATGAATAAAAACAGGATCGTGGGGTATGTAATGCTGCTGATGACCTTGCGTCTGAGGGTAGCTATCTTTTCCAGGTAGGCGTTGAACTGTTCGAGGATGGTTTCGAGGTTTCCGCTCTTTTCTCCGGCCAGCAGCGATGCCCGGTATATTTTTTGAAAGGGAATCTGCTCCGAAGCAAAGGCATCCGATATCTGGATGCCGTTTTTGATATCGGCCTCGGTTTTGAGCAGGACTTCTTTCAGGTTTCCTTTTTTAAGGTTGGCGATGATGATCTCGAGGGAGCGGATAAAGGATACACCCGATTTGAGGAGGGTAATCATTTTTTGGTTAAAGAGCAGGAAATCGAAGTACCCGATTTTCCCGGAGAGGACTTTTATGGAAGAGGAGTCTTTAAAGTAATTTCTCCGGATATAGAGTAATTTTTCTTCGGATGCCATGTAGCTTTGCCTGAGTTCCTGTTTATTATCGGCAAACAGGGTCTTTTTGATGTATTTGCCGTTATCGCTGAGGAATGTACAATTAAAATAAGGCATTACAGGTAATCTCTCCCCGGAAAGTACTTTTTCAGGATATCGGGAACGGCGATCTTCCCGTCTTCTGCCTGGTAATTTTCCATAATGGCGGCCACGGTGCGACCGACGGCCAGACCGGACCCGTTTATGGTATGAAGAAAGACATTCTTTCCGTCTTTTGCTTTGTATTTTATCCGTGCTCTCCTGGCCTGGAAATCCTTGAAATTGGAACAGGAGGAGATTTCGACGTATCCCTCGCGCGCGGGCATCCATACTTCGATATCGTAGGTTTTGGCCGACGAGAACGACATATCCCCGCTGCACAGCAGGACCACCCGGTAATGCAGGTTCAATTTCTGCAGGATGGTTTCGGCGTCGCGGGTGAGTTTTTCGTGTTCTTCGGCGGAGGTTTCGGGGGTGGTAAATTTTAACAGTTCTATTTTATTGAATTGGTGCTGCCGGATGATGCCCCGGACATCCTTTCCATAGGACCCGGCTTCGCTGCGGAAACAGGGGGTATAGGCGGCGTAATTCCGGGGAAGTTCGTCTTCTTTAAGGGTTTCATCGCGGTGAATGTTTGTAAGGGGGACTTCGGCGGTGGGGATAAGGTAGAGGTTGTGCCCTTCGACTTTGAAAAGGTCGTCTTTGAACTTGGGAAGGTTCCCGGTGCCGATGAGGCTTTCGTCGTTGACCAGGAAAGGGGGGAGTACTTCGGTATAGCCGTTTTCGTCGGTTTGGGTTTCGAGCATGAAGTTGATCAGGACGCGTTCCAGTTTTGCCAGGGTATCCATATAGAGTGCGAACCGGGCACCGGATATTTTCCCGGCCCTGGGCAGGTCGAGAATAGTGTTTATTTCGCCCAGGTCCCAATGGGGTTTGGCCGGGAAATCGAATTCGGGTTTTTCGCCCCATTCCCGGACCACGACGTTTTCGGTTTCGTTTTTACCCATGGGGACGGAGTCATCGAAGAGGTTGGGAAGGTTCAGCATGAAATCTTTGAATTCGTTTTCGGCGTCTTTTGTTTGTTGTTCGACGGCGTCCAATTGGGCGTTGAGTTCTTTGGCCTGTTCTTCCAGTTGGGTGGTGTCTTTTTTTTGGCGTTTAAGGCTGCCGATCTCTTTGTCGATTTTTTTCTTCCGGCTTTTGATGGTTTCGGTTTTGGTGATGAGTTCTCGCCGCTTTTTATCGATTTGATTGAAGAGGGTTTCGTCGAAGGGGACGCCTTTGGCTTCCACTTTCGGCTTTACGGTCTCGATGTTGTTCCTTACAAAGTTAATATCCAGCATGGAATGATTATAGCACATTGCCCCGATAAGTGCAAAGCGTTTTTATCAATCGCACTATTTATCCTCCTGTTTCATTTGTTGTTCCTCTGACTTTTAAGACGCAAAAAACCGGTGTAGAGTTGCAAAGATTTTATTTTTTTTTGTCCCTTCATCCCGGGTAACGCCGGAACGGGATTCTTCGGGAAAAATTTTCTTACCCTCTTGTTTGCCTGTCTATTGTAATGATTATTTCATGCCTCAATTGTGATATTGAGTGCCCGCGTTACCAATAGAAAAGAAAAAGGATTTTCAATTTCCCCCACAATTCCAATTCACCGTCAATTTTAAAAACGTTGACGGTGAATCGAGGTCTTTTTACCTTTACACACTATGTTAAATATGCTAAACTACTTACAAAATAAGGAGGTCTTCTATGAAAGAAAGCGTTATTGTTATAGCATTACTGTCCATGCTGCTGATCATGTCGGCGGCTGAGAATACGAAAAAACCGGATACCTGGGAACCCTTCCGCTTTTTTGTCGGGAAATGGGAAGGGGAAGGAGAAGGAAGACCGGGGATTTCAAAAGGAAAACAGGAATTTCAATTCGTTTTAAATGAAAAATACTTGAAGGTAACGAATAAGTCGATCTTTGAGCCGCAAGAAAAGAATCCCAAAGGTGAGATTCACGAAGATTTCGGATTTTTCAGCTTTGATACGATAAGGAAAAAATTCGTTTTCAGACAATTCCACGGAGAGGGATTTGTAAATCAATACGTGCTCGACGGCATTTCAGACGATAAAAAAACACTTACATTCGTTTCCGAGCAGATCGAAAACGCACCCCCGGGTTTAAAAGCGAAGTTGATCTACACCGTTCTAAACGATAATGAATTTCAATTGAGTTTTGAGCTTGCCTTCCCCGGTCAGGAATTCGCCTGTTATTCTACGGGGAAACTGAAACGTAAAATGTAAAATGTAAAACCGGTATGGGGACAACACGGGATTAGTGCAGCGCTTTTACAACCAATTCCCAGGTTTCGGTGTCCGGGTTTTCAATCAATTGATAAATCTTTCCGTTACCGATGGCATAGGGATAGAATTCAAAAATATTTTCTTCTGCAAGGTCCACCAACACGGTTTCTAAGAATTTCCCCCCGGTGTTGAAAATATGCATTTCGCTCTTCCCCTCTTTTTTCTTATATGGAACGACATATACGTTGTCGTCCGCAATATGAAACATTCGTATTGCCGGGAAATAGTCCGGGTAAAAGATCAGCTTTCTTTCATTCAATATCCGGTATATACCCGACCGGATACGGATAAAAAAATCCACCGCCTCTTTCTTATGCTCTTTTGTGAATTCAAGTTTCTCATAATCATGGGTTATGGAAAACTGCTTTTTTCCATCACCGTTAACGACATCGATGGTGCCGGTTTCGCCGTGATCGGCTTCGATAAATATCCTGTCGCCGTAGGGATAAAACAACGGGCTCATGCGCCGGCCCAGGTTACCCCTTCCCAGGTAGACCGCATTGGTGGGCTTCCCGTCCTGGAAAAAATGTTTTACACGATAAATTTCTTTCAATCGGCTAAAATCGTGACGGCAAATGTTGACGGTTAAATAGAATATTTTCGTATCCGGTTCCGTAATTGCTTTGGCTATTGCCAAGCGATCCCCGAAGGCCTTTCCGACCCTGAAAACATACGGACTTTTGAATTCCTTTTTAAAATCGCCGCCGGTTGTGAAGAAGGACACTTTTCCAATACTCTGAACCATGATATAACCGGGTTGAACGGAAAGATGGATCTGTCTTCGGAACTCTTGCGGTCCTTCGCCGCTGCGGCCGAATTTCTTAACGAGTCTGAAATCGGTTAAGGAATAGATATAAACAATTGGAAACTCGGTAATGTATAATCGGTCTCCATGGACGAAAATTTTCTCCGGGTTTCTAAGGTCAGAAAGCGAAAGCGAAAGCGGAAGGGGACGCGGGATGTTTTCCCCTGGAAACCCAAAGGTGGTGAATAGTACAATGAGCAAAAACAGGCAAAATGTTCTCATTTTATTTTAACCTCCTTGTCAATAGTATATATACTATAAATCAATGAAAAAGAGGTCTTTTTCTTCTCATAAGTTTGTAATAAAATTGTCACCCCCGGCAGCGGCTAAGCCATTGCGGGGCATTTTCGCGGTCAGGCAAAAAAACGGGGTAAAAACGAGGCCGGCGGAAAAACAGTGTTGACATAAAGGGAAAATGGTTATATATTATTAAGGTGAGGACCAAAAAATGAATCTTAGAATTGTTCTTGAGCCCAGTGAGGATGGCGGGTATACGGTGTATGTCCCCTCGCTTCCGGGGTGTATCAGTGAAGGGGACACCCGCGAGGACGCCCTGGCGAATATTCGGGAAGCCATTGAGCTTTACCTGGAACCGATCGAAGATGATGTTCATTACGCACTAAATGCGGAGTTGTTAGAAATAGCCGTATGACAAAAGTTCCCAGTCTGAATTATAATGAGGTCATCAATGCGCTTCGGCGTGACGGATGGATTATTGTTCGCCAAAGAGGCAGTCATATTCGCTTACAAAAACGGACTTCCGACGAAACACTAAAGCTTACCGTCCCGGCCAACAAGCCCATCAAGCGTTCAACACTTTCACACATTATCAAGCAAGCCCATTTATCCGTACCGGAGTTCCTTGAGTTGCTCTAATGCCAAAGGAGAACAGGCCAAAAACCCTTAAAACAAAGAACCGGGACGCTTCTCGTCAGGGAGACATTGTAACAACATTCAAGGCTTTCAAACGCCAATTTCACAAAGTAAGAAAAGTTTACGACATTTTAAGTACTAAAGGATCATTCGGATTTCAAATCAAAACAGTAAAAGATAAATTGATGATGAAGACCCACACACCCGATGAGTCAACAACAATTCGATTTGTAGTTTTAATGCGGCCGTTTTTGCGTGAATCAAGCCCTCAATTTATCAAAAATTTATGGTCTATTATTTTAAAAGAATTCCCTGAAGAGCTTGAAAGAGATGATATCGAATGTATTGAGAGAATGATACATGACCTTAAAAAGGGGGATTTCGAGATAAAAATTAATGACGAATCTTTATTCTCAGAAAAGTGTTATCAGTTAGTGGCAAATGGAAATTATTTTATTCAAAACAAAAAGTATGAAGAATACCTTAATAAACTGAATAAGATGACACCGCTGGGTCCAATGGTTTTATACCAGTTTTATTCGTACAGTTTAAAGGCTTTTGAGATTGTTTCTGTTCTCTGTCAATGTCATTCTAAATATCGAGAAAAGTGTGAAGTTTTTAAAAATAGTTGGGAAGGGAAAAGGGGCCGGGCTAGAATCTTCTTACCAGATTACATTGGGGTAAAATTGTTTTATTATTTCGTCCTTAGTAATGATAGGCACATTCTCCAATCTTGCGGTGGCAACAATTGTCCGGTCTGCCGGATCTTTGTGAGACCAATCAAGATTTATATTTTCCAGCCAGATATCTTCATCTACCGGAATAATCGATAGACTATCAAGCCGCTTCAATCTTGCGACATATTCTTCCAAACCAACACCCAGATCAAGGTTGCCCTTCTTTATCTTTATCCCAATTTCCCAAATAGAAATTGAACTGATTAAAGCACCGGTTTCGGCAATATCGTTACAGCAGCCAGCCGCGCTTTCAGACAACTTACCAGGATCAAGTGTCCACCAGATCAAAGCGCATGTATCCAACAGAACCAATTTAAATCTCTCCCCACTCTTCTGTTTCGGGTGTCAATATATCTTTATGGTATTTGATTTTTCCACGTATATCGGCAAAGACATCATCCACGTTTCGTGTTTTTTTAAGAGGTGTGATTCGTATAACCGGGACTTTGTTACGGGTGACAATAATTTCTTCCCCTTTTTCTTCAACTTTTCGAAAATACTCCTGCACCCTTTTTTGGAGAGTGCCTTTTGATACAGTAATCATCATTATACCTCATTGTTTGTTTTTCCAGGTTATTATATACCAATCCGTAAGATAAAACAAGGGCCGAAAAAGAGGTTAGACAAGAAATAATTCCCTCTTCGAGACGATGGTCGGAATCACCCGTGAGGATGAAAAAGGAAAAAGTGGGGCAGGCGAGATAACGTCCCGGACCTCTTTTCCTGTTATAATATTCCCACCGGCTGGGAGCTGCGCTAGCAAAGAGGTCCCCCGTGCCGCGGGGTTGTTATTTTTTGCACGGTATGGTATAAATTCCCCGGAAGTAAACGGAGAACGAAAAATGATAAATCGATACGCTGTTTTAACGGCTGCCCTTTTAATCCTTCTCACATTACCGGCAATGGCTGAAAAAATCGCCGTCTTTCCCGACCTGGTTCCCCCCTCCTACTCCTTTTGGGGGAAAAAGGGGGACAGGCGAGATAACGGTCATCAAAACGGAGAACGAATAATGGAGTATAAAAAAATGGATGGGCATTCAAGTTCCGAATCAAACATAATTCTTTATGGGTTAATAATCGTCGTAGGCTGTGCGGTTTTATATTTTGTAAGGGCATCGGTAACGGTGCAGGAGGAAATCGACACCATCTGCGAGGAAGCCTGCTCACGCTTCCCCGGCCCCAAAGTAGACGCCCTGGTCACCTACCTTGAAAAAAGCAGCGATCTCAATAAAAAGAACCGGATCATCTGGACACTGGGCGAACTGCGCGACCCCAAAGCACTACCAATTCTTGAAAAACTGTGTACCGGTCAACCTTGCGACCATTCGAGATACGTCTGCCAGAAAGAGCTCGAAAAAGCCATCAAAAAAATCAAAAAAGAAATCCCCAATCCCTATTTCTGGAAATAAAAGAGAGCCCACGCCATTGGGAACACACAGAGGCACAGAAAGACACTCAGGGTTTGAGATGCTGTTTGAACGAAGGAAATCCCCCGGGCCGCCCCCATGCTGGGGGTCCCATTTGTAGAACCATGTATCTGGGAAATCGCTCGAACGTAATCTGCCCCCAGGGCCGTGCAAAGCGGGTCCAGCAGCATGCCGCCCCCATGCTGGGGGTCCCATTTGTAGAACCATGGGTCTGGAAAATCGCTCGAACGTAATCTGCCCCCAGGGCCGTGCAAAGTGGGTCCAGCAGCATGCTGGTACCGGTCCATTTTATTTCCTCTTTTACGTATAGTATATATTAAGATGAATTAAACTGAGGAGGTTATAAAAATGGAAAATAAAACCAAATATATCATTATCATTTTGTGTATTTTTCTGCAATTGTTTGTCTACTCGTGCAAAGTAAAAGAAGAGGACCCTCAATCCACCCAGGTACCCCTGACGGAGCAGCAGCAGCAGTTGGTACAGGAATTAAATCAATGGCTGAGCCCGTTGAGCGCCTCACCCCTTGAATTGACGGATAATGAATTGAGTGCTTTGGACGGGTTAAGAGATGCAAAGATCATAGCCCTGGGCGAATCCACCCACGGTACCAAAGAGTTTTTCCGGATGAAACACCGGGTATTTCGTTACCTTGTGGAGAACCGCGGGCACAAAGCCTTTGGATTCGAGGCGGATTTTGCCGAATCCATTTACTTTAACAACTATATCACAAAAGGAGAAGGAAACCTGAGAGAACTGATGTTAAACCGGATGCATTTTTGGACCTGGAGAACAAATGAGGTCATGGAATTGTTGGAATGGATGCGGGAATACAACACCGGCAAAGCAGCGGACGATCAAATCCATTATTACGGGTTCGATTGTCAATTCACGGATTTGCAGCCCGCATTGATTCTCGAGTACCTGCAGCGCACGCTGCCCGACCTCCGGGACACGGCAGCCCCTGTACTGGAGGAAGTAGAAGCACTTTCTTCTTCATCCTATCAGAATATGTCGGAAGAGACATACAACGATCTCAAATCCCGGTTGGAATCACTGCAGGATGAATTGATCGCGAATAAAGATTTATTGATCGCCGATTCTTCCCCGGGTGAATACGAAATCAACAAACAATTAATAAATACCACAATACAGGCCATTATCGTAAAGTACGAGGGGGCCAACGGTATTAACGGGCCCGATTCGCGCGACACGTTTATGGCAGCGAATGCCTTATGGATTGCCGACTTTTTCGGCCAGGATACGAAAATCACCCTGTGGGCCCATAACGGCCACGTTGCCAGGGACAACTCTTATAGTGTAATCGGGGCAATGGGATACCACTTAAATGAAGCGTTGGGCGACCTGTACCGGGTGATCGGTTTTGCCTTTTCAAAAGGAAGTTTTACCGCGGTGGGGATGGATCAAGCCGGGAATTACACCGGCCTTCAGACCCACGAGATCACGGCCGAACCCAGGAACGATTCGATTAACTTTTTATTTCATTACGCATCGCACACCGATTTTGTCTTCCGACTGGATACGATTCCCCCGGGTTCGCAGTGGGACAATTGGCTGGACTCCCGGAGACCGTTTTTATCGATTGGATCTGCTTTTAATGGTAATCTCTCAAATTATTACCGTACCATCGATATCCGGACACATTATGACTGGATTATCTATTTTGACAACACCACCGCATCGGAACAGGTGTTGTGAATTTAGCCACGAAGACACAAAGACACAAAGGATTAAAATAAAAAATACCTTTGTGTCTTTGTGCCTAAAATTTCATCGTTACTTCAAATAAATGCTGTAGGTCTTTGTTGTGCGATGGCCGGCGTGATCCCGGATATCCACCTTCAATAGATTCTTTCCCACCTGGAGAGGTATTAAATTCTCGATCACCACGGTCTGCCAATCGGGATCATACTCACAATCCACCCGCTTGCCGTTTAAATATACCCTTAAGGAACCGTCATCAACGCCCTTTCCTTTATCGGTGATCTTAACGACGAACCGTTTCAGGTTCTTTTTGTATTTTATAATGGGCTTCTTGAAGAAAATCCGGGGCGGGTAAATGTCCCGCATCAACGCATATACGCCGGAGGACAACACGTTGTGTTTATAGGTCTTACTCGCACTCTCATAGTCGGTATAACGGTAAATCCACTGCTTGTACTTTATACTGTATTTGAATATACCGATTTGTTGAGGATCGGGCAGTTCTTTGGTAAAGGTGTAATAAACGGTATCGAGAAAGGGGAAATGATACGGCGATAAACTGATCTGCCGGGACAATACGGGATACACGGATTTGTAATCCCGCTCTTCCATCAACATCACTTTGGGTTCATAGACGGAACGCGCGGCAAACCGGGCGCCGAACTCCTTGTAATTGAAATTCCGTTTCTCACCCTCTTTGAGCAAGATCAACCGCAGTCGTTTTTGAATCACGGCCACTTTTTCCCCGCCCCTTAAAATGTTGAAATGAAGCAGGACGTTATCGTCACCACCGGTGGGCGTGAACCGGAAATAAATGAATCCATTGCCGGTTTCCGGTTTCACGGCCCGGGATTCGGTCCCCTGGGAAACGGTTAATCCCAGGTTGTCGGGGGAAAGGACGGGTTTGGTGACGGTAATATAGACATCATCCCTGTTGATAAAGGTTTCGAATTCGACATCGGTGATACCCGACAGCCAGCGGTCGTTCAAAACGAATCGCCGGGACGAATAAACAACCCCCTGTTTTAAGAAATTAAAATCAAGAAACCGGATATCGTTAAAGGCGCCGGTTAAAACAAATTCTTTTTTTTGCGCGATGGTTTTATATTTCATACTCCCGGAATAGACGGAATTGCCTTTCGAATCTTTTAACCCCAGGGTGATGGAATCGGCGGCTTCGGCTTCGAGTTGATCGACCACCAGTTGAATGCGGCCGGGACCGGCCTCGATACCGGCAAGCTGTAACACGGGTTTTTTGAGCTTGTAAAAGGTAAGAACACCGGTGGATACATTGTTAAAATTGTCTTTTACGCCGATCTTCAACCGGTGCTCTCCTTCGCCCAGGGAATCGACGATCCCGGGGAGGGGTATTTTCTTCTCTTCCAGGGAAAATCCCTTTTGGGAAAAAAGATTAATATAAAAAGTGCTGGAACTGGAATGGAACATGTCGTAAACGAACCCCAACTGGTTGTTGTCCTCCCACTGGAACCGGTCGAAAGCCAGGTCAAAGTAGTGGTGCTCATCGATGGAAACGGAAACACTATAGGGTGTCACATACCGGCCGGTGTCGGAAATATCCCGGGTACTGAGCACCAGGTCGAAGGGTTCGGTCACGATGACGGGTTGGGTGAAAACATATTGATTGTTTTTCCCCCGGACGAATTTGAAATACTGTTCGCCGATTTTCCCGTTTATGGTGCCGGGCCCCCGATTCCTGAACAGGACGCCTCTTAACACGGGGGAATTGGTGTCCCGGGCGGGCAGCTCTACTAATTTAAAGGGATTAAGGGCAAATTGATTGCGGTCCCTTATTTCGAGGTGCAGGTGGGCGAATCCGGAACCGCTTTCCCCGGAATAACCGATGACCTCCCCCCGTTTATAGCGCAGCGGTTTTTTTAGAAAATAATTACCCACATACGTTTGACCCTTTAACCGCTGCACCCGTTTCAACAGGTCTTCGAGTTTTTTTTCAAACCGGTCCAGGTGGAAATAGATGGATGTGTTGCCGTCGTCATGTTTCAGGTAGAGTCCCCGGCCGCTTCCCCGTTTCACCATGCGTATTTTGAAAATGACACCGTCGGAGACGGCATAAACGGGGTAACCGGTCTTTTGATAGGTACGAAGATCGAAACCGGCGTGAAAATGATTGGACCGGAACTCCTGGAAAGAGGAACTGTAACCGTTATTAATATCCAGCGGCCACCGGTATTTTACAAAATTCTCCGGGGTTTTTACCTCCGCCTGCCGGACATCGGTTACCGCTTGTTTTTCCTTATCGGATTTCTCATATTGCGCCCCGGCGGCAGCGGGCAGGCACAGGACGAAACAGAGTAAAAGACAATAGTTTTTCATAGGGAAAGGATTTTAACCGATTCTCAAAAAAAACGCAAGGCTTAGAGGCAGAGAACCGCAATTCGGATTTTACCACGAAGGACACGAAGAACACGAAGGGAAGTTTTTTATAAAAGGGTGCCGCGCCGCGGCCTTCGTGGTGAAAAATCAATAATAATACCAGATGCTGCGGTATTGTTCGATATCTTCGCCTCTTTCTTTTAGTTTTTCGAGGTAACTGAGGATAGTGACATCGTTATAAATATAGGAATCGACACTCCGGATATTCTTTTCCCATGGATGGAAAGCATAGACACGTTCGCCGGTAGGCAAGATCGAGATGAAATCACGGTCCTGGCCGGAAGTTATCTTGCTCTTTCCAAGGAAAGGCACATTAAATACGGGTTCATCGGTCCTGAAAATTCCCGGCAGGAGCCGGGCTTCTTCTTTTCTTTCCTGCAAAAGGCGCGCGATGGGAACGGCATAATCGGCCATTTCGGATTTCCCTTTCATATTGAACACGTAATAGGGGTCGATGCCGAGCTTTTTCAACGCGATACGCAGGGCAACGCTTTCGAATCTACGGCTGTTGGCAAAGGTAAAGACCTGCTGGTTATAGACCATGAGACCGCGATTCCTCAGTTTATCGACGGCTTCGGCACTTTCACGGCAGATCTCGTAAGGGTGTTGGAAATGGGAAACGACGTAGATAGTACGTCTGCCCATGACATGGTATTTGGAGAGGATATCCAGCAGTTCGTCGTCGAACCGTTGGGGGGCGGTCACCACGGTGCGGGTGGCGATGCGAATACTTATAAGGGAGGGGATTTCGGCCAATTGGGAGAGCAGGTCGTCGATGAACCGGTTATTCATTATCAACGGGTCGCCGCCGGTGATGAGCAAGTCCATGATCTGGGGATGTTTGGCGATCCATTTTACGGCCTTCTCGATGGTTTTCCGGGAGACCCTTATTTTTTCGCCTTCGCAGGGAGAGGTAATTTCCCAGTTTCTCTGGCAGTAGACGCATATCTGGGGGCAGGTGTCCACGGGTTTCAGGATGCAAACCATGGGATAACGCCGTGTAATGGTATCGCAGGGGGATGTGTCTTGCTCGCGCATAAAATCGAAGGTAATTCTCCGGTCGCCCTGGTGGGCCAGCATGGTTTCGGTATAATCCAGGGGTGGGAAGACCTGCCGTCGAACGGCAAAATCGAAATTGCCGGGTTCTTCATCCATGAGATGTAAATAGTGGGGGGTGAGGCCGAAGGGGATATTGTGTGCCATGGCAAGGCGAATGGAATGTTCCTGTTCCCGTGTTATTTTTACTACTCTTTTTAATTTTTCCAGGCCATCTTCATCCCGGACGACATTTTTGAACTGCCACTTATAGCTGTTCCAATCGTCTTCGGAAGCGTTAAAGGCGTTGAGGACCCTTTTTTTATTTTCGGCCCTTCTCGTGTCGATATCGGGGCGGAGTCCATCGGGGTACATGCGAAGGTACCGGCCGGCTTTTTGTGCCAATCCGTCCAGGAAGTCGGAGCGCCGGACAGCGGCTTCCCGGCCTTTATATTTTTCATAATCCGGTGAGACGAGTCCTTCCATTAAGTGTGAGGGATAGACCCGGGTATTTCCTTTAATGGCCCGGAAGAGATGTTCGAACTCATGGATAAAATCGTCGGCCACCTCGCTGTCGCCGTTTCGCGCGGCTTTCCACAGGTAATCGATGGGTATGGCGCCGGCAATACGTTCGTACCGTTTTGAAAATAAATTTTTCAACACTTGCAGCGCCGTCCGGAATAAAATGTATTCGGCATTGGAGAGTTCATAAAAATCATTGCGGAACGCCATTTCGGTGGTATTTAAATAATCCATTATTTTTTGACGTGCCGCTTTCATATTCGTACTTTCTTTAAGGAGCGAATAGATGTCGGGTGCCACGTTCCAACACTTATGCCAGCGTTTGCTCACATTTTCCAGGTCAAACATTTCGACTCCCTGTCATCCTGTCTTGTCTCCTCTATCTGTTTTTTTTATTTTCGTCCTTTTACAAGGCTCTTTTAATATAATAATATATCCGGGAAAAAAAATCAAATCCCGGGGACCGATTGTCTACTCAATCCCGGGAAAACTCGATAATAGACGGTTTTATTTTGATAGAAAACCCCCGGCACAAGAAC
>Ga0210082_1000056_pt1 | contig 22431 bp, 21 predicted proteins | sample White_ThreeSqA_D_2_FD_185592 | JGI IMG/M metagenome (GOLD analysis project Ga0210082, IMG submission 185592) | Wetland microbial communities from the San Francisco Bay, California, USA, that impact long-term carbon sequestration -... | ecosystem: Environmental > Aquatic > Marine > Wetlands ... | reverse complement strand
ATAGTCCTCTTTGTAACGCTCTACATTCAAGCGGACTCCTTCAAGGGCTTCCATAACGGAATGGTATAGCCTGCGCGTTAAAAAGGGCCTTTTCAGACTCAACAGGTAAAAGAAATCCTTTTCTAATTGTATTTCATCGGTCTCAATATCCATTTTATTCTTTTCCCCCTTTTATCCCCTCTTTTCCGGGTTTCGATTTTTGTTCAAGCTGTTCTAAATGTTTATAAAATTCAATCATAACCATATGTTTTAAGGCAGGGAATTTTTGGAACATCTCAAGCATGAGTAAAATGTCTTTGTCTTCAATCCCCCCTGCAGGTGTTTCCGGGGTTCCCTCGCCGGTCAAAATCCAATGCAGGTTAACACCCAGAAAACTATTTATCTTCAATAATATTTCTACGCTTGTATATACGTCGCCGCTTTCAATTTTTGAGAGGCTGGCACTATGTAGGCCCAATTGTTCCGCGAATTTTTTTTGTTTTATTCCTTTGGCTGTCCTTGCTTCTCTTATCCGTTTACCTATTTCTTTATTTTTCATATTGACATCCTGTAAAAAGTTGTGTAATATACAACAATGTGCCTAAGACACAAATATTTTCTTTTGAAGGCCATGTTTCAACTATACCCCAAAACCGCGAAAAAATCAAGAGGTAAAAAATGTCAGTACAAAATCAAAGGATCGAAAGTATAGGACCGGCGCCGCGTCTTGAATTGCAGACAAAGGAAGAGGAGCCGGTTAAAATATCGCTATTGACAAACGCCTTTTACTATTTTATTGAATCGGTCTTTATCATTGAAGAAAAGGCCGGTTTCCGGCTGGTTGCAATCCATAGAGGCAGGGTTTTAAAAAATCGGGTATACAAAAAAAATCGATATGCAAGGGCCGCGTTTCTTCGATATATCGAGGGTAAGGCATGGAATGTTGTTACACACCCCCAATGGACTCCATTTTATCCCCCTGTTTTGGGTTGGAAGCCTTTAAAAGTATTGAAAAGAAAGGACAGTTAAAGATGCTTATTGCCTCAATTTTGCGGTTGATAAATAGATGTATGACCCCCTTTTCCGGGCTGACGGGTTTTAATTGACAGTTTTGCCCCTCATCCTGGAGGGGGCTTCATAAGGCTTTATTATAAAATGAAAAGGAGGAAAAGGCGGCATGCAGACCAAAAAGAAAGATTATCTCTTTGCCCTAATCATGCTTTTTTTAACCGGGTATGTTTTAGGGCAAATTGAAGTTAAGGCAGCGGGAAAATTTTTAATTCCGACAGCAGGAGGGGTAAAAGAGTATGAGGGAGTGATTACTTTCACGAAAGCAGGAGTTGAGATTGAATGCCAGAAAAAAATATTTCAACCTTTCAATGAATTTGACACCCCCAAACAGCGCAAGCTTTCAATCGCACCGGCGGACTTGAAGGAGATCTGGTTTGATAAAAAAAACAATATTGGTCTCTTTCCCAGCGAGTCCTTTTACAATCGATACCGGAATATGTTTTTTCGGTACGCTCGGAAGTATAGCCTCATGTATGAGCCATACATAGAATACGTCCTGGTTTTTGTTCTGAACGATCCGGGCGCTATCGATAACGAAGACAAAAAGTTGATTTTATTTCTCAATAAGGTAATTCGAGGCGAAATCAAAAAGGAGGAGAACACATGCGGTCCAAAAAGAAAAATTTTGTATTTGTTCTATTCATGCTTTTTATGGTTGGGTATGCTTTAGGACAAACTGAGATTAAAATTAAAGGAAAATTTTTAATTCCGAAATTCTTTGAAGGAGCCAGGGAGTATATAGGCGTGATTACCTTTGCCCGTAATGGAATTGAGATTGAATGCCAGGAAAAAATATTTCAGCCTTTCAATGAATTTGACGCCCCCAAACATCGAAAGCTTGAAATAAAGCTGGGAGAATTCAACGGGATAGAGATTAAAGGAGAAACTAAGAAGATTATTATCAATATCCCAAACTGGTACATCTTAAAAGATCGGAAAAAATCATTATACTTACGATATAGAAACATGTTTTTTCATTTCTATCGGCCTATAACAGTTGGTTTTGATCCTGGATATCACGTTGACTACGGGCTGGAATTTATGTTTGATAACCCTGATGATATTGGAGTGTCAGAAAAAAAATTTTTTCGCGCTCTTGTAAATCGAAGTTTGAAAGCGATTAAGGCTAATAGTTGGCTACATGAATTAATAGAGTGAGTTGTCTTTTAAAAGGCGTACGACATTATCGCCAATTTTGATTGAGATTCTTTGAGAACTGGAAAAGTAAGCCACTTTGCGGCCCTTTAAGGTTTTAAGGAAATTGGCAAAATAATTCTAGAATTTCTCCGAAAGCCCGGAGAGCAGGTTATTGAAAACAAAAATTTCCGCTTCCCTGGACCGGGCTATTTCTATCGAGATCAGCCATTTTCTTTCCGGGCTGAGATCATAGATATATTTACCCTCTACCGGTTGCAGCTTTTCTAGTATATCCTGGCCCAAAAAGGAGAATAAATCTTTTACCTTCACTTCCCCCGGCAAACTGGCCGGACCAGGGACGGCCAGTTTGCCGGGTTTTTCCCATTCCCAGCGTGAAAAGCAGCCCGGAAGCCAGCCCTTGATTAGCTGTTAACACAACCGCGGTTTTATTTTTGGGGAAATCATCCGATGCCAAATCTTTGGCGTCATCCGCAAAGCGTTTGAATAGGCGGTAATAAAATCCAGGAATGGTAAAGCAGCAGAAGCAGCCATAAAACAATCACCATAAGGCCGAAGCCGTAATTTTCCGGCAGTAGACTTTGACCTTGATAAATCTACTTTGATCTCATATTTTTTGTTACTTTATCGTTACTGCCAATTCCTACTATCCTTTACTGTAAAGGTTTTAGGGCATGTTTCTGCACTTGTCCGTATACAGGCCCCCCGCGCCGCGCCCCATGGCATGGGGAACCTATTACAATACATCCGGTGTGGCAGGGCGCTGTGAAACCGATTCCAGCAATAGTCCGTATATAGGCCCCCCGCGCCGCGGGGTTATTTATTTCTCATTGCGGCGATTTCTTTAACCGCTTCGATCGCTGCGTTAATATGTTCTTCCGTGTTAAACGGACCGATACCGAATCGCACCGCGCCGTGAATATCCGCCGTACCGATATGCTCATGGATAAGGGGCGCACAGTGAAGCCCCGTCCTGCAGGCAATATTATAATCCACATCCAGCAGCGTACCCACATTCAACGCTTCAAACCCCTTAACATTAAAAAGAAGGACCGCGATATGATCCGTCAGGTCATCCTGGCAGTAGAGCGTCACTCCATCGATCTCTTTCAAACCGTCCCTGAGCATTGCCGTCAATTTCATCTCATGCTCGTGAATCGTATCGATACCTCTTTCCTCGACCCATTTTACACCCGCGTGAAGTCCCGCGACCCCTATCGAGTTCAATGTCCCGTATTCAAGCCGGTAAGGGTATTCGTAGAGATGGGTCCGCACAGCCGAGCGCACACCCGTCCCACCCGCCCGGGTAATCTTTATCTCGATACCTTCCTTTACATAAAGCCCGCCGATACCCGTGGGACCTAAAAGTGATTTGTGCCCCGTAAACACCACGATATCCACATTTTGCGCCTCGATATCGATGGGAACTTTTCCCGCCGATTGAGACGCATCGATTGCAAAAGGGATACCGTGTTTCTTACAGTGGGCGCCGATCTCCTTTATCGGTTGAATCGTACCGATCACGTTGGAGGCATGGTTGAGAATAACCAATTTCGTGTCCTTTTTAAACTTTTTGGGGAAATCGTCCGGGTCCAGGAACCCCCTGTCGTCCACGGGAATGTAATCCACTTCCACGCCGTTATCCATACTCTTATGGTAAAGGGGCCTCAGCACCGAATTGTGCTCGATAGTAGTCGTTATCGCATGATCGCCTTTTTCCAGCATCCCGTTGATAACAAGGTTCAACGCATCCGTTGAATTGTAAGAAAAAACCAACCGGTTGGGGTCTTTCCCATTAAAAAACTTCATCAACTGTTTACGGGTGTTCTCTATCACTTCACCGGATTCCATACAAAGATCATACCCGGAACGACCCGGATTGACACCGAAGTTCCTGTAGAAATGATCCATGAATGTATAAACTTCTTCCGGTTTCGGAAATGAAGTCGCCCCGTTGTCCAGGTAAATCAAGCCGTCCATTAAAATACCTCCGTATATTGATTTGAAAGCACTAGAAAAAATTATACTCACATTTCCCCCGGAAGTCAATTCATTAAATGTAGATAGCTTTATCCGGTTGCATTTTTCCCCGGGAGAGATGAGATTTTTTTTCATGAGTTCTATATAACCGTTGAGGAAAAAAATGAGAGCCAAGACAAGGGTCAACATTCGCAAAAAAAAATTTAACCATATAAAATTGGGGGTATTATGAAAAAACAAATTTGTATCGTTTGTTTGTTTGTGTTTGGCGCCGGGTTGATGGCCGCGTTAAGCGGGATGTTCACCGCCGGGCTTAATGCCCAGGACGTTGAGCAATGTTGGTGTTGTATCGACGGCAAGGTTTTTTATATCCCGGTAGAGGACTGCAAGCGAAAAGAAGGGACGTGCTACAAAACAAAAGAAGAGGCCATGAAGTTCTGCGGTATCAGTATGTGCTGGTGCTGCATCGATGGGAAAGTGTTTTTCATTCCCTCCGAAGAGTGCAAAAAGAAAGGCGGGACTTGCTTCAAAACAAAAGATGAGGCCTACAAAAACTGCCGTGAAAACATGTGCTGGTGCTGTATCGACGGGAAAGTGGTTTATATCCGGACCGAAGAGTGCAAAGAGAAAGGCGGAACATGTTACAGGACAGAAGAAGAAGCCGTCAAATACTGCCGTGCCGGTGAAGGTATGTGTTGGTGCTGCATCGATGGAAAAGTGGTTTATATCCGGTCCGAAGAGTGCAAAAGGAAAGGCGGGCGATGTTTCCTTACAAAAGAGGAGGCCATAAAGTACTGTAGACAGAAATAATTGTTTTACATCCGTAGTGGCCCCGCCATTGGCATGCCTCTTCAGCCTGTCTTCAATATTTTTTCAATTTTCAATTCATTGACTTTCATGTTACGGTGGGTTATAATTTTTAGACAATAGACAATTGGAGGCAATAAGTGAAGCGGGTTGCCCGAAAAATAACTACATTTGAAAAACGTTTGCTTTCGATAAGGTATACATATGTTTGAACAAGTAGAGATAGCAAATAATTATGATTCTTCAAAGCGGATTGTTGTTCATAATGGGGATTGCCTCGAACTGCTAAAACAAATCCCGGATGCCTCCATTCAACTCATCATTACATCGCCTCCGTATAATATCGGCAAGGAGTACGAAAAAAAAAAAAATTTGAACCGGTATGTTGAACAGCAAGCAGCAGTTATTAAAGAATGCGTGAGAACCCTTTCTAATAAAGGAAGTATTTGCTGGCAAATTGGGAATTATGTCGATAAAGGGGCAATAATTCCTTTGGATACGGCTTTGTATCCCATTTTCAGTGACCTCGGGCTAAAGATGCGTAATCGAATTATTTGGCACTTTGAGCATGGATTGCACTGTTCAAAACGGTTCTCAGGAAGATACGAAACAGTTATTTGGTTTACAAAGTCCGATCGTTATTTGTTTAATTTAGACCCGGTAAGAGTACCTCAAATAGGTAAAAATCCCGGGGATATCTGGGTAATACCAAATGTAAAAAGCAATCATATCGAAAAAACAATACATCCGTGTCAATTCCCGGTTGAGCTTATCGAGAGATTTGTACTTTCGATGACCAACGAAAATGACTGGGTACTGGACCCATTTTTAGGGACGGGAACTTCAATTATTGCAGCTATCAAGCACAACAGGAAGGGAATTGGCGCAGAGTTGGTAAAGAAATATGTCGATCTTACCCATGAACGAATTAAGCTATTCATCGATGGGAATTTGAGGACTCGCCCAATGAATACGCCTGTTTATGACCCGGTTAAAGCAGGAAACAGCTTAACATATGCTCCCTGGCTAAATAAAGAGGATAAACAGCAAATGAGCCTGTTCGAGAAAAAGCCGATAGGAGACCGTTATGAAACCATTTCCTTTTAAATTGTTCGTCGCTTTTTTTATGTTGGTTTGTGTGACGGTTCTTAGTGCTCATACATACAACGTTCCCATGGTGGTGGATACCGACATGGGACTGGATGACCTGCGGGCACTGGTTCTGCTTCTGAATTCGGATATGGCCGATATCCGGCTCATCGTTACTTCCGACGGCAGCCTCTCGCCCGAAACAGGACAAAAAAACCTCAACCGGCTGCTGGCTCATCTCAAACATAAAACCATTCCCACTGCCGTGGGCAGGAACCTCGACAAACCGGTCCCCCCCTGGCGCAGTTGGACAAAGGACATTCTTTCATTCTTACCCGACGCACCCGGTTCCACCGGGGGGGCCGCCGCCTCCGCCATTGTGAATGTATTAAAAACCACGGAGAGCCCCTGCATCTACCTGTGCCTGGGACCGCTGACCAACCTGGCCGATGCCTTTCAAAGCGACTCGGTTATTAAAAAATATATCTCACGGGTGATCTATTACGGCAGCCCTCCCTCCGGCCCCGAACCGGCATGGAACACGCAGCGTGACCCCGGCAGCGTTCAAACGGTCGTCGATACCGGGATGAAATGTGTCTTTTTTTGCAGCGAAGACCTGAAACCCTTACCCTTTGACCAGGGCTTTTTCAAGAAGATCGAGACCCTGGACACCCCGGTCTCCCGGTTGTTCGTCAAACTCCACCAATCACCGACGCCCCGGAAATTATTGGGATCGGGACATTTTCGCATATGGGACGAAATGACAATAATATACCTGAACCGTCCGGATATCTTCGAGTTCACCCGTAAAGGGCGCGGTGTTTCCATTCTCCGGGGGTTCGACGGCCCGGGGATATATGATGATTACCTGAAACTGGCCGGCTATACCGCCGACTCCCACCTGTTGGAACGGGAAGTCGTGGTTCTGGATACCTTTCCCACCAGGGCGGAATCGTTCAAACCTGACCTTCGGCCAATGGCGGACAAAATCCTTCGAAAATACGGCATGGAGGAGTGGAAAGCCACCGTGTTGACCAATGAACTTCACCGGCACCTGGGAATCTATTCGATCATCGGTGCCAAGATGGGGATTTACGCCAGGGAACGCCTGACCGCACCCCTGGACAGCTTAACGGTGGTTTCCATGGCGGGAAACAAACCGCCGGTAAGTTGTCTGAACGACGGGTTACAGGTTTCCACCGGTGCCAGTTTGGGGAGGGGGACGATTGAAATCGACGATTCTTCACCGCGGGCGGCGGCAATATTTATATACAACGATCAAAAATTAACGCTAAAATTGAAAGAGCACATTGTCCGGCAGATCAAAGACGATATCCGGGCGGCAATAAAAACGTACGGTCCCCTGACTCCCGGATATTTTTCGCATGTCCGGCGGTTGTCTATTAAATACTGGTACAACATGGACCGCTCCGAAATATTTGATGAAGTAGAGGATTAGGCACTTCCACTTCCACCGCCCCTGTCTCTAAAAGGGGACATTTTATTTCATTTCCTTTTGGCATTGGAATTGCTCCCGTGTTCCAGGAGGAAAAAATGAAAAAGATAGTGTCGGTAGTATTAATGATATTAGTGGGAGGATTATTGTCCCTGAGTGCCCAGAGTGTTAATTTCAAATTGGGTGCGTTTTATCCCGGGGCCGCTTCAGACTTGTGGGATACTAATTTTGAAAACCTGTCGTTCAGCAGGAGCGATATGATTGGTACTTATTTCGGCGCGGAGTTGGAAGTCTTTATGGGCCGGAATTTTTCACTTGCCGTGGAGGGCGGACGTTATGAAAAGAATATATATACCGTTTACAGCGATGTGGAATACGATGACGGCACGCCCCTTTACCAGGATATTTCACTGGGTATAACTTCACTGGAAGCGGATTTAAAAATCTATCCCATGGGACATCGAAAAGAGTTTAACCCATATATCGGCGGCGGGGTCGGTTTCTATTTCTGGAAATATTACCAGGGAGGCGACTTCTACAATTGGATGGAAGATGTCGCTTTCGAAGGCGAAGCCTATACCGATCGGATTACTCCCGGTTTTAACGCAAAAGCCGGTTTCGTGTACAGGCTCAGACGCACCTTCGGTATCTCTTTGGAAACAAAGTATACTTATGTAAAAGGCGAGTTGTCGCAACTGTTCGAGGATTTTGAAAAGTTCGACCTCGGCGGTTTTACCTTTACCGTCGGCATCCATCTCTTTTTAAGGTAAAAGAGATTTCAAATAAATGCGGGAGAGCAATTAGCAGCTCCACCAACGCAGGGCACGCCCCCCGGGCGTGCCCAATTCATTTCACCCCTACCCCTTACTTCTTTTCAATGTCTGCCGGGACACCCGGCCCCCCTTTTTTTTCATTTGAGATTTTTTCCCGATTCTGATACAATACAAATATCCTGGTTAATATATTCTAGTTGCCAATATGGAGTGAAATTTGGGTGAAATAAGCGTCGATTTTTTGAAAAGCGGGATGGTGCTTGCAAACGACTTGCAAGATTCCAGGGGTCGATTTCTTCTCGGTAAAGGTTCCGTCATCGAGGAGAAACATATCCGTATCTTGAAGATGTGGGGAATCGCCTCCGCCGATATCGAGGGGCAAGACCAGGAAAACGCGGCCCGTGAGGAACTGCATCAAATCGAGCCCGGGTTGTTGATAAAAATCCGGGAACATGTGGACGCGCTCTTTTGCGAGCCGGAGAAACCCGGTGAGCACGAAGCGTTGAAAGAGCTCCGTAGGTTGTGTATCCTGCGTACGGCCCATCGAATCGCCGGGGGCGCGATGAGCGTATCCGATCTTGTCCGGGAAGAAGAAGAAAAGGGTAAGCCTTTGATTTCCGTGTCGCCTCCCAAAGAGAAAATACTCCCCGCACCCGACCTGTTGGCGCGCAGTGCTCAACTGTCCTCTTTTCCCGATATCTACTACCGGATCGTCAAGGTCCTGAACGATACCAGGAGCAGTGCCTCGCACCTTGCCGAAGTAGTGGGCAATGATCCCGGTTTGTCCGCCACCCTGTTGAAAATGGTCAACAGCGCATTTTACGGCCTGCCCTCCAGCGTGAGTTCCATCACCCGCGCCGTTGCGCTGATCGGCGGCAACGAGTTAAGTACCCTGGCCATGGGGATTTCCGTCATTCGTTATTTCAAGGACATACCTCCCGAAATGTTCGACATGAAGCAGTTCTGGATGCATTCGGTCGCCACCGGCGTCCTTGCCCGGGTGCTGGCGTACCGTAACGTCGGTCTTTCGGAGGAAGAGCTTTTTATCGGCGGCTTATTACATGATATCGGACGTTTGATACTTTATAAAGAGTACCCCCTTACCGCCGCCTTTGCTATCCGGCAGGCCCGGCAGCGTCGGGTCCCCCTTTTCCGCATGGAACATGAATTGTTCGGCTACGATCACACCGCCGTGGCCGGACTGCTGCTGGAGATGTGGAATTTTCCCAAAATCCTGACCCGGATGATTACGTACCATCATGCCCCCGCCGATTCCCCCGGCTTCCTGGAAGCCTCCATAATCAACGTATCCACCAGTATTGCCACGGCCTTGAAAATCGGTTACAGCGGAGAAACCCTGGTTCCCACTTTCAGCGATAAAACCTGGGACACTCTCGATCTCTCCCCCAACGTCCTGTCCCCTTCAATCAAACAGGCGGACCGGCAGGTCGGGGAGATACTCCAGGCCTTCGGACTCGGGGATGAGCAAACCTGAGAAAAAAATGGACGCGGACGAACGCATTCGCATACTGGAAGAACAGGTCGAATACCTGGACAAAGAAAAACGCGCCGTATTGGAGGCCATTGAACAGGCCGCCAACCTGGGCAATTTCCAGACCAGCCTGAACAAGATCGACGATCCGCTGGTGATCCTTTGGGAAACCTATGAGAGGGTCCATCGTATACTTAATTTCAGGATTGTTTCTTTTTACCTGGTCAGCGAAGAAGACTCTAATTTTTACCAGGCGCTGACCGTACCCGAAACCGAAGCCGCCGACGTGGACCGGGAGGTCAACGCACTGATCGACGATAAAACTTTTGCCTGGACCTTGCGGCGGAACAAACCCGTTACCGTTTCATCCATCGATAAAGTAGAAAAGATCATCCTTCACTCCATGAACACTCCTTCCCGGACCCGGGGAATATTCGTGGGTATCCTTGCGTCTCCCGCCGAAGAGATATTGGACCTCTCCCTTTTCCTCTTTTCCATTACCGTTATCGCCTGCTCCAATGCCCTGGAAAGTTTCGAGCTTTACCGTCAGATAAAGGATAAAAACAAGGACCTGGTGAAAAACATCATCCAATTGGAGGACCAGGAACGAAAATACCGGGCGTTGTTTGAACAGTCCACCAATTCGATCATTCTTTTCGACCCGGAAACCCGGATGCCCGTGGATTTCAATCACCTTGCCAATGAGAGCCTGGGATATACCCCCGAAGAATTCAAAAAGAAAAAAATGGAAGATTATTCCCTGTCCCCCCTGGATGAGATCATCGAAAAAGTCCGGTATACCATCGCGAACGGCCGGCACACATTTGAAACACAACACAAACGGAAGGATGGGGAAGTCCGGGATATCGTCGTTAGTGCACGGAGTATCCGACTCGGTGGAAAGGTGTACATGCTGACCCACCTGAACGACATTACCCAGAGGAAAAAAGCCGAAGAAGAGCGGATCCTTTTGGAAAAGCAACTGCGCCAGGGGCAGAAAATGGAATCTCTCGGGACATTGGCAGGTGGAATTGCCCATGATTTCAACAACATCCTGGGCGTTATCCTGGGGTACGGCGAATTGATGTTAATGGACCTGCCCGCGGACCCCCAAAACACGCTGCGTCAGAACACCGAGAGTTTGCTCAATGCCGTCTACCGTGCCAAAGACCTGGTGCAGCAGATACTGACCTTCAGCCGTATGAGTGAGGACAAACGCGAACCCCTGAACATTAACGGCATCATCAAAGAAACCCTCAAGTTACTGCGTGCGACCCTTCCCTTCACCATCGATATTCGCCAGGTTATCGACGGCGAATCCAATGTCATTTTAGGGACACCGGGCCACGTCCACCAGTTAATTATGAACCTCTGTACAAATGCCCTTCATGCCATGCGGGGAGGTCAAGGCACATTGGGAATCGATGTCCGAACCGTCGATCTTGAGACGGGGTCTGTTCCGGGGGGTATTGCCGTTTTCGACAAGGTGGAACCCGGCACCTATGTCCAAATCACCGTTACCGACAGTGGTAAAGGCATCGAACCGGCTGTCCTGGAACGTGTTTTCGATCCCTATTTCACCACCAAGGAACCCGGTGAAGGGACCGGCCTGGGCCTTTCGGTCATCCACGGTATCGTTAAAAAATACAGGGGAAATGCCTCCATCGAAAGCCGGTTCGGGAAAGGAACCACCGCGAAGGTATGGTTCCCTTCGGTCACATCTCTCGAAGCCCCGGTGAAAGAAGAGATCGAGACCCTGCCGACCGGTAAGGAGACCGTACTCCTGGTAGACGATGAAGAGGAATTGTTAAAATCCCTTCGGCAGATATTGCGGCAGCTTGGTTACACCGTGCTTTCCGGCAGCAGTACAGCCGCGGCACTGAAGGTTTTTCTCAAAAATCCCGGCGGCATCGATATTATCATTACCGACATGGCCATGCCCGAAATGACCGGTATCCAATTTGCCCGGAAGTTGTTAAGCGTTCGGCCGGACATCCCCATTATCCTGTGTACCGGGTTCAGCGAGTTCGTTGACGCCGAGAAAGCAAAGGACATCGGCATCCGGAAATTTCTCATGAAGCCCGTGGACCGTCAGACCCTGGCCACGGCCATCCGAAACGTCCTTGATAAGGAGTAAAAGGTAAAAGGTAAAGGGTAAGAGGTAAGGGGAAGAGCACTCCGAAAAAATATTTCCAATCCTTTTTTTGTTTCGCTTGCTTTTCGCGTCTTTCGCGGGTTTCGTGGAAGACGTTTTTTTTTAAACGAATTTTAAATAAAATCCCTTGAATTTCAAAATGTTTTTCTTTATAATGAAAGCATTCCATATATGGAGGCATATATGCAGGAAGAAAAATGTATCGACCATCAGTGGGAAATGGTAAATGTGAAGTACGGCTTTATAATCACCGAAAAATGCTTTCACTGCGATAAGATCGCAACCTATTTTTCCGATAAGGAAAGACCCCCAATGGAAGAGTACCGTGAAGGAGATCATTTCTGGAATGTCGTGGAAAGCGCCCAAACCGTACAATTCGATCTCAAGTGTTCCAACTGCGGCCATATCGAAGAATGCAGCGACCTCATGGGCCTGATGATGTGCACCGGGTGCGACGAAAAATGCGAAGTCGATGTACTGATGAAAAAACTCGAACCGGAACGCACCTGGGTGTACGTGGCCTTCGGGTTCCTGCCCGGCGAAGAGCAGCGGCAGCTTTCCAAAGAAAAAATCGCAATTCTCGAAAATTATTTTAACCGGCGGCGAAAGTCGTCCAGGTCCAGGATAAAACTGGTCTCCAATGAAATGGTAACATCCTATGCGACCTGTTACGCGGAGGTGATAAGAGACCTCGATCTACTCTCTTTAACACCCCCGGGAAACGAATGAAAGATAACGTCATCGATACCAGGAGGAAGCTATGAAGCTCAAAGAAATAATCGAAAAGGTGGATTTAAAAATCTTAACAAACGAGGAAGAGAGAGACGTGGACGGGGTGTTTATCTCCGACATGCTCTCGGATGTAATGACCAGCGCCAAACCGGGCAACCTCTGGTTGACGGTTCAGACCCATACCAATATCGTATCGGCGGCGAACCTGGTGGACCTTTCCGCCGTGGTCATTACACAGGGGAAGGAAGTACCCAAATCAACCATCGAATTAGCCAACCGCTACCATGTCATCATTTTATCCACAAGCATGCAGACTTTTGAACTTGCAGCGAAATTAATCGGGATCGGATTGCAAGCGTGACCGCGCGTTAACGGCATGGGCCGTTAAACTTGCATGACGACGGTGCAGGAAACCCCCGGTTCGGACCTTCCGATCGGGAAACTAAAAGAAGCCCTGGGGGCCGACCTCTTCGTGGGAGAGGATCTCCTGGATTCAAAAGTTACGGGGATTTACGCATCCGATCTAATGAGCGATGTCCTGGCCTATGGAAAGCCGGGGTCCTGCCTGTTGACCGGTTTAAATAGTATACAAACGGCCATATCCTCGCATATGGCCGATTTCAAAGCCATTGTATTTTTGAGGGGTAAAAAACCCCAGACGGATATTTGCGATTTTGGCCGGCGGGAAAATATCGCGATTCTTTCAACCAGGGCAGATATGTATGAAGCCTGTATACAGATCGCGGCGGTGGACGGATACCTGGTCGGTTCCCAGGCATCGCTGGCCGCGGATGAAGCGGAAGAAAACCTGACCCGCCACGAATTTTCCATCGACGGCAGCGACTTTGCAAGCGCCGGGCTGGTCTCGACCCGCATCAAAACCATCCTCAAAGAGATCGGCTACGATATCCAGTTAATCCGGCGGATTGCCATTTCCATTTACGAAGCCGAGATGAACGTCGTGATGCACGCCAAACGGGCAAAAGTAACGCTGTCCGCGGGCGACAGCGAGATACGGGTGGTTGTCGACGACGAAGGAAAAGGGATACCGGATATCGAGAAAGCCATGACGCCGGGTTTTTCCACCGCCACGGAAGAGCAGCGGGCCATGGGTTTCGGTGCCGGTATGGGACTTCCTAATATCGCTAAAAATTCCGACGAATTAAAAGTAAAATCCGAGGTGGGCAAAGGGACCCGCCTGAAGATGAAATTCCTGGTGAGGCAGTAACATGAGCGGATTTAATTTTTACCATGCCTTTGAGATCGTTGACGAGCGCTGCGACGGACGCATGGGCTGTGTTCGCACCTGCCCGACCAAGGCGATCCGGGTCCGTAATAAAAAAGTGACCTTCCTCAGCGATCTCTGCATCGACTGCGGAGAGTGTATCGAGATCTGCGCGGAAAATGTCTTCGTTCCCATAAACGATACCATGGAAAGTTTCAAAAGCTTTAAATACCACGTGGTGCTTCCCTCCAATGTCCTTTACATCCAGTTCGGACCGGACCTCCATCCGGGGATCGTGAATATGGCGTTAAAGAAGATCGGTTTCGATGCCATCGCCGATGTTTCCGCAGTCTGCGATGAAGTGGGGTTCGCGCTTTACCACCATTTACATACCCACCCCGACACCCGCCCCCTTATCAGTTCGTTCTGTCCCGCCGTGGTCCGTCTCATCCAGGTGAGTTACCCCAACCTGGTAAAGCACATCGAGCCCCTGGACGTACCCAGGGAAATAACGGCCAGGGAAACCAAGCGCTTTTATTCCAAAAAACTCGGTTTTAAAGAGGAAGAGATCGGTGTTATTTATATCACTCCCTGTCCGGCCAAGATCGTTTCCATCAAGCAGCCGGCGGAGAAGGGTAAATCCTGGATCGACGGCGCCATTCCTATTAAAGATATTTACAATCTTATATTACCCGAGATCATAAAAATGCAGCAGGAAGGGACGGAACCGTCCGCCGATGACCTTCGATACGGCAAAGCGTGGGGGGTGTTGGGTCACTATTCCCAGAATGTCGGTTCGGAGAAAGCGCTTTCGGTGGCGGGTATCGATCACATGAAAGGCATCCTGGACGACATCGAAAGCGAGAAACTCCTGGACATCGATTTTATCGAAGCCCTGGCCTGCCTCCAGGGATGCGCCAACGGCCTGTTTTGCGTTAAGAATCCCTATGTGGCGCGTCATAATTCCATCCAACTGCAAAAGAAATTCGGACGTATAGGGCAACTCAATAAAAAAGAAGTGTTGGAAAAGTACAAGAACGGGCATTATTTTTACAAAGGTCCCGTACTGCCGCGGGCCACCCGTTCCACCCACGTGGACCTCGGCGAATCTATAAAACGCATGAGAAAGAAAGACCGAATTTATGCAAAACTTCCCAAAAACGACTGCAACCTTTGCGGCGCTCCGACCTGTGAAACCTTTGCCGAAGACTGTGCCAGGAACGAATCCGAGATCACAGACTGCGTTTTTTTCGGGGGTTGGAAATCCATCCTGAAATGGAGCGGCACTTCCAACCCGGTTACCGGTAACAATAAAGAATAACGGATATAAATTTAAAAAGGAGTAAGCGGCCGCGATCGATTTAAATCGCGGCAAGAGCAAAGAATCATGAAACAAACCGAAGAAATCCTTAAAAAACACGGCTACAGGGGTTCGTCCATTATCCAGGTTTTGACCGACATCCAGCACCGGTATAATTACCTGCCGCGCGAGGACCTGGAGTACGTGAGTCGTCGTTTGAAAGTACCGTTGAGCAAAATTTTCAGCATTGCGACGTTCTATGCGGCCTTTAGCTTGAATCCCAGGGGTGAGCACCTTATAACCGTGTGTTCCGGCACCGCGTGTTTTGTGCGCGGCGTGGATAATGTACTGCAGCGCATAGAGGACCGTTTGGGTATCGAGGCGGGCGGGACCACGCCGGACAATATGTTCACTTTAGAGACAGTGAACTGCCTGGGGGCCTGTGCCCTTGCGCCCATCGTGGTGGTTGACGGCGAGTACTACGGTCAGACCTCGGTGCAGAAAGTGGACGCAATTTTAGATAAGTACCAGGAAGCCGAAGAGAATACCGAAGAGACGAGTCACTGATCTTACGACCGATGTTAAAACCATACCGGGCGGATTTACATATTCATACCTGTCTATCGCCTTGCGCCGATTCGACCATGTCGCCGAAGCGGGTGATTGAAAGGGCCGTGGAAATGGAGATCGACATCATCGGCATCTGCGACCATAATTCCGCCGAGAATGTTCGCGCCGCCGTGGCCGCCGCGGCGGGTAAAAACATAACCGTATTACCCGGTATGGAGATCACCTCGGCCGAAGAGGTCCATATCCTCGGGATTTTCGATGAAATCGCGCCGGTGCTCATCTTGCAGGAAACCGTTTTTGAACACCTTGCGCCCGGCGACAACAATGAAGAAATTTTCGGTGAGCAGATCATTACCAATGAATTCGACGAGGTCGAAGGGTATAACCCACGGCTGCTCCTGGGCGCCACAAGCCTGACCTTAAAGGAAGTCGTGGCAGAGATTCACGCCCTCGGCGGGATGGCCATCGCCGCCCATATCGATCGGGAAGCCTTCAGTATCCTGGGGCAATTGGGATTTATCCCCGAGAGTCTCGACATGGATGCCCTGGAAGTCTCTTCCGTCGCCCCCGCTTGCGCCGCGGAAATATTCCCCGGGGTTCGGAATTTCCCACTCATCACGTCATCCGACGCCCATGAACCGGATGATATCGGCAGTCATGTTTCCCGGTTGTTATTGGAAGCACCCACCTTTGACGAAATTCGCAAAGCCTTCGATAAACGGGCCGGGCGCGCCGTTTTAATGGAGACATAAATTGGAAGACCTGTCGCTTCACATCCTGGATATCGGTGAAAACGCCATTACCGCCGGTGCGTCCCTGCTCCGTATCACCATCAACGAAAACACCGAGGAGAACACCTTGTTTTTAAAAATACAGGACAACGGCCGCGGCCTGGACGCGGGCGCAATGGAAAAAGCACTGGACCCTCTTTATGCCACCAAAGCGTCCAAACGCGCCGGTCAGGGGCTTCCCATGCTTGCCCGGGCCGCCAGGGAGGCGGACGGCGAGTTAAACCTCCGGTCCGGTGACGGGAAGGGCACCGTTGTCCTGGCCCGCTTCGTTCTCGATCATTTCGACCGCAAACCGCTGGGTAATATCGCCGAGACACTCATTACGTTAATTGCCGCCGGGGGATTGGAAGTGGATATCCTCTACCGGCACTTCAAGAACGGTAGGGATTTTTTATTCGACACCCGGGACGTAAAGGAGGAATTGAAGGAGGTCCCCATTACCGATCCCGGGGTATTAAGCTATTTGAAAGAAGCCGTTAACAATGGTTTAAAGAATTTATTAAAAGAATAAAAGAGGAAGGTAAAATGGCAAAACTAAAGATCGGAGATTTAGAAAAGATCAGGGAAAAGGTCAGGAAGACCGCCGGGCTGCGCCAGGGCAAGTCGCGGGGCAAAGTCACCGTTCATATGGGCACCTGCGGCATTGCCGCGGGTGCGCGCGGGATACTTACCGCGGTCATGGACCAATTGGAGGCGTCGGAGATCAAAGACGTCATCGTCGCCACCTCCGGTTGTGCCGGCCTTTGCAGCCGCGAACCCATGGCCACCGTCGAGATCACGGGCAATCCACCCGTAAAGTACGTGGACTTGACCCCGGAAAAGATCAGGAAGATCCTGGACGAGCATATCGTCAACGGCAATATCGTTGAAAAAAACGCGCTCGCCATCGGAAGCGAACGAACCTATTAAGTAGGAGCAAAATATGAAAGAACATCGATTGCATGTGCTTGTTTGCGCGGGAACAGGATGTGTCGCCTGCCGCTCCTTTGAGATTCGCGAAGAACTGGAACAGGAAATCATCCGGCAAGGACTACAGGAAGAAGTCAACGTCGTTACCACCGGCTGCCGGGGGCTTTGTGAAAAAGGCCCCATCGTTATCGTTCAGCCCGACGGCATCTTCTACCGGCAATTAACCGCAAAAGACATACCCCACCTTGTGACCGAACACCTCTTAAAAGGAAGGCCCGTAAAAAAATTCATATACGTCCCGTCAAAAAAAGAATCCCCCATCCCCAAAATGATGGACATCGGTTTTTTCAAACACCAACGGCTCGTGGTACTGCGGAACCGCGGCCGGTTGGACCCCGAGAGCATCGACGAGTACATCGGTTTCGACGGCTACCGGGCATTGGAGAAAGTACTCACCCAAATGACGCCCCCGCAGGTCGTCGAAGAGATTAAATCTTCCGGCTTACGCGGCCGGGGCGGGGGCGGGTTTCCCACCGGCATCAAGTGGGACGTCTGCGCCAGGGCCCCCGGCCAGATCAAATACCTCGTCTGCAACGGCGACGAAGGGGACCCCGGCGCGTTCATGGACCGCAGCGTCCTCGAAGCCGACCCCCATGCCGTCCTTGAAGGCATGGTCATCGGTGCCGTTGCCATGGGGGCACACAAAGGCTATATTTATGTAAGAAGCGAATACCCCCTGGCCATCAAGCGGCTGGAAATCGCCATCCGGCAGGCCGAAGCCTACGGTTTGCTGGGCGAGAATATACTGGGTACCGGTTTTAATTTTTCCATCGAAGTTTACCCCGGTGCCGGGGCTTTTGTCTGCGGCGAAGAGACCGCCTTGCTCGCCTCGTTGGAAGGAAAAGTCGGACGCCCGCGTCCGCGGCCGCCCTACCCCGCGGAAAAGGGCCTCTGGGAAAAACCCACCTGTATCAACAACGTCGAAACCTGGGCAAACGTGCCCCAGATCATCTTAAAAGGTTCCGGCTGGTATTCCTCCATCGGCACCGAAACCAGCAAGGGGACCAAGATATTCTCCCTCGTGGGTAAGATCAACAACACCGGCCTCGTGGAAGTGCCCATGGGCATCACCCTCCGGGAGATCATCTTCGACATCGGCGGCGGCGTGGGAAAGGGAAAAACCTTCAAGGCCGTTCAGACCGGCGGCCCCTCGGGCGGGTGCATCCCGGAAAGCCTCCTGGACCTGCCCATCGATTACGACAGTCTCACCAAAGCCGGTTCCATCATGGGTTCCGGCGGGATGATCGTCATGGACAACGACACCTGCATGGTAGACGTTGCACGCTATTTTTTAAATTTTACCGTCGAGGAATCCTGCGGAAAGTGCAACCCCTGCCGCGTCGGTACCCGCCACATGGTGCAGATACTCGAGAAGATCTGCGAAGGAAACGGCGAACCCGGCGACCTGGAGAAACTCGAATTCCTTGCCCGGACCGTTCAATCCACATCCCTTTGCGGACTCGGCAAAACCGCGCCCAATCCCGTACTCACCACCCTCAAGTATTTCAGGGACGAATACGAGGCCCACATCCACGACAAACGGTGCGACGCCCTGATCTGTAAAGCCCTTATTTCCTACCGCGTATTGCCCGAAAAGTGTACCGGCTGTCAGCGGTGTGTCAGCGTCTGCCCTACCGGCGCCATTACCGGTCCGCGGTCCCAGGCGCACAACGTGGACCTGTCCAAATGTATCAAGTGCCGGGCCTGCTATGAAATATGCCGGTTCGACGCCATCGCCGGCGATGCCATCCGCATAGAAACCACCCGGGAGGAGGAGGAAGAAGCATGAAACTTACCATCGATAAACGGCAAATCGAAGTAAACGAAGAAATGACCATCCTCGATGCCGCGGAGAAAAACGATATCTATATCCCCCACCTCTGCGCCCATCCCGATCTTACCTCCTACGGGGGGTGCCGGCTGTGCATCGTGGAAATCGAAGGCATGAAAGGCTACCCCACCGCCTGTACCGCCAAAGTCGCGGAAGGCATGAACGTAACCACCAAAACAGACATTATCCAGGATATGCGCCGCGAGATTATCCAATTGATCCTCAGCGAACATCCCTCCGGGTGCCTCATCTGCGAAGAGAAAGAACAGTGCGCCGGTACCATGGAATCCATCCGCAAAGTGGGCGTTACCACCGGCTGCCGGTGGTGTCCCAAAGACGGCGACTGCGAGCTCTCGCGGGTAGTTACTTACCTGGAGATCGATTCCATAAAATTCCCCGTCTACTTCCATGATTTCGACGTGGAAAAATACGATCCCTTCTTCGACAGGGATTACAACCTCTGTATTTACTGCGCCCGGTGTGTCCGCATCTGCGAGGAACACCGCAAAAGTTTCATCCTGGGCCTGAACCGGAGGGGTAAAAACACCACCGTGGGCCCCGCCTTTCACAACACCCACCTCGAAGCCGAGTGCGAGTTCTGCGGGGCCTGTGTGTCCGTTTGTCCCACCGGGGCCCTGGCCGAAAAGAACCGCAAGTGGGCCGGCGTACCATCGAGTTACGTGCCCTCCATCTGCCCTTTCTGCGGGATGAATTGCGATACCCAGATCGCCCTCAAAAAGAAAAAGATCATCGGTACGTTCCCCCCCGGCGATCCCCATCAATCCGGGGGCGAACTCTGCGTCAAGGGGCGCTTTTGCCTGAGCGAAACCGTCAATCACCCCGGCCGCCTGCTGGAACCCCATTTCCGTTTCTTTGAAGGGTACGGTATCGTTTCCCGGGAGGATGCCGTGAAAAAAGCCGCCGAGCGCCTGAACGCCGTGGACGGCAAACGGGCGGCCCTTTACCTCTCCCCCGGCCTCACCATGGAAGAAGCCGCCGCCGCCAACCTCTTTGCCTCCCGGGTAATGAATACCCCCAACATCACCACCTCCATCCTGGACCGCGGCCTGGTCCGGTACCTCGCCCTGGCGCAAAAATCCGTTTCCCTCGAAGAGTTGGAAGACTCCGGGGCCATCGTTACCGTCCTGTTAAAAGGAAACTACAATTACGGTCCCCTCACCCTTGCCGTCAAGCGTGCCGCCGATTCCGGCGCGTCGTTCTGCGAGATCGGGTGGACGCGGGATACCATGTCCCGTTTCACCGACCTCAGCATCGTGCCGCCCGCGGCCAAAGCCAAACAGTTCTTCCGAAACCTCAGCAGTGCCGTGGAAAAAGGAAAAGGCGGTTCCGGCGATATCGCCGCGCTGGTAAAAATGATCGCCGACGCCCCTTCCGTCACCTTTGTCCTGGGACCGCAGATCGCCGATATGACCGAAGCACCGGAAATATTGGATAGTATCGACCGGATCGTCGAATTGACCGCCGGTAAAGTCTTTGCCCCCCTCCCCTGGGGAAACCTCCCCGGGCTGCTTGCCGTCACGCCGGTCAAACTCGTAGAGGAGATCAACCAACTGGTGCAAGAGAAAAAGATCGACCTGCTCTATATCGTGGGTGATGCCCCCTTTGAAACACGGCCGCCCGTGGATTTCATCATTCACCAGGGATCGTTCCCGCCGCCGTCCCAATTGAACGCCGACCTCCTCCTGCCCGCCGCCACCTGGGGTGAGATACCCGGGACCTATGCCGACATCCACGGCAGTCGCAAAACCGTCGAAGCCGTCGTGGAACCGCCGGGCATGGCCCAAACCAACCCGGACATCTTCCGGGATATCGCCGGGGCCATGGGAAAGAAAAACCTGGAATTCACACCCAAAGAGATATCCAGAGAACTGCCCAAAAATTTCTCCCTGAAACTCCCCGGTACCGATGGAAAGGGTGGGAAAGCAAAAAAAGTATCGCCGCCCGACTCGTTTTTCCCCCACATCTTGATCCAGGAACGCACCCCCCATGCCGTACACAACGTCAGTTTAAGCAGCGTGGTCCCGGGCATGGCCGAGCTCGTACCCGAGGGCACCCTGGTAATGAATCCCGAGGATGCGGCCCGGATGGGTTTCAAGGACGGGGACCCCGTTTTAATCGAGTCCGACGGTACGAAGAAGACCTATCCCCTGAAATTGCAGGATTTTATTTTCCCCGGTGTCTTTTTCCTGCTGACCCATGCAAGGTCCCATGTTTTCGGGACCAACCCAAGCCCCGTACATCTAAGCCCCGGTGGCCTTGAGAGGAGGAACCATGTTTGAAGTAATCGAAAGAGAAAAATTGGTGCCCAATCTTCACGTCTTGACCGTGCGGGCGCCGCAAGTCATAGAGAGTCTTCAACCCGGCCAGTTCGTCATAGTCCGTTCCGGTAAGGAAGCCGAGCGCATCCCCTTATCCGTCGCCGATTGGGACCTTGACGCCGGCACCCTGTCCATGGTCTTCATGGTCGTGGGTGCGTCCACCGAACGGTTGGCCTCCCTGCGCGCCGGTGACGTTATTCCCAGTATCGTCGGTCCCCTGGGCCGGGCCACGGCCATCGAGAAATTCGGCACCGTTGTCTGTCTCGGCGGGTGTTACGGTATGGGGTCGGTTTTCCCCGTTATCAAGGCGCTTCACCAAAAAGGAAACGATATCGTCGCCGTACAGGAAGGCCGGAGTCAAAATTTACTGTACTGGAAAGAGCGTATCGAGCCGTATTGCAGCCGTGTCATCAGCATTACCCGGGACGGCAGCTTCGGGATTAAGGGGCATATCAGGAACAGCGCGGAAATCCTCGAAAAGGAAGGCATCAAGCCGGACCGGGTGGTGGCCAACGGGTGTACGTACATGGTTTACCGCAGCACGCAGGAGTATTCCCGGTTCGGTGTTCCTGTTATCGTCAGTTTAAATACCATTATGATCGACGGCACCGGCATGTGCGGCGTTTGCCGCGTTACCGTGGATGAAAAAATGAAATTTGCCTGTGTGGACGGCCCCGATTTCGACGGCCGGTTGGTGGACTGGGACGAGCTTTTTAA
>Ga0210082_1000055_pt1 | contig 22591 bp, 17 predicted proteins | sample White_ThreeSqA_D_2_FD_185592 | JGI IMG/M metagenome (GOLD analysis project Ga0210082, IMG submission 185592) | Wetland microbial communities from the San Francisco Bay, California, USA, that impact long-term carbon sequestration -... | ecosystem: Environmental > Aquatic > Marine > Wetlands ... | reverse complement strand
AACTCAAAACAAATCCGGCAAGACTCGAAAAATTCCCGGAAGTACTGAATAGACGCGGAAAAAGCGTGGAATATCGTCATGGGAACATTGGAAGGCATTCTCAAACCGTGAGACGGGGGGGCGTTATCGTCGAACGGCGGCCGGGGGTCCCAGGAAGGAAGAGTGATATCCGAAAAAAAAAACGTACGGTTCGCCCGGTATAAATACGGGGATATGGATACCGATGATGTACACGTATAAGCGGAAGCGGTTCAAGCGCAGCCTGTTTCAAATCGCGGCTCCTCTTTTTTTTGAAAATAGTGTATAATTTTAATATGAGCAAAAAAAAAGTCGTTGTCGGTTTGAGCGGCGGCAAAGATTCCACCACCGCCATTATCCTGCTGAAAGAACAAAACTATGACGTCCACGCCCTTACCATGAAGCTCGGCCTGAAAGATGAAGAGAAACGGGTCCGGCAAATCAAACACCTTGCCGAGGTACTGGATGTGCCTTTCAGTACCATCGATATCAGTGAAACTTTCCGGGGAAAAGTCGTCGATTATTTCGTCGATTCCTACGCCGCCGGTCTCACCCCCAACCCCTGCGCCGTCTGTAACGTCGAGATAAAATTCGACTTGCTCATGAACCGGGCGCTGCAAACACTGAACGCCGATTTCTACGCCACCGGCCACTATGCAAAGAAGATCGAGACCGGCGGCCGTTTCTTCCTCACCGAACCCGAAGATAAAAAAAAATCCCAGATATATTTCCTCTCCATGATCGGGGGCCGCGCACTGGAAAAAGTACTCTTTCCCCTCTCCGATATTCCAGTCGAGAAAGTAAGAGAGATCGTAAACGATTTGCCCCTGGCCAATAAAGAGGAAAGCCAGGATGTCTGTTTCCTGCACAACCAGCGGTTAATGGATTTTCTCAAGGCGCACCTTCATTCGCATTATTTCCGGGAGGGAGATATCCTGGATGTGGAGGGGAACAAGATCGGCCGTCACAAAGGGGCCGTTTACTTTACCATCGGCCAGCGCCGGGGAACGGGTTTCGCTTCCGACCGGAAGCGCTACGTGGTCAAAAAAGATGTGAAGAGGAACACCATTACCCTGGGAGATGAAGAGCACCTTTACTCTCGCGGTGTGACCGTTATCAAGCCCGTGTTTTGGCGTCCGTTGAGGGTAGGGGAGGTGTTCAGGGGTAAATTCAGGTACATGAGTCCCTTTCATAAGGCTGTTATCAGGGAGGTATCCGCGCATTTTATCAAGGCTGAATTCGAGACCCCCGTCAAATCCGTCACCCCCGGTCAGATCGGTGCCTTTTACGACGGCGACACCATTGTGGCCGCCGGTTTCATAAGCCGCGCGGAGTAATGCCAAACTTGCCAGTCCCCTTCCTTTCTCTTTCTCTTACTCCTCTCCCCTTTTCCTCGAAGAAATAAAGGGCGGTGAAAATCATGAAAATACTTGACAATTCCATTAAGGTAATGTAGATTAACTTAATGGAGATTACCTTATGAAATTTTACGACAGGACAAACGAATTGAAACGAATCGATGCGTTTATCCATATCGTCAGGCAAAAAGGGTCGCGGGTACTGGTTATCACCGGGAGAAGACGAATCGGGAAAACACGCCTCGCCGTGGAAAGTGTTAAAAATATCGATCACCTCTACTTCTTTACGAAAAAGAAGAGACTAAATGAGATCATAAACGAATGGTCGGAAGAGGTCAGGGAAAAATTCGGAAATGTCTTTTACGGGAATTTCAGAAACCTGGACGAATTCCTGGCGTTCTTATTCGATTTCTCAAAAAAAAAACCGCTGGTCATCATCTTCGATGAAATTCAGAACCTGCTATTCTCAGATCCCTCGTCATTCGGCACATTTCAGAAAGCCTACGACCTTCACCGGGAAAAAGAAAAATCCAATGCTCTTTTAATTTTCCTGGGTTCATCCTATTCATTGATGAACAAGATATTTAAAGACGCGAAAGAACCGTTGTTCGGCAGGGCATCGGATATCATGACACTGTCTTACCTGCCGTTGAAAGCGCAGGAAGATATTTTGAAAGAGTCGGGGCTTTTTTCAGGGGAAAACCTGCTGCACCTGTTTTCAATATTCGACGGCATACCGAAATACATTGAAGAACTGCTGGATATCGGCAGCGGCGATTTTAAGGAAAATTTCAGGACACTTTTAACATCGCGGGATGTGTTATGGGAAGAAGGAGAAAATTTGTTAAAGGAGGAATTCGGAAAGGAGTATTCCGCTTACTATTCCATCCTGTCGGCGGTGTCGAAGGGACGGCGAAAACTGAATGAAATCGAGCAATTCACCGGTATTAAGGATGTGGGGGCCTACCTGAAAAACCTGGAAGAGACATACAGGCTGCTTGCACGGAATTTGCCGGTCACCAGCCGAAGTCCTAAGGAAAGAAACGGCAGGTATTATATTAACGATAATTTCTTCGATTTCTGGTTCCGGTACATCGAAACCCGGCGGATGTTGAAGGAAATAAACCGGGCCGGGGCCGCATTCGAGGAAATATGGGAAGAGTTGCCGGTGTATGAAGGCCGCAAATTGGAAGACCTGCTGATCCGGAAAACCATAGAGGAAAATCCCCTGGGAATCGATTTTACAAGGGTGGGGAAATATTGGGACCGTAAAGGAACCATCGATATCGATGCGGTTTTTATAGATGACAGGCAAAGAAAAGTGTACCTGTTCGAGGTGAAAATAAACAAACGGAAGATCACTAAAAAGCACCTGGAAAATTTAAGAAGCAATGGGGAACGCATCCCTGAGTTCAAAGGTTATGAGATCATTACCGGTATCTCGTATATTGAGACCACCGGCTTAAAAATGGAACTCGTATAACCGGCACCGATTCTTCCCTCCTCCGGACAAACTCAAAGTTGCCTGTCCCTCTATCGGACCCTCTATCGGACCTCCCTATTTGAGAAGATGTTTAAAAGCTGGAAAACCCCCGGGCCGTGCAAAGCGGGTCCAGCAGCATGCTGGCCGCCGGAGGCATTAAATCTTTGCCAATGCTTTTTTTATGGCTTCGGGATCGGCGGCTGCCCGGACCCCGTGGTTCAGCCAGCGCAGTGCTTCCGCGCGGTTCCCTTTTTTTATCAACACCCGGGCCAGGGCCAGGTAAGCCCGGGTAAAGGAAGGCTCGATTTCCAGGGTCCGCTTGTATCCGTCGGCGGCTTTGTCCAATTGACCGGACTGCGCCAGGACATTACCCAGGTGGAACCAGGCCATAACTTGAGTGGGGCGTATTTCGACGGCCCTGGTTAAATGCTCTACCGCTTCGGGGAAGCGGCGGTTTTGCGCATAGAGCAGCCCCAGGTTGTATTCGATTTCAGGGCGATTACTCTCTTTTTGTAATGCCCGGTTGAGTATTTTTTCCGCCGCCTTATACTTTTTCAACGAAATCCATGCCAATCCCAGCCACTCCATCGCCCGGGAATTATCGGGGTATTTTTCCAGGAGTTCGATCAGCAGCATTTCCGCCGCGATATGGCTGTGCTGCTTCAACAAAGCCCCGGCCATATCGAGGTATGGGGTGACCTCTTGCGGTTTTGTTTCCTCCAGCAGCATTCTCAACCGGTTTGTCGTGTTGACGCCGCCCCCGGCCCGCAGGATACTCACGGTCCGGTACACTTGACCCAAATCCCCGGGGGGTGCGGAACCGGGGTCTAAAAATTGGGCATCGGTTATGATGTGATTGGTTTCGCTTAACGGGGCCAGCCGTATTTTTTCGTTTTCGGGTTTTCTCTGGATAAGATGATCCGTCATGATAACCTTGACCACGTCCTGGGTGCGGCGTTTGGGCATATGGCAGGCGGTGCAGTCGCCGCCGGTATTTTCGTTGTCTTTTTTTGCTTCAACGGGGCACTGATGGGGTTTATGGCAGGTGAGACATGCCTTGCGATAATGTTCCGCCCGTTTTTCCGGGGCGACCCTCTGGTGCGGATCATGGCAGGTAAGGCAGGAGAGAGCGCCGTTGGAGGCGGTGAAACATTTGCCCTGCTCCATGCGGTACGGGTGGTGGTTGATCTCGAAACGTTCCGATTTTTCTATCCCTTCTTCCGTAATATCCATGTGCAGCAGGTAATCGCCGAGTTTCTGTCCGGGGCGGAACGAGTAATCGGGAACACCGAAGCGGCGGACACCGAAAAGCGCCACCGCGGGCTGCATATGGCATTCATAACAGACATCGTTCCGCCGTTCGGGGGTCAGGCGTTTGGGGTTCACGATGGCGGCGCGGATTTTTTCCGTATCGAAATCGCCTTTAAAAACCGTGCGCACGTGATTGGCGCCGGGGCCGTGGCAGCGCTGGCAGCCCGTGCCTTCGGGCAGGTCTTCAGGGTACACCTGGGGGGCCTCGAAGATATCGCTCCCCCTGGGTACGTTGGGGTAAGCGTTGTGGCAGAACATACATTCCCGGCGCACGCGGCGGGTAATACCTTCGTGGTTCGGATTATCGTAACCCGGCGACATTCCCCAGGAACCCCCTTCCTGGCTGTACCAGGCCAGGGGCAATTGGTAGAGCTCGCCCGTTTCGGTCCGGTAGAGGTAGACCCGGGAGTGGTGACCGGACCCCATGATCCAATCGATGGTCCGTGTAAACACATTAATGGGTTTTTTATCCGCGTCCAATTGGTAACGTTTAAAGGTCAGCGTGTCCCCGTTTCGGTCGATCCGGTAATACCGTTTCGACGGTTCGTGGTAGAAGCGGTTATTTTTAAAATCCTCGATAAAGCGTGCGGCTTTGGGGCGGTAAAACGACTGCGCCATACCGACCTGTTGGTAGGAGCGGTATTCTTTGGGGTGACACATGGAACAGACGCGGTCCGGGATATAGCCCGGCGCTGCGCCGCCGGAGACTTTAATGCCCCGCGGCGTCAGTACATCCGCTTCCTGTGTATCCTGCGCAAAGGAGACGGCCGGTACCGTCGCAAATACCGATAAAACCCATACCGTAAAAACCAAAAATCGTCTTTTGTCCTTCATTGTCTTTCCTTATCAATCCATTAATAATACAAAAAAAAGATTTTGTCAAGCGAGCAAAAAGGGGCGGAAAAGAAACGGTAAAGAAACCCCGGTTATAGCTTGGCCATGTATTCGACTTTTTCCTTTTCTCCCAAAATCAGGATCGAATCGTCGGATTCAAAGGTGTAATCGGCACCCGGTTTCCACGGGGGCGTCGATTTACCGTTGGCAATCTTTTTGATCAAAATAATGTCCACCCCGTACCTGTTCCGGATATCCAGCTTATTGATCTTCTTACCCACAAAGGGCGCGGGCACATCGACCTCCAGGAAAAAAAGCCCTTCCCCCACTTCCACCATCTTGCGGGTGGAGGCATTGCTCAAGGATTTCGAGACCTCTCCCGCCAGGTCACGTCTAAGAAGCTCCTTGTTATACGCCTCGATCACGTCCCGCCGCCAGACGGTTCCCAGGATTTTCGCCGGGTCTTTACTCGAAATCACCGGGATTTCATCGACATTCTCCTTACCGAATTCCCGCATCACGTAATCGAGGTTATCGGCTTCCGTTACCACCAGGTGGTTGGGCGTGGCAATATCGGCGGCCACGACGAAATCCTTTAGGGTTTCATAATCCGGGGCAATGGAACTCAACTCCACCTGGGAAATCTTATCGCCGATCTTCCCCGTCTCGTCGGTGAGATAGAAATACGAGTGCGGGGAACTCATGAATTTCTCGATCATCTCCGTCATCGATGTTTTGGGAGAAATGATATCGATACTTTTACGCATTACGCCTTCCACTTTCATGGCTTTTAAAACGTTCAACTCTTTCCCTTCATGGATATCGATGCCTTTTTTCAACAGTTTCAGGGTATAGATCGAGCCTTTTTGTTTCCGTGTCACTACCTGGCTGATAATGGTAGCGATCATCAGGGGCAGGATGATCTTGTAATCCCCGGTCATCTCGAAGATGATGAGCATGGCCGTGATGGGCGCGTGGGTGGTTGCCGCGACCACGGCGCTCATGGCCACCAGGGAATAAGCGCCCGCACCCGCGGTGGTGCTGGGAAACAATTGGTGCAGAATCCTTCCGAAGAAACCGCCGGTCATGGCGCCTATAAATAGCGAAGGTGCAAAAATCCCCCCCGAACTGCCGCTGCCCAGGGTCAGCGCCGATGCGAGGATTTTAACGAAAATCAACACCGCCAGCAGCCAGATTTCCATTCCGCCGTGAAGCGCTTTGTCCATGGAACTATAACCCACACCGAATACCTGGGGAAAGGAGAGTCCCACGATTCCCAGCAAGATACCGCCCATGGCGGTTTTATAATAATCCGGGATATCGACGGAGTCGAATTTTTCTTCAAAAAAGTACAATGCCTTGACAAACAGGATACCTACCACCCCGGCGATCAATCCCAGGATCGCGTAAGGGATTAATTCCAACGGGTGCAGCAGCTCGTATTTGGGAACCGCAAAGGCGGGAAAATTTCCGTATGCCATCCGGGAGACGACCGTGGCCGCCACGGAAGATATCACGATGGGGGAAAATTGACTGATGGCAAAATCGCCCAGTAGAATTTCCACCGCGAACATGGCCCCGGCGATGGGGGCGTTGAACGCCGCCGCGATCCCTGCGGCCGCGCCGCAGCCCACCAATGTCTGCATCCGCCGGCGGGAGAGCTTGAACAACTGGCCCAGGGTCGAACCGATGGCGGAACCGATTTGAATAATGGGTCCTTCACGTCCCACCGAGCCGCCCGAGGCAATGGTCAGGGCCGATGCCACGACTTTACCCGCCACCACCCGGGGGCGGATGACGCCGTTTTTCAAGGATATTGCTTCCATTACTTCGGGCACGCCGTGTCCTTTGGCTTCCCGGGCAAAATAATAAATGATCAGGCCCACGATGAAGGCGCCGCCCGCGGGTACGAGGATCGTTTGCAGCCAGTGGGCCGCATACTGTTCGTTGCCCCAGAGGATGCCCTGGAAGAAGTGAATCAACGTTCTCAGTACGATGGCCCCCAGTCCGCCCAGGAGGCCGATAATAACGGGAACGATGATCATAAAAAGGTGTTCGGAAGTTTTGAACTTTTCCAACAGTGCGGTGATTCCAGTCTTTATTTTTTTCATTTGTTTTTAAGCAATAAGGTATTCAACCTTCAACATTCTTTCATTATCGATTAAAACGTAACAGTAAATATGAGTTATAAAGCAAATTCCACTTTCCGTCAAGGGCAAAACAATAATTTGTGCCTCATTCAAGGCTTTTTTAATTTCAGGCAGCCAATCGTTACCCGTTTCTAATCTTCCGTCCTCCCATAAAGTATACTGTCCTTCTGCTTCAAGGACTTCCAATTGAGTTACTAACCGTTCTTTCCAATCTTTGTCTTTATGACTGTAGCTAATAAAAATCTTCCCCATTTATTGCCTCGCCATTCATTTTTTAATTCGGGATGATCACTAATCGCTTTCAGCCCAGTTTTCTATTTTAATTGAGGATAACCTCTCAAAATGTTTTACATTCCGTGTAACTAAAATCAAATCGTTTGCAATTGCAGTGCAGCCAATCAATAAATCGAAATCATCGATCAATTTGCCTTGCGATTTTAGATTTGCTTTCTCTTTCGCATACGTATCGAGACAGGAAGAGATCGGGATGATTTGAAATAGTTTTATGAATTCTTCAACTTTCTCACGATTTTTCTCTTTGTGCTCGCTGCATTCAATGCCGTATTTTAATTCGGCGACATTTATTTCCGATAAAAAACAATTTTCAATCCCCACCTTTTTAATCTTCTTGTCGATATCGAAGAGTCCTTTTATGTGATAAATGCATATATTGGTGTCCAGTAGATACTTGCTCATAGCCTATATGATTTGTCAGTGAAATTTCTTGAACTGTAAATTTCTTCGATGATTTCATCGGCCGATTTTTCAGATTCAAAGCATCCATACGTTTCCGCTAATATTTCTTCTTTTGTTTTGGCTTCGGTTTCCTCTTTAATATTTCGGAGGAGCGAGTTAGAGATTCTTGCGATCAGTTCAATTTTCTCTTTATAGGACAAATTCCGAATGAGCCAGAAATAGTTTTCTACCATCTTTCTTGAATGCCCGGATACACTGTACTCATTTTCCATTTTTTACCTCGACTCTTTCGTTAAAAAATTTTTCCCATTCTCAATTATATAATGAAACCGTCACGATTTCAAAGAAAAAAACAAAATAAATTCAATCGAGAACCTCGACTTCTTCACCTTACCTCTTGACAAAAGTTTTAAGATGTTTTATTATTCGTATATGATTGTAGGGTTTAACACTGACATAAAGTATAGAGACGAAATTTTTCATATCCAGACTGAGGATAAAGGGCAGAACAATCCCATCGTGGAGACCCTTGTCTATCACAGCGGCGAAATCCTCCTGTCCAGGCGGATCGGCTACGGCCACCTGATGAAAAAAACCGACCTCAGGAAACGTATTAAAAATATTATGAAAACCCAGCACGATGAAGTAATCTCGGAACTTAAAGGTGGGAAATTCATGCACCTTATCTCCATGGAAACCCAGACTATGGATGACGGTTCCCTGGACGAAATGGTGCTGGAATACCTGAACGGATTGGAAAAAGAAACGGGATGACCTTCTCGTCTCCTCACATTTAAATTCCAATAAGGAGAGGTCCCATGAGTGAAACGGTTCTGCTGATCGACGGTATGTACCTGGTCTTCAGCTCATTTTATTCCAACCGGAATATGAGAACATTAAAAGGTGAACCCACCGGCGCCACCTACGGTTTTATTACCCGGACGGAAAACCTGATCCGGGATTTAAACCCCCATCGCATCGGCGTGGCTTTCGATGTCAGGGAAAAAACCTTCCGCCATGAACTCTTCCCCGGGTATAAAGCCAAACGGCTCTCCCCTCCCGAAGAGTTGATCGCCCAATTGCCCCATATCAAGGAATATCTCCTGGCAAGGGGGATCCCCGCTTTTGAACTCCCCGGTTTCGAGGCCGACGATATCATTGCCGGTATCTCACGGGATGAGGATGCCAGGGGAAACCAGGTGGTGATCTTTACCGCCGACAAAGACCTCTTTCAACTGGTCACCGCTGAAAACAATATCACCATCTATCACCCAAAATTAAAAGAAAAACTCGGTGCCGACGGTATCAAAGAACATTACGGCGTCTCCCCCGACCGGATCGTCGATTACCTCTCCCTTACCGGCGACTCTTCGGACAATATCCCCGGTGTACCCGGTATCGGTGAGAAAACCGCGAAAAAACTTATCGATCAATACGGTTCCCTGGACGATCTCGTGAATCACCTGGACGAACTACCCGAGAAGATCAGGAAAAAATTCGAGGAAAACACCGAGTCCCTTCGTATCTCGAAACAATTGATCGACCTGGCCGGTGCTCCCCGGCTGGATGTGAAAATAAATTTCGACGCCTTTAAAAATGAGATCACCGGTCCACTGCTTGAACTCTATGAGAAGTTGTCGTTCAGCAGCCTGCTCAAGCGACTGCAAAGCGCCGGCGGCGATAAAATACCCGAAGAAAACGCCAAAACCAAACTGGATATTAAATACCATATGGTAAAAGACCTCCGGCAATTAAAAGAGCTGAAAGCGAAAATCTTAAAAGAGAAGTATTTTGCCTACGACCTGGAAACCACGGGCCTCGAATCTTTTAGATCGGATGTTGTCGGGCTTTCCATCTCCTTTGAGACGGAGGGGTACTATCTCCCCTTTATTTACTCCAAAGCGGTGGACAAAGATATCGACTTTACCTTCGAGGATTTCAAAACCGAAATGAAAGAGGTCTTCGAGAGTGAGAGCATCAAGAAGACCGGACATAACCTGAAGTTCGACATCCTGCACTTGAAGAAATACGGGATCGACGTAATGGGGATCGGCGACGATTCAATGGTGATGTCTTATTTGATTCACCCCAACCGCCGTGCCCACAGCCTCAAAGATCTCACGTACGAAATACTGAACTATAAGCAGGTGGAATACGACGACCTGGTGGGCAGGGGCAAGAAACAGGCGCCGCTTATCGCCGTTGACCTCGAACGGTTAAGCCGTTACTGCATCGACGATTCATATCTCTCGCTCCGATTGGTGAAACGAATGGACGCGGAGATCGATGCCAGAGAACTGCGTCACCTTTACGAGACCATCGAGATGCCCCTGGTGAAAGTACTCGCCGACATGGAATACGTGGGCGTCAAAGTGGACGTGGATTTCTTAAAACAAGCCGCCGAAACGTTCAAGAAGAAAATACACGAGATCGAGGAGGACATCTATTCCACCGCCGGTCTCCGGTTTAACATCAATTCTTCCCAGCAGTTGGGTGAATTGTTGTTTGAAAAAATGAACCTTCCCGCTAAAAAGCGGACCCGCAAAACCAAATCCTATTCCACCGACATCGAAGTGCTCAACGAGTTGAAAAGTTATCCCGTGGTGGCAAAAGTGATCGATTACCGGTCCTATAAAAAGCTGCTTTCCACTTACCTCGAAGGGTTGATCGAGACCGTGGACCCCGGTAACCGGGTCCATACGTCCTATAACCAGACCGTTACCGCCACCGGCCGGCTCTCTTCCTCGGACCCCAACCTGCAGAACATTCCCGTGGGAGAGACCGGGGGCATCAATGTGCGTGACGCTTTTGTTGCCGAAGAGGGAAGATTATTGCTGGCCGCCGACTACTCCCAGATCGAGCTGCGGGTGATGGCACATTTCTCGAAGGACAGGAACCTTATCGAGGCCTTTGAAAACGATTTCGATATTCACCGGCATACCGCCGATACCGTTTTCGGTAAAGACCTGTTCGCCAGTGAAAAGGAGCGCCGGAAACGGGCGAAGGTGATCAATTTTTCCGTCCTTTACGGCAGCGGTGCGTTTTCCCTTTCCAAAGAGCTGGGGGTCGGGTACAAAGAGGCCCAGGAATTTATCGATATGTACTTTGAAAAATACACCGGTGTCCGGGCCTTTATAGATGAGGTCATTTCCCGGGCCGAAGTCGACTCCGAAGTAAAGACCATATCGGGGCGGCGGCGCGGCATCCCGGAGATTCTCAGTTCCAACCGGACGGTTAAAGAGAACGGCAAACGCATGGCGGTCAATACCGTCATCCAGGGCAGTGCCGCCGACATTATCAAGATCGCCATGATCGATATCCGGGAAAAACTGGAAAATATGAAAAGCCGGTTGATCATGCAGGTACATGACGAATTGGTTTTCGAGTACCCGCCGGAAGAAGAGAAGACCCTCCTTCACATTGTAAAAACCGGGATGGAAAACGCCGTGAAATTAATTGTTCCCGTGAAAGTGGATTTGAAAACAGGCAAAACCTGGGGAACCATGCACCCACAGGGTGTCCTCTTGTAGGGCGCATCCTTTCGATAGCCGCGAAACACACTTTCCGGCTCGTAAAACGTTAGGTATTCCGCAATTTTTCTTAAAAAAAAACAGGAGGTCCGGGAATCGAACCTCCTGCCGATTTATAAATGATTGATGAATTGGGATGAGCTATTTACTCCCTTCTTTCGTGGTGCCGCCGCCGCTGCCCGGACCGCCGGATTTACCGCCGCCGCCCATGCCGCCGCCGCCTCCCGTGGAGGACGTTCCCGTCGTAGTGCTGCCGATGGCGGTCCCGTCCGAGCTGCCGCCGACTCTACCGTTTCCGAAGCCCCTTGAATTTATCGAACGGTTCATGCCGCGTCGCAGCACGTTCTGCTGCCCCCGGGTGATCCGGCTGGAATGAAGATTCATCTGGGGGCATACCACTTCGTTGCCCTTGCTGGAATAGCGAATCTTTACGCCGCGTGCCTGGGCCCACCGGGCATCGGGGTTCCAATCGCGCATCATTCTCGCCTTATCGCCGGTGACCTGGACCCTGATCTTATCTTTTGATATTTTGGTAAATCTCTCTTTGGTAACCGCGGCCTTCGACGGTTTGCCCTGCGCTGTTTTGACTACCGGCTTACCCTTAACGATGGCAGGTTTTGCGGGGAGTTTCGGTGCAGTGATGCCGGGTGTGCGTTTCAATACCGGTACTCTCATTGCCGGCGTTTGTGTTCCAATCCGTTCCTTGATACTGGTCACGGGTGCATTGTTCAATTTCTTGAAGAGGTTCTTCATATCCGTGGGGAGTTTTTTAATGGCGACAGTGGGTTTCACCGGGGTTTCCCGGTATACCTTGCGGTACTCTTCAAACCATCCGTCGTAACCGAAATCGCGCCAGTAGTAGTAGAGGTCCCAACCACCGTAGATCTGGTCCATATAATAACCCACCGTGGGGAAGTAGTAAGGGCTCGAGTATTGGGCGCTGTTGTGGAAGAACGCGTTGTGCATTCCTGAACTGAAAGCATTACCGGGTATCCACGTCCATCCCCATTTCATCCAGACCCAGGTGCCCATGTGAGCCGGGGCCCATCCCCAGGCTTGTTGGGGGACCATGAACAATTGGCCGTTTATATTGGTGAAATTTGCGTGGAAAAAAGGACGCGCGGAATAAGCGAAAATCTCGTCCGCCGGTTTCCATACGTAACCGAAGAGATCGTCGTACACCCATTCGCCGAACAGCGAAGACCATTTTTCAGCCCAGTAAACGAGGGCCTTGTTATACCTGTATATTTTTTTCGGTACTTTGCTGATACCGTAGTGAAGATTTTTAAAATTCTGATCGATATATCGATTCCATGAGAGGAAGTCGATGTCCCGTTTCTGGGTTTCTTTTATTTGGTGATCGGATGTGATCACAAAACCTTTATGTTTATAAACGGTTTCCGTCTTTAACTTGTTGGCCTGTTCGCCGTACATCACCTGGAACTTGCCCCTATCCGAGGAGAGATAGGTATTCCCGTCCTCCAGGCTGATCATGGATATGGAATTGTTTTTCAGGTTGACCGCCGCGTTGGGCGTAATGATCTGGAACCGTTCCCTGTTGTACGATTGATTGAGGGAGTAGATCTGTCCTTTGAGTAATTCAAGGGTGGTCACTTTCCATTTGGATGTTAAGGTTTTAGCCAGGACAGTGGTCACTTTCAACCGGGAATTTTTCCCCAGTCGCATCACCGTGCCGTTATCGAATTGGAATTCGCATTTGGAATCATTGCCGGTCACGATTTCATCTCCCGGTGCAATGGGCAGGTTTACGATCGCGTCTTCCTGTGTGTTGTCCGCCCTCACGACTTTCGGGTTACCCTCCACATACGAGACATGACCGTAAATAGACCCGGTTTCAGATGCGAACACATCGGCCGGCGCAAAAACCAATGCGACGACTGCCAGCATTAAGATCAACATATGTCTTTTCATTTTCATTTTTACCTCCATTAATTTATTTTATAACTCATACGACTATAAAGCAAATCCCGTGCCAGGAAAAAACGGGGGATTGTGTGCCATGAAAGGGACATGTTTCCCGTTCTGTAACAAAAAGAGGACATTTGCATCTACTCGAACGGGACCTGTGGAGGAACGAAATGGGGGCGGACCGCTTTAACGCCGGTCCGTCTCCCATTTTTTATTATCATTGATAGCCGAACAGTACCGAATAGATTATCAGCAATATCAGCACTATTCCCATTGTCAGGAAGGTGAATCCCAGGATATATACAAGCTTTTCCAACCGCTTCGAGATATAATCCTTTACTACTCTCTTTTTTAAATTGCCGCTCTTTTTTAACTCCTCGTATTCATGGGGGCGATCCTTTTTGTATTCGTCCAGGGGTACCAGGCCGGTAAAGATCACTTTGTCCATGGGAAAGGCATCCGGCCGCAGGTGCGTGTTGAAAAAGTGGATGGTAAATATGAATCCGACTGCCAACAGGGCTTCATCACTGTGAATAATGGTGGCGACATTGATCAACCAACCGGGTAATACCCTGGTAAAAAGCTCCGGGAACCAGAGCAATAAACCTGAAAATCCAATGATGGCTACGCCCCAGAAGACGGCAAAATAATCGAATTTTTCCCAATAGGTCCAACGCCCGTAATCCGGCCGCGGCCCTTTCCCCACAAACCATTTCAAGGTTCCCCAGAAATCGCTCAGGTCTTTTTTATTGAACATCAACGCATTCGGTCCGAAAATAAAATCTTTCAGGCGAGTTTTGGTGGCCCGTTTCTTCTTTATCAGGTAATACAGGTGCCAGATGAAATATCCGAAGGTAATCAGGGCGGCGAACCGGTGAATGGTGCCCGCGACTTCCACACCGCCGATCAGGTCGGAAACAAAACCGGCCCAGGGCATCCCGGAAAATTTTAACATCATTCCCGTAAAGGCCAAGGACATAAAACTGATGATGACGAACAAATGGGTGATCCGGTGCGAGAGCTCGAAACGCTGGATGTAATATTTCGACCGGTGCTCTTTCTCATGCTTTTTCCTTTCTTTCAAATGCCTGAATGAACGGGGTAACCACATGAGCGTATGAATACCGAAAAACACGAAAACACTGAGCAGCAGGATCGTCATCGCCCAGTAGGTATAATATAAAACAGGGTATTTTACGGGATCATGGTGCGTCGCATGGGTCAAATACCCGGTAAAACGCTTGTTGGCGTCTTCATGACATTTCTTACAGGTTTTAACGATATTCGGGATGCTGACACTGGAATTGGGGTCCGTTACTTTCAGGATCGAATGGGCATTATGACAATCCGAACATTTGGCGGATTTGGCATAACCCAGTTTGTGGGCCTTCCCATGCATGGTGTCGAGATAGGTGACGGACAATTTTTCATGACAGGTCCCGCATTGTTCGGTAACCTGGAACATAAATTTATCCTCACCGACCTCGGAAATTTTATGGGATGAATGACAGTTGGTACATGTCGGCAATTTTTCCGCTTCCTTCTCATCGGTGGAAAAATGAACGCTCTTTATATAATCTTTATAAATCCCGCGATGGCAGGTGGCGCAGGTTGCCGGGATATTCTTCGAGTAAACGGATGACCGGTTGTCCATATGATTGAGCTCCATATGGGTGGTGTGACAATCCGTACATATCGCACTGGGCAGGAGACCCTTTTTGGTCAACCCTTCACCGTGAACGCTTTTGGAATAATCGAAAAGGGCATTGGTCTCGGCCAACTCCTTTGTCTCCGCCACTTTGGAGTCTCCCCGGTGACACTGCCCGCATAAGGCGGGTATGGACGCCCGGTACGTTTTAGCGGTGTCGTCGAGATGCGACTTGGTGTCATGGTAACCATGGCAGGTCAGGCATTGGGGAACATGCTTGTTACCTTTTTTATAATTGCTCCCGTGACCGCTGGCAAAATATTCTTCAGCGATTTTCAAATGGCAGTTCGAGCAATCCACTTTCCCGGCGGTTTCGCACGGCCGCTCCCGCTTCGGGTTGACATCGGAATGACATTTAACGCAGGTCACCTCTTTATGGATGGATCTTGCCAGCGTTTCCTTTTGTACAACGAGCGAAACCTCTTTCCCGTCGACCGTTTTGTGTACATCCGGATTCTCATGGCATTTCACACAGGCCCGGTCGGATACGTTAAGTGCGATCGACTCTTTTCGCGCTTTATGAGGGAGATGGCAATCGGTACAGGCCGGGATGGAGCCGGGGGCTTCCGACCATTTTTTCCCCTCGATGATCTCGGTATGTACGGCTTCGATCTTACCGTGACACTTCATGCATGTCCGGGCAATATTCCCAGGGAACGTGGACGATTTCCGGCTGGTATGAGGCAGTATCTTATGACTGCTGTGACAATCGACACAGGTGGCGGTAACGCTCAAACCCTTTTTAAACAATCCCTCGCCGTGGATGCTCAGGCTGTAATTCTCGATGATATTATGCTCTGAAATATTATAAACTTTTGCAACGGGTGCCCCTTCCCTGTGACACTTTCCACATAGGAAAGGGATATTCATTTTATAGGCAGGGGATTTGGGGTCCGACGGGGTTAAAATATCGTGTCTGCCGTGACACTCGGTGCAGCCGGGAGCGTAGATCTGCTTACTGTTCAACGCCTGACCATGAATCCCCGAGTCATAGTCCAATTGCTCGGTATCGTGACAATTCCCGCAGTGGACAGGGGCGAGCTTTTCCTTGTGCGGGAAATCTTCAACATCGGCATCGGGGTGGCAGGACGCACAGTCGACCTCGCGGTGGACTGAATTTGCTAAAATTTTTGCGTCTACATACAGTGAAATTGTTTTATTCCCACGGGTGGTGGAAATTTCCTTATCCGTATGACAATCCAGGCAAACGCTGTTGTCAACGGGATAGAGAAGGTTAAAGGATAAAAAAATTAAGAATACGGGTATTAAGATCCTGGGGACCATTTTTGCCTCCAATAGTGACGATCAACGAAATAAACAGCCGTGATGGTTACGTTTATGTTTATATTTATCATGAGGATATATTGTAAACCTAAAACGGATTTATTTCAACCCATGAGCACGTTTTTTTTCAGCGATTTGAAATCCGCCGCCAATCGGTGAACACGGGGTCGAAACCCGCCTGTTTCAACATGCCCACGATCTCCCCCACGGAACGGCGGTCCATGACGTCGAACTGCGAATCGTTACATCGATGGAGCGCATAACCGCCGACGGTGGTTCGCGACGCCGCGGATATCCTGGTTACTCCCAACGGCAGCGCATGGTCCCGGATAAACGCCCGCTCCCGGGTGGAAAGGTTGATCCCCACCCGGGGAAATAATATCCGCGCCAAACAAATCAACTTGATCAATGTGATATCGGATACGTCGAAATACTCCACTTCGGAATCCTCGAGGGGAATCAAACGTGGGAAAGAAAGGGTATACTCCACGCCCGGGTAATGCCTCTCCATCCACTCGAGATGTGAAAATAATGCGAAAATATCCCCGGATATCTCGGATAAGCCCAATAATACTCCCATGTTGATCATACGGATACCGGATTTTGCGATCCGCTCGGGCGTTCCGTACCGGTAATCATAGTCGGTCTTCTTACCGGCGGTGTGAAGCATCCGGTAACGCTCCCGGTCATAGGTCTCCTGGTATATGGTCACTCCGTCCACCCCCGCGGAAAACAACTCCCGGTACTCCTCGACCTCCAACGGATACACCTCCAGGCTGATCCCGGGAAAATAATCCCCGGCGGTTTCTACCCCGGTTTTTATGTATTCCACGGACGTCACCCCCCGCGAATCACCGGTTAACAACAAAATATTTTGAATACCCGAAGCCGCCACCTTCTCCATCTCCGCCCGCATCTCCTCGACGGTCAACTTCATCCGCTCTATCCCTTTGTCCCGGTTAAACCCGCAGTAAAGACACCGGTTGTCACAAAAATTCGCCAGGTAAAGCGGCGCATATAACGATACGACCCGGCCAAAATACCGGACGGTCAACGACCGCGCCCGCCGGGCCAGGGACTCGATGAATTCCCTGTCGTTGTTGTTTAATATATTTTTTAATTCTTCATACGATATCATTGAGGGGCCTCCGGCGGCCAGGAACCTTTTTGAAAAAAGGTTCCTGGACCTCCAAAAACTTCTGATTATTGCGTCTCAGTGAATAGGAAACCGGTTAAAGGGGATGAAGCGGACGCGGAATCGCTGGATTCACTGATTTGGGAAAGATAACCCATGCGTCCCGCCTGGACCGCCAACGAAAACGCCCGCGCCATGGAAACCGGGTCACCGGCCGCCGCCACCGCGGTATTGGCCAATACGGCATCGGCACCCATCTCCATGGCCTCCGCCGCCTGCGACGGCCGCCCGATACCGGCATCCACCACGATGGGCACTTCGATCTCTTCGATCAATATCCGGATAAACTGCCGCGCATCCAACCCCCGGCCACTACCGATCAACGAACCCAACGGCATCACGGCCGCCGCCCCCACGCGCTGCAACTCCCGCGCGACATACAGATCGGGGTGCATATACGGCAGCACGACAAATCCCTCGGATACCAACTGCTCCGTGGCTTTCAACGTCTCGTAATTGTCCGGTAATAAATACTTACTGTCATCGATAACCTCGATCTTAACCCAATCCACACCCGACGCCTCCCGCGCCAACCGCGCGATTCGCACCGCCTCTTTTGCATTCCGCGCACCGGATGTGTTGACCATTAATATGGTATCGCCGGGGATGTACTCCAATATATTCTCCGGGTGCCGCCCGGTATCGATACGTCTCATGGCCACGGTTACCAACTGAACACCACTCTCGATAATACTCCGCTTCATCTCATCCTTACTTTTGAATTTCCCGGTTCCCAGGAAAAAACGGTTCGCGATCTCCCTACCGCCGATCACTAACGGCGTATCTGTTTTCATTTAACCACCTCCGATAAATTGAATCAAATCCACAACATCGCCATCTTTCACCAGCCGCTCCTCCCAACAATCCCTGTGAACGATCTCTCCGTTCAACTCCACGATGATCCCTTTATCCGTCTCCAGGAGGAAACCGAGCAATTCCCGTATATTGTTAATGTTTTCGATCTCCTTCTTATTTCCATTTAATGTTATATTCATCTTTATATCCCGTAATCCTCTCAATCCACTTTGGAAATACCGGTCTCCGCCCATATTACGGGCCCGGAAGAAATTGTCGTCTCAAAACCCTTCTTATCGAAAACTCTCACCATGGGAACATCGAGATCACATTTGCTGTAAGTCACACACAACGAAGCGGCCAATTCCAGGTCTTTTCCGTTCGTATTTCTATCGGAACCCTTCAGCAGCGTAACAGGACTGCCGCAGTCCATGGTCTCCAACAACAATTCGGTCTCTTCCGCCTGGGAGACGATAACGGCATTCTCCTTTTCATTGCGGCCCACGATGACCTTTGTCCCCCCGGGCAGCCGGAAATGCCTCCCGTATTTAAGCAGCCTGACATCCCGCATGGTACTCTCACCATGCGTGAAGGATTCTTTTAGACGTAAGGCAAATTTGGCATCGGTCAACCGGCACCCACCGGCGGGACAATTGAAATCCTTTATACCCAACCGGCCGGCCAGCTCGAATTGAGGTTTCCGGCTCCTGCCGCTGATCTCCAGCAGCGCTTCCCGGTCCACCCATCCCTTTAACTCCGGGATGGTGGGTTTCAACAACCGGGCCGACAGCGGTCTCAATATCAACCCTTCGAGACCGGCTTCTTTTTCAATCGACAACATGGGCGATTTTCTCTGGGACATGGGCCGCTGTCCCAGCACTTCACCGGTAAATATGAAAGACGCGCCGATTTCCTCCATGTATTGTTTTGTCTTTTTTAACATGAAGATACGGCAGTCGATACAGGGGTTCATGTTCTTTCCGTACCCGTGTTTGGGGTTCCTGACAACGTCCAGGTAATCGCTGCCCTTTGAAAGGACTTTTATTTCGATCCCGAATTCATTTGCGATACGTGTGGCTTCATGCTTGCACCCCTTGTGCGTACAGGCGCAAAAGGGCGAGATAAAATTCAACGCCGTCACATCGATTCCCATGTCGATCAGTATCTTCACGGCCAGGGTGCTGTCCAGACCGCCGGAAAGCAAGCCGATCGCTTTTATTTTTTTGCTCATATTCCCAGGACCCTCGTATAAAAGGATTTGGCCGCGCCCGTGTCGCCGGTCCCTTTTATGATGGCACGCCCGTCCTTGAACAAAGTGATCTGCTTTTCTTCGGTCTCGAATTTCAACAGGAAATCGCTTCCCATGACATTCCGGACGGTTTTCCCCAGATTCAGGGCCACTTTGTCCAGTTCCAGTTTCATATCTTCGGCGGGGATGATCTGGACGCCTTTACCGCAGAGGGCGGTAATGATCTCGTTCCTTTCCGCATTTAAAAAGGTGAAATCCTTTTTCCCGCAGCATTGACATTTCTCATATTTTTTTATCTCGATGCAATTGAAATCGTGATCCCAGACATCGTAAACGATCAACCGCCGTTCGATATTTTTATTCAATAGGATTTTTATCGCTTCGGTGGACTCGATGGATGCGATAATGGCGGGGATCGTATTCAACACACCGGCGGTTTCGCAGGTGGGCATGGTACCGGCGGGGGGGATTTCGGGGAGCAGACACCGGAAACAGGGACCGTCCGGGAGAATATTCATCACCATCCCTTTTGTTTGAATTACACCGGCATAGATCCAGGGGATTTGATTCTTAACGCAGGCATCGTTGACCAGCATCCGGGTGGGTATATTGTCGGTGGCATCGACAACCGGTCGGTAACCGTCGATGATACGTTCTATATTGGTATGATTCAAATCCTTTAATTGGTAATCGATGCGGATCCCGGAATTGATCTTTTCCAGTTTACGGGCGGCGGCAATGACCTTGGGTGTCCCCACGTCGTCTTCATCGAAGAGGTTTTGGCGTTGGAGGTTGTTCAGTTCCACCAGGTCGCGATCGATGATCAGCAGTTCTCCCACGCCGGCCCTGGCGAGGTTATTGGCAACGGTAGTGCCCAGTGCGCCGCAGCCCACGACGGCCACTTTGCTTTCCAAAAGGATTTCCTGTCCTGCCTCCCCGATATCGGGCAGTATAACCTGTCTCGAATATCTATTATTAATCATACCCTCATTCATTTCCATTATAGTCTAAACAAAAGTTTTTGGAGGTCCAGGAACCTTTTTTCAAAAAGGTTCCTGGTCGCCGAAGGCATTTAATCACAACACCTCGTTCATGCTGCCGGAGCGGTATCCTTCCAGGTCCAATGTAACATAAGAAAACCCGAGACCTTTTAATTTCGACACGATGGTTTCCCGGTTTTTCACCACGTTTTCGATTTCATCGGCATAGACTTCGATTCGTGCCGTATCGCCGTAATTCCTGACGCGGGATTGACTGAAGCCCAGCGTATAGAACAACGCTTCCGCTTCCTCGACCTGGTTCAGCTTCTTAGAGGTAATGGACCGGCCGTAAGGTATCCTGGAGGCGAGACAGGTCGTGGACGGCATATTGTAATTGGACAATCCCACCGATCTGGCAATGGCCGCGATGCGGTCTTTCCCGATACCGGCTTCCACCAGGGGTTGGAAGAAATTCTCTTCGTTCAGGGCTTTGATACCGGGCCGGTGCTCGCCGAAATCGGACATATTCACACCGAAGGCGATATGTTTGAAACCGTATTCCTTTGCCACCTCTTTCATGGCCGTCATTTCTTCTTTTTTACAATGGTAACACCGGTCCACGGGATTCTTTACGAAATCGGCATTATCGAGCTCCGATAATTCCATGACCTTGTGTTGTATCCCGATCTCCCTGGCCACTTCTTTCGCGGCCTCCAATTCCCGTTTCGAGAAGGTATCGGAATCGATCGTGACCGCGACGGCTTTTTCGCCCAGTTCATCGTATGCGACCCTGGCGATCAAGGAGCTGTCGACTCCTCCTGAAAAAGCGATCACCAGCGATCCTTTTTCCCGGATCACTTCTCTTAATTTATCGAGTTTTTCCTTTATTTGACTGTTCATTATTTCTCTATCCATGATCTATTTTACCTCTTTTTCAATGATACCGCCGCCCACGACAACATCGTCTTCATAAAAAACCACCGCCTGACCCGGTGTGATCGACTGCTGCGGTTCGTTGAACATTACCGTGACTTTCCCGTTGTCCGTGGGGCTTATTTCCGCGTCCGCTTCCTTGTGAAGGAACCGTATCCGGGCTTTGACCCGCATGGGCCGGTCCAGGCGGTCGAAGGCGAGCCAGTTCAGGTCCCGGGCAACCAGCCCGGTTCCCAGGAGGTCTTCTTTTTCCCCGACGATGATCGCATTACTTTCCTTGACTTTGCCGATCACATAGAGGGGGTTTCCGCCGCCGATCCCGAGCCCTTTTCGCTGCCCGACGGTATAGAAAACAATACCCTTATGTTCGCCGATAACGTCACCGCACTTATTCATGATGGGACCCGGTTTTTGGTCTTTTTCAAACAACTGGCGATAACCGCCGGCGACGAAATCCTGGCTTTCCGGTTTTTGATTGAGTTCGGGGAACAGATCGTTTGCCAGTTTTCGTACTTCCTCCTTTTTATAGTCGCCCAGGGGGAGAATGATCTTTTCCAGTTGACGGCGGGGTAAATTGAACAGGAAATAAGACTGGTCTTTTTTCAGATCGACGGCTTTTCGCAGGGTGAAGCGTTTTCGTTTTTCGTCGTATTTGACCCGGGCATAATGGCCGGTGGCAAAATAATCGAAAGCGACGGCGCGATTTTCCAGTTCCCGGACAATGGCCCCGAATTTCATCTCATGGTTGCACTTGACACAGGGATTGGGGGTCTTTCCTTCCCGGTATTCTTTTACGAAAAAATCTATGATATGGTGTTTGTATTTTTTCTTTAAGTCGATGGTATAAAAGGGGATTCCCAGGGTTTCGGCCACTTTCCGGGCATCTTCGATATCCTCTTTTTCACCGGGACCGAAACAGGCGTGGTGGGTACCTTCGGGAGCCGAAACAGACCCGTCGAAGATTTCCATGATCACGCCGGACACATCGTATCCTTCTTCCTTTAAAAGGGCGGCCGCAACCGAAGAATCGACGCCGCCGCTCATTCCTACGAATACATTTCCTTTGCTCATTTTCTTTACTCCAGGCCCCACATTGTAGCATTGCTTAAAGAAAAAGTCAAAGGAAACAAAGGAAAAG
>Ga0210082_1000054_pt1 | contig 22645 bp, 20 predicted proteins | sample White_ThreeSqA_D_2_FD_185592 | JGI IMG/M metagenome (GOLD analysis project Ga0210082, IMG submission 185592) | Wetland microbial communities from the San Francisco Bay, California, USA, that impact long-term carbon sequestration -... | ecosystem: Environmental > Aquatic > Marine > Wetlands ... | reverse complement strand
ATCGGACCCATGCCCATTATCCGTCCCAGGATGGCGCGGTTGACCATGGCATGTCCCACCACCAGGATTTTCCCGTAAGGAGAAGCAAGTATCTCCTCGACCCCCGGCTTTACCCGTTCATAAATATCGTTGAAGCTTTCACCGCCGGGGATTTGAGTATCGATATCCAGGACCCAGTTCCGGTGAATTTCCGGGTGTTTTTTAAGGATATCCGTATGTTTCGCACCGTCGAAATCGCCCAGGTCGATTTCGATGAATCCGTCTATCACCTTGAATTCCGAGTTATGGTGTTTAGCGATGATCTCCGCCGTTTGTACCGCCCGTTTCATGGGGGAATGGTAGACGATATCGAAGGCTTCGTCTTTTAACCGTTCCGCCAGGAGCCCGGCTTCTTTCCGCCCCCCGTCACTGAGCTCGTAGTCGGCTCGTCCCTGCCACAGGCCGTTTTCATTGTGCGCGGTGCTGGCATGCCTGACCAATATGATGGTTTTTGCTATTTTCATGATCCGATTATAGTACACCCGGCGTCCGAGGTCAAGACGGCGATTCCGGTTTTGACCGGGCAGCCCGCGGGGTCAAATTCCCTATTTACATTATCTCAAATATTTTATAAAATAGGGGCTTGAATTTCTAACGAAAAGGAGTAAACACAATGACAAATAACGTATACGAATTATGGCCCGAATTAAATTGGATCGAGGATGAAGCGTTAAGGGAGAAAACCGCCAAAACCTGGGCACTGGCCCTGGAACGAAGCGTATTGACCGCCGAAGACCTGCAAACCATACCGTTCACTTTGCTGGTACCCAACCTGAAAGTGACCTTCATGGCCCACAAGCGGGCGGTTGTTCATATTGCAAAGGCCAGCGGTGAAAAAATGAACGAGTTTTTTAAAGACGATCTGCCCGTGGATATGGATGTATTGATCTCCGGTGCGATACTGGCCGACGTGGGAAAATTGCTGGAATACGTTCTGAAAGACGGAAAAGCCGTCCAGGGGAACTACGGTAAATACTTGCGTCATCCCTTTTCCGGGGTCTCGTTGGCCGAAGAGTGCGGTGTTCCCGCGGAAGTCTGTCATATTATCGCCGCCCATGCCGGCGAAGGCGACATGGTCAAACGCTCTACCGAAGCTTACGTCGTTCACCACGCCGATTTTATGACCTTCCTCCCCTTCAAAAGCCGCCTACAGGTTTAATTGTAAAACTCGGGCTAAACCCCATTTTAGTTCACTGCCCGCGGTTTTCATCCCGGTCTATATTTGACAAAAGAATTCCGATGTGTTAATAAGTAAAGATGGTAATTGGAATAATTGATATGGAAGCGAAAAAAAAGGAAGAAGTGAGATGAAAATAGTTTTCTTTGGTAAGAGTGACAAAGGGAAATTGCGCAAAACCAATGAAGATTTCTTTGCCTGCCGGAAGATAAGCAGCAGTGAACACCTGTTTGTCGTTGCCGACGGAATGGGGGGGCACCAGGCCGGTGATGTCGCCTCGAAACTGGGTACATTGACCTTTGTACGTCATTACAAAGAAAAAAGAGAAATTAAAACCCATATATTCGATGCGTTAAAGGATTCCATTACTGCGGCCAACGATGCGATTTTGCAAAAAGCCTCCGACGACCTGAAAAAGAGGGGGATGGGGACCACCTTCAGTGCCATTGCCATCTCCAATATGAAAGCCTACATCACCCATGTGGGGGACTCCCGGATTTACATCGTCCGGAACAATCAAATTTTGAGATTGACCACCGATCATACATTCGTGGAGAAGATGGTGGAAGAGGGGCGCCTGACCGAAGAGGAAGCGCGCGATCACCCCCAGAAGAACATCCTGTATATGTCTTTGGGAGCCCGCCAGAGTTTCTTCCCTGAGATCAGTGAGAGTTTCGATCTCAGTGAAGGGGATATTTTCGTCCTGTGTTCCGACGGTTTGAACAACATGGTAACCGATCAGCAGATAAAAGAGTATGCCATGGCGTATTCTCCAAGGAAAGCCGTGGAGAAATTGGTTAAGTTGGCCAATGATAACGGTGGTATCGATAACATAACATTATTGATCATACGTATCGAGGAGCACAACGGCTCTGAAAAAACAGAGCCCATAAAAATCGTAAAGAAAAGGGGAAAAATCGCTTCTTTTCTGGCAAAATTATCTCGGAGGGAAAATGAGTCTTAAAGCCATGATAGGTAAAGTATTCAACAAAAAAACAGAACCCGGGGACTACGACGATGGAGAACCCGAGGTTACGTTACCGGAAGTCTCTCTCAGGGACACCGTAATAGAAAAACTCCGGCAATATAAGGAAACATCTGAAAATGAGATCGATGTTTACATCCAGGATGAGAAGATCAAAATTTTTCAAATCAAAACCGAAACGCGTATCGGGAGAGACCCGTCTCAAACCCAGATTGCCATTCCCGAGTTGATCGTCTCGAAGTTTCACTGCACGTTGTATTTCAGGGGCAAGGACCTCTACATTAAAGACAACAATTCCACCAACGGCACTTATGTCAACGGTGAACCCGTCACCGACCGTAAATTGATGAATAACGACATTATCACCCTCGGCAGGAAGGGGACCGTACGGATTGTCTATCGTAAGCACAGTGGCGGCGAAAAAGAGAAAACCGTCGAGGAGACAGATGAAACCATTTAAAACGTTTATGAAGTGGGGTGTTCCGATGATTTTTATGTTTTCCGTATCCGTATTCACGGGCGGCGCGTTTGCCGCCGAAAAGATCGATAAGGGTAAAATTTTGACCCATAATGACGAATGGAAAGCGATCCATGAATCGTTCCAACCGGGGGACGATTTTATCGAAACGTTGAAAACCAGGATTGGGGATAACCTGAAGATCGATGTTTATTTCGGCTTCTGGTGCGGCGATTCGAAGGACCATGTTCCGCCTTTCCTGAAAATCCTCGAAAGGGTGGATGAAGAAGGTAAGATACCGGTCAACTTTTACACCGTGGAACGGAAACCGACCCCGGAGACCAAATACTATGTGGAAGAATTGAAAGTCGAGCGGGTGCCTACCTTTATTTTTTACAGGGACGGCAAAGAGATCGGCCGTATCGTTGAAACCCCCACAAACTCCCTGGAGGAAGACTTCCTGGAAATCGTCTTCTAACACCCACCACCGGGTGTCTTATTTTAGAACGCGCACTTTATATAGCTGCAAAACACTTATCTATAGAGAAAAGGAAACATGGCGCTAAAGGCTGAGGAGCCACTCTCTCAGGACCGGGTTTACAATACCGTAGGTCCCGTTCTTTTTATGGATCATCTCCTTCTTCAACAGCGCGTTTACCGAGGCCGTTAATGTAGACGTCGCAGTCAGACGGTGGCGTTTCCGGTAACTCTCCGAAAATAACCGGTCCCCCGGTCCCAACGATGCAATCGCACTCATTAATTTTCGCTGGTTGCGATTTAACTGGTCGAACTGGTTCTGGAAAATAATCGATTGCCCGGCAATGATTCGCGCCATCCAGGCACCGGTAAATCCCGGTTCCCGCTGGTCCGAACCTTCCAACAGGAATTCCCAGACCACCGATGCAAAATACTGGGTAAAATGGGGATGCCCCCCCGACTTCTCGATGATCGATTCGATCGTTTCGTCCGTGATCTCCAGCCCGGTTTTCTCAAATTTCTCTTTTATAAATAACGCCCAGTCCCCGGGACCGATCTCCCCGATGGGTATCTTGATTCCGAACTCATAAAACGGCGAATTGGTGTCGGCGAATATCGTTTCCATTAATGATTGTTTACTTCCCAGGAAAACATAAGAGATATGGCGATGTTTTTGAAAGGCCGATCGCATCCAATTAATTAAAAAGGGTTCGATACGTTTTACTTCCTGGAATTCATCGAAGGCGATGCAGAGTTGAAAACCCTGCCGGGACGCAATTTTCTCCGGGATATCCAGGATACCTTCGATATCCGTCTTTTTCTCGATGACCTGGGGTTCGAAGGTTATCGACGGGCTGCCGAGGGAGTCGAAGGATATTTTCGGGATGATATTTTTGAAGAACCCGGATATTTTTTTACCGATACTTTGGATTCCTTTTTTCCAATCCACCAATTCCGTTAACACCGCCCGGGAATAACTTTCGGCGAAGGCATTTAAGGATTCGATATTATAAAGGTCGATGTAAATGGTTTTTGCATCGGGCAGTTGCTCGAATGCCTTTAATATCAGGGAGGTTTTTCCGAACCGGCGCGGCGAGTAAATCCAGATGGAATAACCGTTGGTTATGTTCCTTTTGATTTCTTTAAGTTCCGTCAGGCGGTTACAGAAACTCTCTCCTTTGACCAATTGACCGAATCGGAACGGGTTTTTCATCGTATCACCTCCTAAATTCCCGGGTCGTAAAATTACGAGTCGTAATTTTACGACCTGGCACATATTAACATATCCACCCAATCCCGTCAACATCCTTTGGAGGCCGCTCCCCTTTTTTGAGGTTTTAAGCCCGCCATTGGCCGTAAATTCAACCGGTGTTTTTTTGAATGATGTCGATGGGCGTCAGGTCGATGGCACGGCGGGCAATGCCGGGAAACAATTTTACTATCCAATAAAACCGGGGATAAACGATGGTTCCCCTCTTGCGCCTGACCGCGCGCACGATGCGCCCGGCAAGCACGTCCGCATTACCCCAGGGCAAAGGGCCGGTAGGGTCCCGGACGTAAAGAACCGTGGTATACTCCCCCATGGCAGTCCTGCAAGGCCCCGGGTAGACGGTGATCACATTCACACCTTTCCTGCGCATCTCGCTTCGTAGGGAGACCGACATCGCCGCCAGCCCGGCCTTGGACATGCTGTAATGCGTCTGGAACGGCGGATGGGCAAAGGCCGCCACCGACGAGATGTTAACGATGACGCCGTTACCGCGCGCCGCCATTGAAGGCAGGACCGCACGGGTCAACCGTGACGGTGCCAGGAGATTGACCCGGAGCAGCCGTTCACTGTCCGTGATCTCGACGGCATCGCTTTTTCCCACGATGGCAAAACCGGCATTATTGACCAGCACATCGATCGGGCCTAACGCGTGTTCCGCCTCCCGGACCACGTCTTCAAGACCCTCCAGCTCCGACAGGTCCCGCGTTATCGTGTAAGTCCCGGTTTTTCCCCCGGTCTCACGGACGACGCGTTCCATTTCCGCCTTCCGCCGCGCCACCAGGGTGACATCGAAACCCGCGGAAGCGAATGCTTTGACTATCGCCTCTCCAATACCGGAGGAAGCCCCGGTCACCAGTACGTGCATCGTTCCCGTCCTCTCACCGCTTCACCGGATTTACGATAAAGGGCCTGTTTTCGTCCCGCTGCCGATAATTTCATAATACCTCCAAAAAATACCTCCAAAATAACCTTTAAAGATGTTATCATATCCCATCCCTTTTTTCAACGCCGCATAAAGTAGGAATGCCAGTTGACAATCGTTTTTTAAATCTGTACAATTCACTTGTTGGGGGAAAATTTTTCTTTCCAACCATCGAGAAACGTTCGACTTAATAGGAAGTGAAAATGAAGTTAAATGACGAGTTAGTATCATTAATGAAAGAAAACTTTTCTAAGAATTTATTGAAATTTGCGCGTGTTTCAGGGGCAAACCTCATTGAGAGAACCCGTATTTTTGATGAATGGGCGGACTCTCGTGGGAAAACCGGCCTGGTGGAATTTTTGAAAACATTGGAATCCACCCCTGAACCCGACTCTCGCATAAAAAACTATTACGGGGAAGAGTGCCGGGGCGTCAATTACGGCAACCAGGACTATCTTTCGTTGTCGTCCCATGAGGAGGTGAAAGAAGCCGCATTAAAAGCTCTCAAGGAGTTCGGCCCGCATAGTGCCGGTTCAGGGCCTCTCCAGGGTAATACGAGATTCACCCGCTCCCTGGAAGAAAAGCTTGCCTCTATGCTGAAAGCAAAGGCGGCAATTCTATTTCCCACCGGTTGGGGTGCCGGATTCGGGGCGATCGTCGGTCTCGTTCAAACGGCCGACCACATTCTTATCGATGAATTGTCCCATCAGTGTTTACGCCAGGGTGCCCATGCCGCGACGAAAAAGGTTTCCAATTACAGGCACTTAAATACCGATATGGTCGAAGAGAAATTAAAAAGGATCAGGAATATCGATTCTAAAAACGGTATACTTGTCATATCCGAAGGATTATTCTCAATGGATTCCGATTCGCCGGATGTGGCGAGAATACAGGAACTCTGCCATGAATACGGCGCGACATTTTTACTGGACGTCGCCCATGATTTCGGCGGGACCGGACCCGGGGGCCTGGGCTCACTGGGCCGCCAGGATATGGTCGGGAAAGTGGACCTGGTAATGGGAAGTTTTTCCAAAACCTTTGCTTCAAACGGGGGGTTCGTCGTTTGCAATTCCAAATCCGTTATCAATTATATAACCAGTTTCAGCGGCCCCTATACATTTTCAAACATGCTCTCCCCGGTCCAGGCGGCCGTGGTAAATAAAGGCATGGACATTGTCCAATCCCCGGAAGGCGATAGGCTCCGGGAAATGTCCGCACATCATATCGCCTATTTAAGGGGAAAGTTAACCGATAGAGGACTGCACTGTATCGGGATCGATTCACCGGTGGTTCCGCTGCTGGTGGGGGATGAAAAAGTCGCGCTCATCGCCAATAAATTAATGTTTGACAAAGGTGTCTCGGCAAATATGATCGAATTTCCCGGTGTTCCCCTTGGAAAAGCCCGCTTCCGTTTGCAGGTGATGGCCAAACATAAGGATGAGCATGCCGACATGGCCGTGGATATCATCGATTCCAGTATTAAAGAGGCGACCGAGATCGTTCGCAAGCACTTCTCCGAAACGTGAAGCGTAATACCCGGTTTGTTTTAAATTAATTTTTTGCAGTATTTGCAATCGGGGTCCTTTTCCACCCCGATGATCTCGAATGTTAAGGCACGGCTGTCGTATATTAATAATCCACCCAATCCTGTCAACGCCCTTTGGAAAGAAGCATTAAAAAGTTGACAAAAAAATTTTTGTCAAAAAAGTTGACAAAAAATATTTTGTCAAGTAAAATGACAAAAGATATTTTGTCAAAGGAGGACATTAGGAAATGAGTATGAAAAACATTGCGGGACAACCGGTAAGGGGCAATGACTTCTTCGAACGACCGACACTCCTCCGCCAGTTCCACAAAAAAATCGAGTCCGGCAGCAGTGTCCTGATCTCCGCCCCCCGACGGGTCGGGAAAACCTCTCTCATGTTCCACGTCCAGGATACCGGGATGGAAGGCTATCATTTCATTTACCTCATTACCGAATCGGTAAACAGCGAAAACGAGTACTTCAAACGTATCCTGAATAAAATTTTCGATACCGAATTCTTAAATCCGTTTCAAAAAATTTCCAAAAAAACCTACCAGGTCCTTAAAGACCGGGCCGCCCGGGTCCGGGAAGTGGGGAAATCGGTTAAATTCGACAAAGAATCCACCCGCAATTTCCGCGAGGAGTTTATCGATACCATCAAATCCATCGATCTCGAGGGACGGAAGATCGTTTTAATGATCGATGAATTCTCCCAGACCCTTGAAAACATCATCGACGATGAAGATAAAAATTCAGCCGTCCGTTTTCTTCAAGCCAACCGGGAACTGAGGCAGGACCCGGAGATCAATGGAAAAGTTCAATTTGTCTTCGCCGGGTCCATCGGCCTGGAGAATATCGTTAACCGTCTGAATTCCATCAACCTCGTAAACGACCTGGAATCGTTGAAGGTGCCCCCGCTGAGCGCGGCGGAATCCCACTGCCTGATGACCGACCTTTGCGAGGATAAACCCTTTGAACTGAGCAAAGCTAACAGGACTTACATACTGGACAGGGTTCAATGGTATATTCCTTATTATATTCAACTGGCAATAAGTGAAATTTCGGATATTTACCTGGAAAAGGAGGCGGAGAGTGAAGCGAAGACGATCAGGATTACCAAAAAGACCATCGATATGGCGTTTTCGCGGATGCTGGAACACCGGCAGTGTTTCGAGCATTGGCACACGCGGCTCAGGAAGGCATTTAAAGGCGAAGACTATACGTTCGCAAAAGAGTTTCTAAACGTTATTTCCCAAAAAGAGAGTATCGATACCGAAGAGATGTTAAACCTGGCTCAAAAGTTCGATATACCGGGGGAATATAAGGATATCGTCAACTCCCTTGTCTATGACGGTTATATCAACAACAACGACGACCCGAAGGTTTACCGCTTTAATTCCCCCCTCTTAAAAATGTGGTGGTGGAAAAATGTCGCGTACTAGCTCGGTTTCGTATATCTACAATCCCCTCAACCAGACGGAAGAGGAACTGCTAAAAAATTTCGTGGTTAGGGAGAGGGAGTTTAATACGATTTTCAATGAGATCAAGGGTTCCGATATGTCTCTCCCGGAACCTCATTTCATCGTCCAGGGGCAAAGGGGGCAGGGAAAGACCACGCTGCTTTTAAAGCTTTATTACGAGATCAGGAGGGATAAAAAATTAAGTAAATTCATCATCCCTCTTATATATAATGAAGAGCAGTATCATATCAATACCTTATTCGGCCTGTGGTCCCATACGGCTGAAAAGCTGGAAGAAGAGGAAGAATCCTTTAAAGGAATTTACGATGCCGTCGAAGCGACTTATAACACCGAAGATTCGGAAATGGAAGCGTTCAAATCTCTTGAAGGGGCATTGAAAAAAAAGAAAAAGAAGCTGATATTATTGATCGACAACATCGGTCAACTGCTGGATAAATTGACCCGGAAAGAACAGCAGCGGCTCCGGGAGGTATTGATTACCGGTGCGGAGATCAGGCTTGTCGGTGCATCGTCCGTGGTACTGGAACATACCTACGACTATTCCAAACCGTTTTATGAACTTTTCCGGTGGGTCAACCTCTATGGGTTGACCCGGAAAGAGGCCGAAACCCTTCTTCTAAAGTTGGGTGAATATTACAAGCAGGAAAATATCAAGAAAATCATCGAGTATGAACCGGGTAGGGTGGAGGCGCTGCGTCGGTTAACCGGCGGTGTGCCCCGTACCGTTGTGCTGCTCTTTGAAATTTTCGTGGACCATAAAGAGGGAAATGCTTTCCAGGATCTGGAATTCATCCTTGACCGCGTCACCCCCCTGTACAAGCACCGCATGGATGACCTCTCTTCCCAGCAGCAGAAGATCGTGGACGCCATTGCTTTAAATTGGGATGCCATGGCCACCAAAGAGATTGCGGAAAAGACCCGGATGGAAAGCAAAGCGGTCTCTTCGCAGCTCAAGTTGTTGGAAAAGAATCGAATCATTCATAAAATCAAAACCACCACCAAGAATTATTTTTACCAGGTAACCGAACGGTTTTTCAATATCTGGTACTTGATGCGGTACGGAAGGCAGCGGGGAAAGAGCCGTGTCCAGTGGCTGGTCCACTTCCTCCAGAATTGGTGCGACGAAACCGAACTCAGTGAAAGGGCTAAAAAACACATCCTTTCCATGGGAAAGGGAACTATGAATCCCAAATACGCACTTTACTTCACCGAAGCCCTGGCTGGTACCAAAATTCCAGAGCTATTGCAAGATGATCTCATTACCCACACCCGATTTTTTTTAGAAGATAAGGACAGGGGATTACTCAAAGAACTTTCGAAATCAGATATTGAACTTATTGAAGAAGCGAATCGATATTCGAAAGAAAACGAGACCGAAAAAGCTCTCCGAAGTTTAAAAGCAGTTCAAAACAAAAGTGGGGGAGTACTTTTTGCTTTAGGTGAATTGCACGGATTATTTGAAGATTATGAGAAAGCTGAATACTATTACCTTCAAGGAATAGAGAAAGGCGACCCCCATTCAATGGCAGGTTTATTTGCATTGTATTTTATTCTTAAAAAAAATAAGGAAAAAGCCCTGGAGTTAGTAAAGGAGGCTAGTAAGAAGGGACAGTATTTATTCACAACTAGTTTCCTCCCCATTATCCTGTTATGGAACAATGAAATTGAAGAATCATTAAAAGTTGCGAATGAATTAATAAAAAATGAAGAGATTGCAAAAAATTACTTTTGGGTCATCGGTGCATTTTTCACACTTTTGCTGGCCAAAAAGCAATATTACGCGGCACTGAAAATGTTTAATGAAAACCCCTTTGATTTAAAAGAACGACTCAAACCCGTCTATTATGCCTTAATGCATTTCCTCGAAGACGATTTTCCCAATGAAACCAAAAAAATGGGAGAAGAACTCAAACAAACCGTGGACGAGATCATCCAAAACGTCCACCAATGGGAAAAAGACTACGCCTAATCCAGGCGGATCAACTAAGGATAAATCGTTTCTTTCCCGGTAAGGATGTTTCCTGCGCGTGGGGACTTGTTTTTTTCGATAGGGCTGTTTAAGCGGCTTCGATTATACATTGCGCGTTTCCTACCAGGGATATTTGGTTTCCCGGTAAGGATATATCGTTTCCCGATAAGGATATTTTTCGCTCCGGGGGACCCGTTTTTCGCGAACAGGACGGCTTGCGCAGCCTCGACGACACCTTGCGCGTTTCCTACCGGGGATATATCGTTTCCCACTAAGGATATTTCATTTCCTACCAGGGATACTTTCCTGTCTGTAGAGACTTGTTTTTCTCGACGGGACTGTTTACGCAACTTCGACTACACTTTGCGCATTTCTCACTAAGGATATATCGTTTCCGACTAAGGATATTTTGTTTCCCACTAAGGATATTTCATTTCCCACCGAGGATATTTTCGCCCGAAGGGATACTCATTTTTCCCGGAAAGGGGGTTATTTCGTTTCTCACTAAGGATATATCATTTCTGACTAAGGATATATCATTTCCCACCGAGGATATATTTTGGACTGAAACACCCCTGTCAATTTCCGGGGCATCCGTGGAAATGCCCGTATGATACAATTCTTACGCCAGGGGTAAAAAATAAAGTGCAAGGCAAGAATACCGATCAAACTGTTCTAGTCCATCGAGGAAACTTTTGTTTGAAAATTGTAGACAACAGGACCTTGAGGTGCTATAATAAAATCATGAGCACAATTAAAAAAAGGAGAAAAATATGGGCGCGCAAAAATTTTCAGTGAAACTTCCCGAATCCGTCCGGTTTCCTGAAGGCGTTAACGGCGAAGACCTGGTACGCCATTTAATCGCCTGGTATTTTTATTCCTGTGGGAACAACGAATACGCCATCGAACTCACCGGCGAAACTCCCGTTGAAGTAGAAAAAAAATTGTTGGAATTTGGATTCTCCAGGAAATGGATGAATCGAATGGATTCCGAAACTATTCAAAAACGCATCGAAGCAATGGAAATTGTAAAGGAAGCGGATGCTCTCACCGAACAGCGTGTAAACGAAGGCTGGGAGGAAGAAGACTTTAAACGGGATTTCCTGCATGTTCAAAAAGAAATTGCCGACATCTTAAAACAAAAAGGGAATGAACAAAGAAAATAAATCCGGGTTCCAGGTTGTGCTGGATACAAATGTTATCGTCTCTTCGGAACTTTCAAAAAGAGCGGATAGTCCTAATAAAGAACTTATCGAACGCTGGATGAATCATGAGTTCAACATTCTCTTTTCCTATGATATGAAGATAGAGTATGCCATCAAACTTACAGAAAAAGGTATCCCTAAAGAAAAGATCATTTCACTTTTAGCAGACCTTACCAGGCTGGGCACTAATGTTTTTATTAAGTATTATCATTTACCATACTATCCCGAGGATGAGGATGATATTTGTTTTTTGCTCTGTGCCGAGAATGGGAATGCCACGCATATCGTGAGCTATGATAAACACCTCCTGGTTCTCAACTGAAAATATAATTTTGAGATACTTGTGATCACTGCATTTTTAAAAGAACTTAGAAGTCGCCTCAACTAATCTTTTTACAGTACTTGCAATCGGGGTCCTTTTCCACCTGGATGATCTCGAAGGTTAACGCACGGCTGTCGTATATTAATAATTGACCCACAAGACTTTGCTCCACACCCATTAAAAATTTCAACGCCTCCGTCGCCTCCAATAAACCGATAACACCCGGGACAACTCCCGCAGTCGGTATCATTTCCTTCCGCGGAGCCCCTTTCTCCATAAAACAACCCAAACAGCCCGTATCCGGCGGGTGAAACAAACCCACAAACCCTTCCCAGCCCTGCACGGCCCCATAAAGATACGGGATTTTCCGTTTGATCGATACTTCGTTCAAAAGAAACCGGGCCTCCATATTGTCCAGCCCATCCACCAGAAGATCACACTCCCCCACCAACTTATCGATGTTCCCTTTGGTAATATGTTTCGCCGTGCCGACGATCTCGATCTCACTGTTCAATGCCGTCAACCGCCGCTTCGCCGTCTTGACCTTTAACTCTCCCAACGTATTCTCCGCGTAAAGCACCTGGCGGTTCAAATCCGAACGCTCCACCCGGTCATCGTCACATAAGTGCAAATGCCCGACCCCCGCCGCCGCAAGGTAAAGCGAAATCACCGAACCCAATCCGCCCACTCCCGCAAGAAACACCCGCGACGACTTAAGTTTCTGTTGGTCCCAATCCGCCATTGCCAATTGACGGGCGTACCGTTCCTTCTCCCAACCCGTTAACTCCATCATGTTCGTTGTCCTCATCCACCCGATACCGGCGGCTGAAGCGTGATACTCTGCCCCTCCCCCGGGACGTAATCCAGGTGCTTCAATTTCCCGCCCGTGTAAACAAACGCCACAAACGCGGGATTGATCCCAATGTCCGTCAGTATCTCCCTGATCGTTTTCCCCGCTTCCGTCTCCACCCGGCGGGTATAATAATCCACGTCCGGGTTCAACCGGGTCCGTAACTCACTGCCTGCCCTTAAAAAAATCTCCATGTCCGACTCTCTCTCATGCCTAAAACGCTTTGGGTTTGTACTTCTCACCCCGGACCGGCGGGATACCGTCCTTCGGCGAAACGCCGAGGTAACCCAGTTTCTCCAGGTTGTCCGCGGCAAAATCCAACCCGAGGTCTTCCAGGATTTCCCGCGAAGGGTTCCCGTCGCTGTCCCAACCCCGGGCCGCGTAATAATCGTCCAACATCTGTTCCACCTGCTCTTTCGTTACACCCTTGCCTTTACCCGGACCACTCAATATCTTGTCCTCGTAACTCCGGGCCGGGGGATAATCGAAAGAACGGCCGTTATCCCTGTTCCGCTCGATATAATGACAGCGGTTCAGGTTCCAGATCATTTCCGACGTGCGCAGCGCCTCTTCCATGGTCACACCCCACCCCGTGATGTCGTTCAACGTATCCACGTTCTCCTCCGGCGTGATGTCCAACTCACCCCAGAACAAACGGCAGATACACCAGACATCGAAAAGCGGCCGGATGTGCTGGAGATATACCACGATATTGGCACGGTTCTCTATTCGTTCCCTGCCTTCCGCGATATCCACCGTGATCGTCCACGACCGGTTATGGTGGGCGCCGATGTCGGCCGTCATGTACGAGAGCAGCATACCCGGGGCCCATCGGCCGTCGTAACCCGACATCTCCTGCCCTTTCACCTGCATGGCAAACTTCTCGCTGCCCCTCCCGATCTTTTCCGCCGCCCGCTTCGTACCGTTGGCGAACCAATCGCCGATACCGCGCCGGTGGGCCACCATGTCGAGAAAATGCTCCACGTCATCCACCGAACCCCATTTCAACGTATGACCTTCCAGGTCTTTCTCCGTAATAAAGCCCCGCTCGAAACACTCCATGGCAAACGCGATCACACCGCCGCCGGACATCGAATCCATACCCAGGTTGTCCAGCATCCAGTTGATATAGGCCACGTGGTTGATGTCCTTCATCCCGATATTCGGTCCGCAAAGCGAACCGGTTTCATATTCCGGGCCTTCGAGGTGGACCACCGGTTTCCCCGGGATCACCGCTTTGGTGTACTTTCCGCAGTTCATCCAGCAGCCGAAACACGCTTTATCCGAAATCAGGCAATTATCCACCAACTGGTCGCCGTCGATCTTATCGATATCCTCGTAATGTGTCGTCTTGAAATTGTACGTGGGAATCACGCCGTTGTCGTTGGACCAGTTGATAAAAAACGCCGTCCCGTATTTCTGCCAGGGTTCCATGTTGGGATGGTTCTGCGTACGCAGCACGATATCCGAAACCCGTTTCTTCAGCGACGGCAGGTCGTGGACCGCCAGGGATTTGTCCCCGCGCACGGCCAACGCTTTCAACTTCTTCGACGCCATCACCGCGCCCTGACCCGTTCGCCCGGCCTGACGCCCGAAATCGTGGGTGATACAGGAAAACAACACACCGTTTTCCGCCGCCGGTCCCACGGTGGCGATCTCGAAATCCTCACCCAGGTCGTCTTTCATTTTCGCTTCACAGTCCAGGGAGCCCATGCCCCAGTAACCCGAAGCGTCTCGCAGTTCCACCGTATCGTTATCGATGTATAGATAAACCGGTTTGGGTGATATACCGGTAAAAAGGATCATATCGTAACCCGCGAACTTGATCTCGGGGCCCAGGTGTCCGCCCATATTGGAATCGCCGTGGCCGTTGGTAAGCGGCGAAACGGAACCGAATTCGATCTTTGCCCCGCCGGGAATAAACGCGCCGCTCATCACACCGGCGGTAACGATAAATACATTTTCCGGACCCAGGGGGTCGGCGCCGCGGGGGACTTCATCGTACAGGATTTTCGCCACCACGCCGCGTCCGCCGTACCAGCGGCGGAACAATTCCGTATCCGAAGGCGTCCGCTTTATTTCCCCCGTGGTCAGGTTGATTCGTAACGTTGTTCCCGCGAGTCCGTTAGCCATTTGAAACCTCCTTAGCCGCCGGTTTGACCGGCTTTTCCCATTTTACTATTGCGGCGGTATTGCACATCTCCGTACATTTCATACAAAAATCGCAAATAATCACGTAATCCAGGTCCCGGTGTTGGAAAACCACACCCACGGGACAGGCCCCCACGCAGGTTCCGCAGTTTGTGCATTTTTCTTTATCCACGATGTAAGCGCCGGTCTCGTTTTGAGTGATCGCGTCTTCCGGGCATACTTCCGCGCATTTTCCGCATTGGGTACACACAAAGGGCCGGTATTTGCCCGGGTCCGGGAATTTGGCTTCGATTCGAAGGGCGGCCTTTTTCGGGTTGATCTCATCGAAATGCTCGATGGCGCACACCTGCCGGCACAGGCGGCAGCCGGTACAGTTGTCTTTATTGACTTTTATCCTCATAAATACCTCCTGGTAAGTTGCCGATCGAAAATAACGTTCAGGGTTAAACAATACGTGTGAATCATTGGTATATTTTATCGAACTTTCTCCACGAATTCAATAGAACCCGAAGGGTTTGTGAAAAAAAATTCAAAGCGCTGTTGTAGGGGTTAATCACGGCAGTTCTCATTTTGATTTTTTCACCACGAAGGACACGAAGGACACGAAGAGATTTTTTTTATAAAAAAGTGCCGCGAAGCGGCCTTCGTGTTCTTCGTGCCTTCGTGGTAAAATTAGAATTGCTCGAATTCGCAGCGCGGCAGTTGCGAGTTACCGCGATTAGTGGTATACTCTTAGACCGAAGGAGATTGATTTTTTATGAAGCGAAAAGAAGTCGTATTAACAAAGGAAACCCGTCAAAAAGAGTTCGTAAATAAAGTCATGAACGCCATTGCGCCGCACCTGGGGATCCAGGCGACGGATAAGGTGGCCATCAAGATCGATCTCTCCGGTTCCAAGGAAATCTATGCCAATACCCATTACGAAACCGTCGAGTCGTTGATCTTTTACTTGAAAGATAAATACGGCATAACCGATATTTCCGTCATCGAAGGTTCCGACGGCGCTTATCACTACGGGAAAACCACCTGGGATATTTTTTATAAATTCCGGTACAAGGAAGTCGAATTGAACGGGGCCAAACTGGTCAACCTGGATGAACTGCCTCATGACCTTACCATGGAAGTCGATACCGTGGCCGGCCGCAGGGAAATTCACTATACCAAATTCGAGTCGGATTATATTATCTCCGTGGTTCCCCCGAAAACCCATCATATGTTTCCCGCCACCTTATCCATCCCGGCTATCGCCGGTTATGTAAAACAGGAGGACCGGTCGCTTTTAATGGGCGGCACTCAATCGGATTTTAAAAAATTCAATTTTCCCAACACCGAACGGTTCGTTCAGATGATCGACTGCGCGGGGAAGAACCTGGCCCGGCTCTTAAAAGAGCTCAAACCCGATATGGCCCTCATCGACGGACTATACGGCATGGAAGGGAAAGGGCCCATCAAGGGGAGTCCCGTGTTTCACGGGTTTGCAATCGCTTCCGAGGATGTCGTCCTGGCCGATTCCCTCACCACCTATATAATGGGCTTTGAAGTCGACCAGGTTTCTTACCTCTCCTATGCGTACCACGAAGGCGTGGGCAACAACCGGTGGCAAAACGTTATCGGTGTAGACCCCTGCCACGTTAAATTCCCTTACCGCCCGCATCCCCTCTACCAGAAACAAAAAATGTGGAAAGACGCGTTCCTTAAACGAAGGGACGGCGGACAATCGGATAGACCCTATAACGATAATAAACCCTACCGGCAAAATAAATTCGACAAATACAACAAAAATCAAAAAAATTACAACAATTACAACAGGAATAGAGACTATAAGCCTTACAATGCAAGAAATAATAAAGAAGAAAATTGAACTATTGAAATCCGGCCGACTGTCGGACGCGGAATTCCTGGAGTTTATCGAGCATTTCCCTTACAAGGATATCGGGGACATCAAACTCGACTTTCACCGGAAAATACGCCGGGGTCTGCCCGAGGCCATATACGGCGCGGGCAAGAGCGTGGAACAATTGGAACGCATCATCAAGCGTTTCGCTGAAATCGGTGAGCACATATTGGTCACGCGAATCGAGCCGGAAAAATTCGAGGCACTGGATGCGGTTTGCAAAGACCTCGACCTTCTTTACCATCCCAAAGCGCGGTTGGTGACCTTTAACCGGCCCCCGGAAACAAATTTTACCGGTTCCGTACTGGTGGTTTCCGCCGGTTCGTCGGACGAGGGGGTTGCCGAAGAGGCCTTTGTCTCGGCCCAATACCTGGGGAACCGCGTGGAAAAGGAGTACGATGTGGGAATTGCTTGCCTGGCCCGAATCCTGGACTTGAAACCGCGGTTGAACGGGTTCAACGTGATCATCGTGGTGGCGGGAATGGAGGGTGCGCTTCCGTCCGTGGTAGCGGGGTTAACGTCCACGCCCATTATCGCCGTCCCGACTTCCGTGGGTTACGGGGCGCATTTTAACGGTGTGGCCGCCCTTTTATCCATGCTCAATTCCTGTTCCGGCGGAATCAGTATCGTCAACATCGACAACGGATTCGGCGCCGCCTACCAGGCATCGTTGATAAACCAAAAGGTCTGCAAAAAAAGCGCCTGAGACGGTTCAAAAAACAACCTAAAACAATGAAAATCTTTAGCCACGGATTTACACGGATGTACACGGATTTTTTATTTTTTATCCGTGTTTATCCGTGTCAATCCGTGGCAGAATTTATTTTCATGGTAGGCCGGAGAACACTTCTTCGTTATACTTGAATACTTGTGCTGTAGGCGCCTACTTTCCCGGATTCAAGGTCAAAGTCGTAAAGTGTTATATTTCTCAGTACAATTGAGTGTTGTCCCAATTGGAAATTAAAGTTGTTTGGCGCAGAGATGAAAAGGTGTATTCGAGACGCACCGGTTTGACGGTACTTATCCCTCATGAGCATTATGGCCTCATATGACGAGTCGAAGGCATGATCCGCGTTCTTGATGGAATCGCGAGATGTTTTCGGTAATTTTATGTGGAGCAATTGGGAAACAGCGGGCAGGTCCTTTCGGATAAAGGTCTCGACATCCTTTCGGATATCGTAAATAATCGAGATTGCGACCGCCAACTCATTACCGGTCTTATTTATTTCGTCGTCCTCGACAATCCACGGATCGGGGTATTCCTTATTCCCTTCATTTTTAGAGCGCCGCCACAATTCACGTCGCGGCGAAGCCTGGTATACATTTATTTCCGCGCCGCGTTTGTGCGGGAGTTCTCGCCCGACAAAGAAAGCCAGTGATATATGAACCGGAAGATGAAGATTGTATTGCTTCCCGGGTTCTATGTTTTTATCTAAAAATGTTTTTATTTCCTTTTTGATATCTTCCCACGATCCTTTGACGAGGTGCCGTTTTTCAAAATAATCCCAGAGGCAAAGTATTTTATTCACTTTGTCGTCGAGATCATCTGCATACCCCCTCAGGGAACGGACGGCAAGCTCTACAGGCTGATCATCCGTGATATTATTAAAAAATACGGGTATATTGTGTTCGCCTTTATCGAGAGATTCCACCGCATTTCGACCGAATTCAAACGCTTCTTCCACGGACTTTCCTGCGCCCAGGGCATCATAGAATCCTACGGAAAATTCCACGGCGGCTTTGTCGCCTATCTCTCTTTTCATCCCGATGACATTTTTGATATGCTTGCTTATAGCTTTTGATTGGAATTGCGAAAAGCATGCGACAAGCAAAACACATTCGACCTGATCTTTGAAGAGCTTGAACAAGTTTGCCAGTGCGTTGTGATTAATCACCACTGGAAGTCCCAATTCATCCTCAACCATGATTCCGTCTTTTTTCCCGTGTCCACAGAAATGTAAAATATGCGGTTCTTCGTCCAGGATCGCCCGGCGAAGGTCCCTCGTACGGACGGCCCATTTCGATTTAATTTCAAATTGATCTCTAAGTTTTGAGCGTTTTAATCCTTCCTCGATTTCGCGGACTTCTTCATCGAGGCGCAGCCGGGCTGTTACTTTTGGATTCGCCGAAAGGATAAGAATCTTCTTTTTGTCCATATTTACCTCCTGCGACCGGACATGGTTTGATGATACCTTAATTTGAACATTTCGTAAATTATAAAAATTGTGCATTTTCTCTATACCGCTGAATATCGTTCTTATCGGCCGTAGATAAAAATTAAAGGGCTGTTTGATCCTTCCCGTCAAAGCTGAACAAAGGCCGGTTACAAAGGCTTTTGTGTACTTGATTATATTTCTTAAAAATCGCACAATTTTTATGATTTACCAATTCCCTCCAATTGTGTACTATTAGATAGATATGGAAAATTGCGAAGATTTACTTCCCAAAGGAAGACAGGGTAATGCAGGAGGTGTTCTGATGAAAGTAAGATATTTATCCCGGATTGTTCTAATCCTTATACTGGGGCTTGCTTTTTCCGCGGCCAATGGGCAGGATAAAAAAGATGCGCCGGAAGATCTGGCAAGAAGAGTAACGGAATTGGAAAAACAGAGAGAGCAACAGAAAGAACTCTATGAAGAACATAAAAAGCTTCTTAAAGATAATTTCAAAAACAAATCCGATGAGATGGATAATAAGTATGATCTATTCAAGGTTATTGCGGCGTTGTTCGGCTCGCTCACCATCATCACCATTTTTTCTCTGTATGCCAAATTAAAAAAACGGGTCCTGGAAATTGGAGATAAAAAAATCGAAGAAAAATTTGACAGCCTATTAGAAGAAAAGAAAAGTAGAATTATCGCAATTTTAAAGAACCACAATGAGGAAATGAAACTGAAAAATGAAAAATCCATTTTAGTCCTTACGCCAAAGGGAGCGGATGATTCACCCATAAAAAAATTCTTCAAGGAAATGGATTTTAACTTAAACCTGATTTATTTCGAATCCCCAGATAACCTAAATAAATTAAATAAGGTTCATCTGGCCCTGTTCAATAATGAAAGCGGGACATTCGACCATAAGGAAATCGATGATATCATCAGGGAGACAAAGGACTATGTGTTTTGTCTCTACTTCGGGCGAGATCGATTTATAAGCACTCGGCATCAGGACAGGGTCAGTTTTGCAAATGCAAAGGTCCAACTATACGGGAACCTCATCAATGCACTGAGGTATCAAAAACTATTGGAATAAAAAATACAGGAGGTGTTAATGGACTATATATTATTTGATGTAGATAAAATCAAAGACTATGTGTTTGATTCCTTCAAACCAAAGGAGGTCAAAGGAGCGTCCGAACTCATCAAATGCCTGGATTACGACCCCAAAACAAAAGAAGCGGGGCCACTGCTGGAAAAGCTGATCGGGAAAAACGGGTTTTCTGAAAAAGATGTCGTCTATTCCAGGGGCGGCGGCGGTTTATTCCTCGTTAAAAATGAAAACACGGAGGCAATCCGTCAATGGATGGAAGAGCATTACGCCGAATATACCAGAAGCGGAAGCCTTACCGCCGTATCCCATCCCGAAAGCAACGACTTCCCCACCGATTTCGCCATCCTGGGATACCACCTGAGAAACCGGAAATCTGAAAAAATACTGGGAAAAGCCCTCGAACATGTCGAGTTCACAAAAAAGAACAGGCGATGCGAGGTGTGCGGGAAACGACCGTCTGAAGAAAAACCGAAACGAATTGGCGACGAGGATGTATACTATTGCAGCGTTTGCTCTTTTAAACGGAAGTTCATCGAAGATTTGAAAAGACAAACCAATGAAAAAAACGAATCGTTGGAGGATATTATCAAAATCAATGTGAAGGAATCCCCCCGGCTCAAAAATGTCAAGGAAACAAAGGACATCCTGGTGATTTACGGCGACCTGAACGCGGCAGGCGACCATCTGTCGGCCATAAAAACCCCCGAAGAGTTGAAGACATTTTCCGAAAACGTATTCACGGTACTTACTGAAACACGTCGGGAAATCGAAAACGAATTGACCCGGCAGGGCTTCAAATTCCTCATGCCCGTCGTGGGCGGGGACGATATGATCATCTTTACCCATCCCGCCGCTTTCGATTCCATTAAAGGTAAACTCTTTGATATCGAAGACGCACTGGAAGAAAAACTGGGTAAGACCGTGAAGATGAATTTCTCCTTCCTGACGGCAAAACATAATTTTCCTATCAACCACTTGTTTAACATTTCCGAAGATTTGTTGAAGATGACGAAAGAATGCTATTACAAAAACAGCCTCACCCATTACGGCTTCTTTCGGCTGTGGGAAGGCGATTACCGGCCATCCGGGACGGATGTCTATCTGGATGAGGATTTTATTATCCTTTTTGAAACCGCAAAAGAGATCTACAATGATCGCGGGATTCACCGCTCCTCTCTCCACACTATTTTGGAACTCTTGTCGAAAGAAACCGGGGCTGAAAGTGAAATGAACATGGAATATTTTTTTGCCCGGCACAAGGAATTTGACGATTATATTTGCTATGAAGACGGAACGCTGCGGTTGAAATATGAGAGAAGCATAGAACTATCCAAAGACGCCTGGGAAGATATTATCGGTATGGACGGTCTTTTTTATAAGCCACCTGCCGAAAATGAGGAGGCCCGATGAAAAATAAAATCTCACTGCAATTGATGCCGGATTCCTCTTTTTTACTGGGGGGAGTCAGCGTAAACCCCGCCTATGACGCCGTAACCGCCCTCGACGACGGTATGCCCTATTTAACCGCAACCGCCATTAAGGGCGCCTTGAGAATGGATTTCGAGTCCTTTGCCAGGGGGATCGACGAAGTAAAACTGTGCGAACTTGATACCGATTTCCACGGTTGCGGGACCTGCCTCTCCTGCCGCTTGTTCGGCGGCGGAAACGAAGAAGGAAAACTGCGCTTTTATGCCGCTTTCCCGGTAACAGACCAGGAAATTTTCAAAAAAGAAAACATGGACGGTATCCTGGAAAAAGGAAAACGCGAAGGCGTCTCTATCTCCCGCACCCTGGGAAAAGCAAAAGATAAAAGCTATTATTCCACCCTCACCTTTCCCAATTTAAAGGGTTCCGTGGATATCTCCTTCGATACCCACATCGATATCCAAAAAGAACCGGAAGAGGACGAACGGGTTTATTTGGATGCGTTTTTTGCCTTCCTTGAGCGAACCGGCCTGTTTATGGGGTCCCGGAAAAGCGTGGGACTGGGAAATTTCAAGGTAACGTGCCATATCCCCGATGGATTTGAACAACACGGACAGGTCGATACCTCGAAGACCGAATTAAAATTGTTCCGGGTAACGTTGGAAACCCTTGAACCCCTGGTGGTGGGTGACTTAAAGAACAAGTATATCGTCAATACCTTGCCGTATCTCCCCGCATCCACCCTGGGCGGCAGCATCGGTTTCGGGTTCATAAAGAACGGCGTTGACGAGGAAGCGGTCAGCGGTCTCTTTTATCATAAACATTCCTTTTCTCCGTTTAATTTCTATTTGAAAGACCCTTTTCCCAAACCCACTTCTATGAGAGCTAGAAAAGGTGCACCGGAAATAGAAAAAGATATTCTTCTCAGCGATTTCATCCTCAAGAAAGCCATCGGGAGCGGGAAATTTAAGGAGGTGGAATCCCTGTTCAAGACCCTGTACCGGAGTAACCTGAGACCGGTTTCCATTTGTGAAAAGCCGGACACCACCTACCATACCAAAGTCGCCATCGGCCGGATACTGCAAAAGACCAAAAAAGAGATGCTGTACAGCATGGAATTGATTCCAAAGGGTTCCGAATTCCAGGGGCTCGTGATCGGCAAAGCCTGGACCGGCGACGTGTTGGACGGTATGGAACTCTTTATCGGCGGTAAACGCACACGGGGG
>Ga0210082_1000053_pt1 | contig 22830 bp, 18 predicted proteins | sample White_ThreeSqA_D_2_FD_185592 | JGI IMG/M metagenome (GOLD analysis project Ga0210082, IMG submission 185592) | Wetland microbial communities from the San Francisco Bay, California, USA, that impact long-term carbon sequestration -... | ecosystem: Environmental > Aquatic > Marine > Wetlands ... | reverse complement strand
TTCACCGATTACCGGCTTTTCAGCGAAAATGAGAAAATCAAAATAAAAAAAATGATGGAAGACGTGTATCAGCAATTCCTTGAAAACGTTTCCCAAAACAGGAAAATGAAAGTGGAAGAGGTGGATAAAATTGCCCGGGGACGTATCTGGTCGGGAAATGCCGCATTGGAATTGAAACTGGTGGATAAACTGGGCGGACTCACCGAGGCCGTGGATGAAGCGGTGAAACTCGCTGACATTCCCGCCGGTCAAAACGTGGGCCTGAGAATCTATCCCGGGAAAAAGACCATGATGGATTTTATCCTGGATCTAATGGGAACCAAAGCCGAAGCCGATCCCATCGGTACACTGGAAGCCAGGGTCGGTTTGTACAAACGATTCTTCCCCGCCCTCCTGGTCCCTTACAAACTGAATATAAATTAGGAGTGATAAGGGGTAAGGGGTAAAGGGTAAGGTAAAATGGAAATCATACCCTATAAAGATGTTCTCCTTCCCGGTAACCTGAAGATCATTCGAACCATCGTCGAGACTCACGGTATATTTGCCTATCCCACCGATACCCTCTACGGCCTGGGCGGAAATTTCTTATCCCCGGAAGCCGTGCATGCCGTCGATGTCGCCAAAGGGCGCAAGGACATGCCCTACTCCGCCGCGGTTTCCGGTAGAGAGATGCTTGAGAAGCTTGTGGAAACCGTCCCCCCTGTTTTCGAAACGTTGTACGAAAAACTGCTGCCGGGAAAATTCACCTTTCTTTTTAAAGCTGCCCCGTCACTGGATAAAAAACTCTTGAAAGGCAGCGATAAGATCGGAATCCGCATCCCCGCCGTGCCGAACATTTTGAAATTGATCGAAATCCTGGGTGTTCCTTTCATATCCACGTCGGTCAACCGTTCAGGGGAGCCGCCGTTAAACGATCCCGCCGAGATCGCTAAATTGTTTTCTCTTCCCTTATTGATCGACGGGGGAGTGTTACCTGCTTCAGGGGGTTCCACCATTCTCGATATCACCGAAAGCCCCATCAAATGCCTCCGCAGAGGCGACGACTTCCACAAACTAAAACAATTAAATTTAAATATCCTCTATTAACCTTACACTGGATTGATTTCTTACTCGCCCCTCCCCTTTTCCACCCTGCTGCAACAAATTTTTCAACAGCCCCGAAAAAACGGAATAGGCGCAGGAATTCATATTTCGTACCAGGTAATGGCGTTTAAGCGGCGGGGACTATTTCCCGGGCGGTGAAAACGACAGTACGGGTGCCGGGGAATAATGCACGGCGGTTGGGGAATATTTTTTTCGTGCCGTGCAATAGTGTTTGAGGGGCGGGGACAATTCCCCGGGAGTCAAACACAATTGCACAGGTGCCGGGGAATAGTGCACGGCGGTCGGGGAATACTTTTTTCGTGCCGTGCAATAGTGTTTGAGGGGTGGGAACAATTCCCCGGGAGTCAAACACAATTGCACAGGTGCCGGGGAATAGTGCACGGCGGTCGGGGAATACTTTTTTTGAGCCGTGCAATAGTGTTTGAGGGGCGGGGGCAATTCCCCGGGAGCCGAGCACCATTGCACGGGCGTCGTGGAATCCTGCACGGAACCTGGAAACTATGTTTCGATGGTACAAAAGGAGTCAGGCGTTCACGGGGAATCGTGACAGGCAAGTAAGGTTTTCCTCACACAGAATGCATGAATATAAAGGACTTCCGGCCTGTCACGGTTTTTAGGTAGTTATATTTCCGCACCGGAAAAATATCTCATAAATTGGACACGTTCGAACATCACCGGGTTTTTGGCGCGGTCCTGCCGTAACTTCCCGGCAAAATCCGAAACCGCTTTATATCGGTGTTCCTTCATCCAGCTTTTTACCTGTTCCAGCATGGTCCCGATGTAAGCGGGTCCGTTTTTATAGATAGTAGTTGCCACCTGCACCGCTTTGGCGCCCACCAGGAGGCATTTCACCACGCCGTTCCCGTCGTGGATGCCGGTGGAAGCGACCAGGTCGCATTTTACGTCATCCGACAGCATGCCCACCCACCGGAGGGGAAGGGCGATCTCATCCGGGTTACTGAACACGTGAGAAGAGACCAGTTCCTTTTTCGCCAGGTCGATATCGGGTTGGTAGAAACGGTTGAACAGTACGATGCCTTCGATTTTCCTGACCGACAGTTCGAAGATGATATTGGCCAGTCCGGAGAAATAATAACTCATTTTAAGGGCAATGGGAATGGTAATTTGGGAGCGGACGTTATTGATAATATCGAAATAGATCTTTTCGATATTTTCGCCTTTCTGTTTCGTGTCGCCCGGGAGTACGAAGACGTTTAGTTCCAGTGCATCGGCCCCGGCGTCCTGGATTTTTTTAGCGAAGGAAGTCCAGTTTTCCGATGTAGCGCAGTTGATACTGGCGATCACCGGTATGGACGTTTCGTTTTTTGATTCCCGGATCAGCTTGAGGTATTCGTCCAGGGTGTGCTGCTGCGTATATTGAGTCAGGTAATCCGCTTCTTCCGTATGTCCCCAATAGTCCGAGCGCAGGGAATTGGCTTCCATCAGGATTTGTTCTTCGAAGATGGATTTAAGAACCACGGCACCGGCGCCGTTTGATTCCAGTTCTTTGATCTTTTCGACCGAGTTGGTCAGGCCCGAGCTTCCGATAATAATGGGATTTCTCAGGGTTAATCCCATGTATTTGGTTTCCAGGTTCGGCATAAATTCCTCCTATGTCTATCGATATTTAAAAAATAATCAGGGTTTAATTGTACATAAAAATCCGGAAAAAGACAAATCAAAAATGGGTTTTTTTAAAAAAATGAGGCTTGAGGCTGAGGTTAAAGTAAAGTACGATGGTTTAGGAATTCTCGTAAAAATCCGCATCCGCTGCTCTCAAAAAATTTATTTAAATTCTCTCAGTGATTTGTACAACCACTCTTTGTCGGTATCCTTAAGACGACTCCCGAGTTCGATGGCCTCGTCCTCATATTCAAAAGATAACCGTAAATAGTCCCCTATTCTCTCAAGGGCAAAATTTTCCCGCTCCTTAAGCGGAAGAGTATAGGTTTTACTTTTTAATCCATCGAGAAACCCATCATCGGGTCCGATCCGGCCCATGCCGTCGATTTTCAATTTAAGCCGTTTTGTTCCGGTTGTGTATATGATTTCATCAGGTGTGAGTTCGAGACCGGCGGGGAGTGGAGGGCGAATGAGCAGGTATAAGGTCCTGCCCTGCTTAAATATCGTCAATAAAAGCACCAAAAGTAAAAAAGCGATAAAAAGGTGCCCGAAGTTAATCCCTTTACCGATAGACCTTACACCGAAACCGCCGGTAAAAAGAACAACGAATCCATACCCCATAAATGCGGCTATGACAATGAGATACAGGGCCGATCCCATAAATTCCGCACCGATTGAACCCCTCGGTCCGGTAGGCCAGGTGTACGTGACCCCTCCCGGCGTAAATTTCATCGATATATTACTTTCTTCCGGCGGATATTTTCCCGTTATCATTTCACAATTCTCCTTATTAACGATATGATATACCTGAGAATTTTATTCTACCCGGAATTACATTTTTTTTCAAGAGAAATTTTTCAAGAGAAAAAGGACTGGAATTTTGCCGGGAATATGATATAATTGCACTCTAAAAAAATTATACTTTGCCCGGGTGAAAAACCCGGTTAATGCGAACATGGACAACGTTGGATGTAGTAAGGAATTGATTCGATTCGACAATTTTAAGCTGCAGTACGCCCTTCTCAAAAAGGAAATCCACCGGGCCGTTCAACGGGTCCTCGAAAGCGGCTGGTACATCCTGGGAAAAGAACTGGAAACCTTTGAAAGCGAATTTGCCCGGTACACGGGATGCCGCTTCTGCGCAGGTGTAGGGAACGGCACGGATGCCATTGCCCTCACTCTCATGGCCCTGGGTATCGGCAGGGGAAGCGAAGTGATCACGTCGGACATGACGGCCTTTCCCACGGTCGCCGGGATCATGAAATCCGGGGCCGTTCCGGTGACGGCGGATATCTCCCCCGAAGACGGCCTGATCGACGCGGCGGCAATCGAGAAGAAGATCACCTCACATACAAAAGCCATTGTCCCGGTACACCTTTACGGACAGTGCTGCGATATGGACCCCATCATGGACCTGGCCCGGGAGTACGGGCTCCACGTGATCGAAGACTGCGCCCAGTCGGCGGGGGCCACGTACAAAAAAATGAAAGCCGGCAGCATGGGGATTGCCGGTGCGTTCTCTTTTTACCCCACGAAAAACCTCGGCGCCTACGGCGATGCCGGGGCGGTTACTACCAATGACGAAACCCTCTATAAAAAACTACTGCGCCTCCGGAACTACGGCCAACGGGCCCGGTACTACCACGATGAATTCGGTTTTAATTCCCGGCTGGATGAAATCCAGGCGGCGGTACTCGGGGTAAAATTAAAATACCTGGACCAATGGAATGAAAAAAGACGCCGCCATGCCGCCGCTTACCGGGAAAAACTCCACGGCGTATCCTGCCTCACGGAACACCCTTACGGCTCACCGGTCTACCACCTCTTCATCGTAAAATCAAAACAAAGAGACCGGCTGGCCGAACATCTGATCGCACGGGGTATTCAAACCCTTATCCATTACCCCGTGCCCATACACCGACAAAAAGGCTTCCCCGGAAATGGGCGGAATGGGGACTGTCCCCAATCCGTACGGTTTGCCGGTGAAATCCTCAGTATCCCGGTGTACCCCGAATTAACCGGGGAACACCTCGAACGTATCGTCTCGGAAATAAACGCCTATGAGTAAATCAAAAATTTCCGTGGTCATCCCCGTATATAACGGGGCGCAAACCATCGGGCGGCTGGTGGACGAATTGACCGGCGCGATGACGCCCCGGTACGACCTGGAGATCATCCTGGTCAATGACAATTCGCCGGATGATTCGGAAGCGGTGTGCATCTCCCTTTACGAACAATACCCCGGCACTGTCCGTTTTTTTTCGCTGGCCAAAAATGTGGGCGAACACAATGCCGTTATGGCCGGTCTGAACCAGAGCCGGGGCGATTATACGGTTATCATGGACGACGATTTCCAGAACCCCATCTCGGCAGTGGAAAAACTCCTGGAACATGCCGTCCGGAACGACTGCGATGTTACCTATTCCTATTATAAGAAGAAAAAACACTCGTTTCTCAGGAACCTGGGCAGCCGTTTTAACGATAAAGTCGCCAATCTCATGCTGAACAAACCCAAACACCTCTACCTCTCCAGTTTCAAAGTCCTGAACCGCTTCATCGTAAAGGAGATCGTTTCCTACGACCTCCCCTACCCCTATATCGACGGTCTGATCCTGAGGACCACGGATAAGATCGCGGCGGTGGAAGTGGAACACCACCGGCGGGAAACGGGGAAATCCGGGTATACTCCCCGGAAATTGATACGCCTGTGGCTCAATATGTTCACCAATTTCTCAATCCTGCCGCTGCGGGTTTCCGTTGTCCTGGGGGTGCTTGTCTCGCTGGGGGGGCTGGGGCTTGCGGCGTTGACGGTTTACGAGAAATTTTCCAACCCGGATTTGCCCGTGGGTTATGCTTCGGTAATGACCGTCGTCCTGATCTTCGCGGGGATCCAATTGATCTCCATCGGGGTGATCGGGGAATATGTGGGCCGTATTTTTCAATCCCTGAATAAAAGACCCCAATATACGATCCGGAAACGGTATGAAAAAAATGAAAATGAAAATGAAAAAGGAAAACCGAAATGGATAAAGAAGAATATATAAAAATGTTTGAATTTGAAAACCGTTACTGGTGGTACCGTGGACTTCACGAACTGGTGGAATACGGCGTGGGGGCGGTCAGGGAAAAAAGAAACGGTGAACCGCTGCATATCCTCGATGCCGGTTGCGGTACGGGGCGGCTGTTGGAACTGCTGGATAAATACGGGACGGTAGAAGGCCTGGATTATTCACCGGAAGCGATTTCCCTCTGTAACCGGCGGGGGCTTCGCAGCGTCTCCGTGGGAGACCTGAACGCCTGGACACCCCCGCCGGATACCTACGACATCATCGTCAGTAACGACGTGATCTGTACCGACGGTATCCGGGACGACCTGGAGACGGCGGCGAAATTCCACAGGGCATTGAAACCGGGGGGATACCTGCTGTTAAACCTCCCGGCCTTCGACGTGCTGAGAAGAAACCACGATATCGCGGTTTCGGGGAAGCGCCGGTACCGTAAGAAAAAAACCGCGGGCGACTTCAAAAAGCTCGGTTTCGATATCGTTACCGCCAGGTACAGGCTGCCCCTGTTGTTTATTATTATTCTTATCCAAAAATTCTTCTCAGGGATTTTCGGTCCCCGGGGAGAGGTGACATCCGACCTGAAACCCCTGCCCACCGCGGTCAACGGGTTCTTCCTGTGGATGAACCGCATCGATAACCGGGTGATCCGGGCCGGTCTATCACTGCCCTTCGGGAGTTCATTGTTCCTAATATGTCGAAGGAAGGAGGAATCGAATGAATCACTTTGACGAACTCATCGTAAAGAATTCGAAATGGATACTCTTACCCCGGATCGACGACGGGATCGACGGCGTCATTTCAGTGGCGGAGAATTCCACTCATATCCCTTTTGCCATTAAACGGGTCTATTATATTTACAACCTTCTCAACCGCGGCGCCGTACGGGGAAAACACGCCCATAAAGAATTGGAACAGGTGCTTTTCTGCGTCAACGGTTCCTGCAAGATTTTAATGGACGACGGGAACTTCAAGCAGTCCGTGGTCCTGGACAAGCCCGATACCGGTATCTACCTGGGAGTACGTCTGTGGCACACCATGCAGGATTTTTCCGAGAACTGTATCCTGCTGGTACTGGCTTCCGATGTCTATAAGGAAAGCGATTATATCAGGGACTATGAGGAATTCACCCGGTATATCGGAGATAATAAATCTACGGTGGAAGCGGGTTTGTCATCGCTTTACGCCCCCGGGAGGATGGGACCTTTTTGAAACGGGCCGGTCCGGGAGTTGGGCGGGGGTTACGCGGCTGCTTAATTCATGGTACACGGTGTGCCTGCCCACGGTCTCTTTCCGGTAGTGAACGCCCATTTGTTTCAACGCTTTTTCAAACCGCGCCATGCGTATGGTCCCTTTCATGGGTCCGGGGCGTAAATGGGGAGAGAAAACGTATGCCGGCGGCCGGGCGGATGTTTCCACTATTTCCCGGTATTTTTTATAAGGTTCGTAATTGAAAGGATAAGACGAACTGCCGATGATCTCTTCTTTGGATATGAAATTGGTCTGGTAAACCAGCCAGAAATCCCCGTAAAAGCGGGTAATGTTTCTTTCTTTACAGAAGGTGAGCCAATTTTTCCATTCCTCTCCCTGGGCCCTTGTGGTTTTCATATACGTAAACTGGGAGAGGGAAAAAAGTACCAGGCACAGGGCGGCGAAACCGATACCCGCGGCGCGGGTCACTGTTTTTTTGGGCAGTACCGCGGCGGCGGCGATGATGACGGGAATCACCAACCACAGCGGGAATATATACCGGAACGGCCCGAACCGGTAGGACGCGGCAGATGCGGCGAAGATAAGGAAGATCAACACCGCCGGTACCAGCGGCAGGGCACGCATCAGTGGGTTGTTTTTCTTTGTAAGGAAACCGGTTAACTCGTTACGGGAGATATAAATATAATACAAAAAGGCCCCGCCCACGGCCGCCATCAGGGCATGGACGACCGCGGGGGAGACATGAAAGCTGTGGGGAAAGGCATCCCCGAACCCCAAGAAGGATTGCAAATTTGTGTAGAATCGTCCCGCCCCGGTCGCGAAACGTTCGAGCAAATGGGGCGCGTCCCGGATTTCGCCGCCGAAAAAGTACTTGAAAATGATCCAATCGTGGAAATAGGAATCCACCCACGTGGGGGTGGTGCCGATAACAAACCCCAGGGGTATCAGCCAACCGCGGCGGCGAAGGAAGAAGAGTTTATCCGCTGCCACGAGCGCGATAAAACCGGTGAGGATAAAATAAATCGCCTGGGGGTGCGCGAAAAAGAGAAGACCCAGCACCACGCCGTACCAAAAAAAGTAACGGTGGTTTTCTTTCTTGTCATGGGTGATGGAAAGCAGCAGGTTGAGGCTGATGATCCCCCAGAAAGGGATTTCGATAAATTCCTCGTACCGCAGTTGGGCGGCGGCGGCAAAGGGGGGAACGGCGGCAAGCAGGGCGGCGAGCAGTGCGGCGTTGGTGTTGAACAGGCGCCGTACAAAGAAAAAAAGTCCCACCAGGAAACCGCAGTAGATCAGGGCACCCAGGGCGCGCTGCGTAACGGGGCTTTTACCGAACACCAGGTGACAGAGGGCGGCAAGGTGGGTTTTTAAGGAACCGACGTAATGAACGCCGTAAACATACATGGGCCGTTCGGTGCCGTCTGCGATGTGGTAACCGGCCAGGCCGTGCAGGGCCGAGTCGGAATCGTTCTCCCCCCAATAATTCAAAATCGCCGGACCGGAGACCACGACAAGATGAAAGAAAAGAATGCCCAGGAGGATGAAGGTGGTCTTTCGATGTTCGGTCGTAAATGCCGACGGCAGGGACCGGATTTTTTGCCCATGACGGGACATCCAATACAGGCCGGTCCCCAGGGACCAGGCAAGGGTGATGGTAAATGGAATCACCGGGTTGAGGGAGAACAGCGGAAGGCCCAGGAAGGGTTTACCGTAAGGACCGGAAAACCAGGTTGCCGCGGTCCATGCAAATAAAACAAAGGCCGTAATGCTCGCCGAAGGCATTTTTATCCAAATTCTATTATTCAAAGAGCGCTGCGAGATCGTCTTCCCCGAGGTCCACGGTATCGAAATCCGACGAGGTGAAATGGACATCGTCCTCGTTCTTTATATGCTCGAGAATTTCCTTTAAATTCGTGATGTACTTTTCCCCGAAGGTTTTCATGGTGCTCTCGTCGAAAGCTTCCTTATTGTAATTGATCTCCGCGTTAAAGACACCGCCCAGTACCATGGCATTGATCTCCACGGCCGCGGTCATAGGGTTCTCCGGGGCCACGTCCGGGCCCGTGGACTGTTGACAAAGCGAAAACAACGGGTTCTCCACTTCCCGGTCGAACTGGCCCAGGTAATTGAAACGCACTTCCGCACGTTTCGTCTCCATGGCTTCACCGGCATCGGACATGTACTTTAAAATCCCGTAACCGATCCCGTGGTGCGGGGTCTTGCGGATGGCTTCTTTAACGGTTTTGATCTCGTCGCCGATGGTTTTGTCCTCCCGGTCCACCGGCAGCGGGTAAATGGCGGTGAACCAACCGGTGGTCTTGGATAGATCGATATCTTCGATATGACGGCCGTGGTTCTCCATTTCAACCGTTACTCCAGGGCGTCCGGTCCACTGCCGCAGGGTCCGCACCAATGCCGCGGCCACCAGGATCTGCACATCGGTCTTGTACACCTCATGGGCCTCTTTGAGCAGGAAACCGGTGTCTTCCTTTTCCATGCGGGCGTTTACCACGACCCGGTTTTTTACGATCCAATCCGCTTCCCCGGGCTCCCGGTCGTAGGGGAGCCGGAAATCCGATGCTTCGGCCTTTTGCCAATACTCTTTTTCTTTTTCAAACTCACCGGACTCGCGGTACATCACCAGTGCATCGTACCAATCCGTCAGCGAGGCGGTCTTTTGGGACAACGCCGCTTGCTCTTTCCGCCGGAGGGCGTCGTACAATTTATATAGGTCTTCCAATACGATGCGCCAGGTGAGGCCGTCGGTAACGAGATGATGAAGAATAATGAGCAGTCTGCCGTTCCCGGTCCCGGTTTTGAAAAATACCGATCGAAGCATCGGGCCGGCGGTGATATCGAACTCTTTCTTTGCTTCATAACCTTTGGTTTCAATTTCCGCGTTCAACTCCGCCCCGGGTACGCCGGAGAGATCGACGACTTCTATTTTGAACGGTTTATCCATGAGATCGTTATTGAAATAAAACCGGTTCTTCTCATGATTGTAATTCAACCGCAGCCCGTCATGGTGGTCGATCAATGTTCGGAACGCCGTTTCCAATAAGGAAATATCCGCCGGGGTCTTGAACTCCAGCAGCACGGATTGGTGGTAATGGTGGGGATCGGGGAAATTTTGGGCCAGGAACCAGCTCTCGATGGGCGTGGGATTTTTCTCTCCCTCGATGGGTCCCTGTTCGTACTTCCGGATGTGGCTGTCGAAATCCACGTTGGCACAGACACCGGCAATGGTTTGATAGGAAAGGATATCCTTGACGTTGACGGTTTTGCCCGCATCGTTCATCCGGGCGGCGATCTGGACGGCCTTGATGGAATCGCCTCCCAACTCGAAGAAATTGTCCGTAACGCCGACCCTCTCCGTATCCAGGACAGCGGCCCAGATATCGGCCAGCATGGTCTCCTTTTCACCGCGGGGCGGTACGTATTCATGGGAGGATTCCAGTTTCTTTCCCATTTTTTCCAGTTTCCGTGTATCCACTTTGCCGTTGCGGGTCAGGGGGATGCTCTCCACCTGCACGAACTCGGAAGGCAGCATGTAAGCGGGAAGCTCACGGGAGAGGAGTTCACGCAGCCTGGATATATCGAATTCTTCATCCTCTTCCGGCACCAGGTACGCGCACAACTCGCCGGATTCCGCCTGCGGCCCCTTGCGGACGGTGACCACGGCATCTTTTATTCCTTCTATATTTGCCAATTGTTTTTCGATCTCCCGGGGTTCGATTCGATAGCCCCTGATCTTGACCTGCTCGTCGCAGCGTCCGAAGAACTCGAGGATTCTATCCGGGTTCCAGCGGCCGAGGTCGCCGGATCTGTACATCTTCTCGCCGGGGATAAACGGGTTATCCACGAATTTCTCCCCGGTCAATTCATCGTTTTTGAGATAACCCCTGGCCACGCCCGCGCCGCCGATATATATCTCACCGACGATTCCCGGGGGAAGCGGTTTTTTGTCCTTATCGAGGATATATATCCGCACATTATCCGACGGTTTCCCTATGGGCACGGCCCGGCCTACGTCGGTGTTCCGGTCATAGCGGTGGATCATACACCCCACGGCGGTTTCCGTGGGGCCGTATTCATTGTATATGTTGATATGTTCCCCGAATCGATCGGTTGTTTCACGCGCGGTATCGGTGGTTAATTCTTCACCGCCGAGGATAAAACTCTTAAGCACGGAATTTTCAAGTTTTAACTGGTTGACCACTTTTAAATGAGATGGGGTCAATTTTACGATATGCACCTTGTTCTCCCGCACCACCCGTTCCACCAGGAGCCCTTCCTTGCTGTCCCGGTATATCACCAGCTTGTTCCCGGTTACCAGGGGAATAAAAATGGAGGTTACGGTCAAATCGAAGGACAACGATGTAAACAGGGGAAACGTGACGGTCTCTCCCTTGACATAGGTTTTGGCGCCCCACCAGATATAATTGATCACGTTCCGGTGCCTCAACAGCGTGCCCTTGGGTTTCCCCGTGGTACCGGAGGTGTAGATCACATAGGCCAGGTCTTCGCCGGTAAGGGCGGGAGGTTGGAATTCGCCGGGCATGGTTTCGTCTTTCAGGGTCGTATAATCCACGATAATGGTTTCCATTCCCGCGTTATCGCCGGTCACGCCGCTTTCCCGTTCTTCCAGGGTCTTTTCCATTAAAAGGACTTTAATACCGCTGTTTTCGATAATATAATTTTTCCGGTCCGCCGGGTATTCCGGGTCGATGGGAACATACGCCCCCCCTGCTTTTAAGACCCCCATGATCGAGACCATGGCCTCAATGGAGCGTTCGCAGAGCATGCCGACGATGGAGCCGGTGGTAACCCCGGCCTTTTGCAGTTTCGCCGCCAGTTTATCGGTTAATTGATCGAATTCCCTGTAGGTGACGGTCTGTCCTTCATATTCCAGGGCGATATTGTCAAAATTCTTCAAGACCTGTTCTTCGAACAACTGCGGGAGGGTCTTGTCCCGGGGAAAATCGGAATCGGTCCGGTTCAGTTCGACGATCAATTCATTATATTCGGCCTCTTCCAACAGCGACAATTCGGAAACGGGCCGGTCCGGTTCCCGGATCGCCTGTTCCAGGATGATCATTAACCGCTTGAACAGGAATACGACGTCCCGTTCCTCGAAAATATCTTCATGGTAATCCACGGCGACATCCAGGTCCTCGAGGTTTTTACTCTTTTGCTGGTTGAGGTATATGGAGAGTTGGGAGATATTGTACTGGGTATTATAGAACGCCCGTTTGGCGGTATATTCATTCACGGCCTCGGGCAGTTCGATCAACTGAACATTCAAGAAATCCGAGGCATCGATATCCCGTTCTTTTAACGCCTTGACCATGTGATTGTAGGGAAAACTCTGGTGTTTCAACGCGTCCCACAGTTCTTTCTTGAGATAGGTCACGAGATCGTTAAAGCTCCATTTCTCGTCGAATTTGATTCGGAGGGGAATGGTGGAAACGAACATCCCGGTCATATTCCTGAAAATCTTTTTGGAGCGGTTATGAACCGGCATGCCGATAATAATGTCTTGGTGATTCATAAAGCGGTTAAAATAGATACCCAGGGCCGCCATAAAGAGACCGAAATTGGAAAAGCGGTTATCGGTTTTGTACCTTTCGACGAGGTCGAGCATATTGCCGGGGATTTCAAATGAGCGGCGATTGACTTTGAGGCTGTTTTTCTTGTTTTTATTTAATGCGAAAGTGATCTCTTCGCCGTCGAAGTCTTCGAGTTTTTGGACCCAGAACTCTTTGCTTCGTTCGTATTTTTCACTGCCGACATATTCTTTCTCATCTTCCAGGAAATCGAAGTAGGAGTATTCTTTTTCCGATTCTTTAAACTCGTTATTTTCCAACCGTTTGTAAATATCGAGTGCCTCTTCGGCGACCACCACGGCGGAAATCCCGTCGGCCACCAGGTGGTGTGCGCTTTCAAAGAGGCCGAACCGTTCATTATTAATCGAAAAGACGGCAAAGGAGCAGAGGTAGTTCCCGTAGATATCGAAGCGTTCGCGGTGAATTTTTTCGATTCGTTCGGTCAATTCCTCTTCGCTTTCGACTTTGATAATCTCGACGTGTACGTCTTCATATTCGGGCATGTATTGAAGTAGTTCGCTTTTATCTTTTTCCGAGTGTTTGAACCGCAGTCTCAGGCTGTGGTTGGCTTTGACCGTGTATTTAATGGCCTGTGCGAGTCTATCGAGGTCGTAGTTGTCTTTGAGTTCGATCAGGTAGCCGATATTGGCCATATCCTTGTGATTGTGCAGTACTTCGGTGAGCCATATCCGTCTTTGCGGATTGGATAATTCATAATCTCCGGTAGGGTTCATTCTATTTTACCTCCAGGTTTGATTTCCCGCTTTTCGTTTGGGTCCGTCAGTACCATAAATAGCATAGAACGGCGTTTCTGTCAAGCCGGAAAAACATGAACCAACCTGTGATTTACCGCTGCTTCAATTTTTCCAGCAGTTCCTTTATATAACGATCTTTTTCGTCTATGATCCTGTCCTTTTCCCCTATGACTTTTTCCTTTTCCCCTATAACTTTTTCCTTCTCCCCAATAACCTTTTCCTTTTCTTCTATTGCCTTTTCCTTTTCCTGGAGTTTTTTTTCATAAGTCCCCACGGCGATGGCATATTCGCGGTAGGCCATCTCTTCCACTTCCAATTGACGCAGTAACTCCTTATCGGCCGCGGCCCTCTCCAACTTATGTAAAATCTTCTTCATTAAGTCATCGTCGGTCTCGTAAGGATAATCTTTCAAATGATTGTCTTCCGTAACGAAATTCTCCTGCATGAATATCGACAACACATACTCCAGCCGGTTCCTTAATTCCATTTTGAGGGCCGGTACCTGGATCACATAGGAATCGTGGCTCAAACATTCGATAAAATCGTTACGCTCGGTAATCTCCGTTCCATGGAGCACATCGATATATCTCCGATCGACCTTGATAACGGCGGGCAGTGTCTTCGAGAGATAAAAACCCAGTAGATAGATATTAACGATGGGCAGCGGACCGGTTTTAACGCTCCCGTCATCCAGGATGATCTCATCTTCCATCCGGTACCGGTTCCCCAGGTATCTCCTGAACCGCATGATATCGTATGGGATATTGGTCTTTTGCATTTCGATCAATACGGTTTTGTACTTGCGGTCTTCCTGCCGGATACGGGCGATAAAATCCAGGTGATAGAAGAAAAACTTGGATTCGATCTTGCTCACACTTTCCTGGGCGAGAAATGTCAGGTGATCGATCTCCGTGTTCATGATGGTAGACAAAACGCCCTTGGCAATATCCAGGTCTTCCATCAGGAATTTGAAAACATTATCGTAAATCGGGTTGGCAATCAACATAAGACGGCGCCTCCATTATTCTATCCATCGAAATATCCATCGAAGACAGTATAATATAATGAACACTCTTTTGTCAAGGAAGAAAGACGAAGCAGGAAAAAAAACCTTGTGGGGAAAATGGGGACGGGCAAGTTCAACTGGTGGGCGAATCGTGGTATAATGAATTCTCAAGTAGTATGGAAATAAAATAGGAGGCAGCGTTCCATGAAACAAACAACGGTTTTCATCATTGCATTTATTATGCTTTTAAGTCCGGCTTTCGCAGGGAAAACAGCGGAACGGGAGGTGATCTCATCTCCCGATGCCCCGGCGGCCATCGGACCCTACAGCCAGGCCATACGGGTGGGCAATACGTTGTACCTGTCGGGTCAGTTGGGAATGAACCCGAAAACCGGGAAATTCGCGGGCACGGATTTTGAATCCCAGGCCCGGCAGGCACTGGAGAACCAGAAAGCAGTTTTGACGGCGGCGGGATTTTCAATGGAAGACGTGGTCCAGTGCCAGGTGTTTGTCAGGGATTTAAACAATTATCCCGGATTTAATGCCATTTACAAGGAATATTTCAAAACGAATTTCCCGGCCCGGGCGGTACTCGAGGTGTCGCGCATCCCTGCCGACGGCCTGATCGAGATCATGATGGTGGCGGTCAAAAAAAATGACCATTGTCAGTGTCAGGGGAAAAAATGGGGACAGAAAAGACAAAAACAAAAGACATTAAAAAAGACATAAAGGTTATCTCGTTCGATGCCGGGTTTACGCTGATATACACGGAACCGCCGGTGGGAGAAGTGTATGCCGGGGTGGCGGCACGTTTCGGTTATTCCCTCAACGGGGAGGACATTCATGCCCGGTTCCTGGAAACCTTCAAAAAGCAGAATGCCCTGAACCGGGAGAAACGGTCGGACAATGCCCTTGCGGATGAAAAACGCTCCTATGAATGGTGGAAGGAAATATTCAAAGAATCCATGGGGGACCTGTTACCGCCCGCGGACCTGGAGAAGATGTTCAAGGTGTGTTTCGACGAGTATGCCAGAGGGGATTACTGGCGGTTGTTTCCCGACGTGGAACAGACGTTGACCACCCTGCGTTCGAGAGGGTATCGTATGGTGGTATTGTCCAACTGGGACCACCGTCTGAACCAAACCTTGAACGAATTGGGGCTAAGCCGTTTCTTTGAAAAGATATATATTTCCACGTTGATCGGTTTCGCCAAACCCGATCCCGGTGCGTTCCGGTATGTGATCGAAGATTTAAAGGTCCCGGCGGAAGTCATTCTTCATGTGGGCGACACGTTGGAGGAGGATATCCTGGGTGCCCGCCGGGCCGGTGTACGAGCCGTATGCATCGATAGAAATGAAAGATACCCATCGATGCGTGATCAAATCCCCATCATCTCCTCCCTGGCTGAATTGTTGGAGTCCTGAATAATTTGCTTTCCGTTTAAACTTCTGTTAAAATAGACGTGACGAGAAAACGATAAAAGAAAGGAGCAAACATGAGACGGTTTTCGTCGTATGGACCGATCGACACGGATTTGCACTATTATGCACCGCGAAATGAATTAATTGAAAAGGCTTACAGGCAATTGGTGGGAGAAAATCCGGATAAAGACGATCATTACATCACGGTCTGGGCGCCCCGCCAGTGTGGGAAAACCTGGGGGATGCAGGAAGTAGTGAAAAAGCTCAAACAAACCGGCCAATACGAAGTTGGAATGATCTCTTTGGAACGCGCAAAAGAAAAGAAAGATGAAACGAAAGTCCTGAAGATATTGATTGAAAAATTGCAAATCGCTTTTGAGAGGTCATTTCCACCGATCAAAGAAATCGATGAACTGCCCGGGCTGTTCACAAAACAATACTTTCGGAAACCGGTTATCCTGATCCTGGATGAATTCGATGCACTGGAAGAGGTATTCATTAATCGTTTCGCAGGCATATTCAGGGACCTGTTTATGAGCCGGAGCAATGAGAAGGACAGGAAAAGCAAGGATAAAACCTGCTTGCTCCATGGATTGGCGCTGGTAGGCGTGCGGAGTGTGCTGGGAATCGAAAATGTCACCGGTTCCCCATTTAATGTACAGCGAAACCTGCAAATCCCCAAACTCACCGAAAGCGAAGTCAAAGGTATGTTCGCGTGGTATGAAAAAGAAAGCGGGCAAAAGATCGACAGGGAAGTCATCGACCGGGTGTTCTACGAAACGCGGGGGCAGCCGGGATTGACCTGTTGGTTCGGGGAGTTGTTGACGGAAACGTATAATGAAACGCCGGACAGACCGATTACCATGGAAAATTTTGAAGAAGTCCATGCCGCCGCCGTTAAAATCCTTCCCAACAATAACATCTTAAATATTATCAGTAAAGCCAACAAAGAGCCGTATAAACAAACGGTCCTGAAACTCTTTGAAACAGACCGGAAAATGGAATTTACCTATGACAATACCACCATAAATTACCTCTATTTGAATGGGGTCATCGACCGGGAAAAGGTGGGACGAACGGACTATTTTGTTAAATTCACCTGCCCCCTTGTCCAGGAGAGACTTTTCAATTATTTTGCCGGCGAGCTTTTCAGTCAAATGGGTCAGTTGGTGGAACCTTTTGCCAGGCTCGACCATATCGTCACCCCGAACCACCTGGATATCCGGGGATTATTGGAACTCTATGAAAAATATATCGATAAAAACAAATCCTGGCTTTTCAAGAATGCTCCCCGGCGCAATGACCTCCGCGTATATGAAGCCGTCTTTCATTTTAACCTTTATGCCTATCTCCATGAATTTCTTCGCGGTAAAAGCGGTCGTGTATTCCCTGAATTTCCCACGGGCAACGGTAAGATCGATTTACTGATCAAGTACAACAACATCGCTTACGGTATCGAATTAAAAAGTTTTTCCGACCATACCGCTTACCGGCAGGCACTTGAGCAAGCGGCCCACTATGGAAAACAACTACGACTGCCTGAAATTTTCCTGGTCACTTTTGTTGAATCCATCGACGAGGAAAACAGTAAAATCTATGAAAAGGATTATTACGATCCCGGCACCGATGTCACGGTAAAACCTCTTTTCATCCGGACCGGGGCTGTGTAGTCTTATGGCAAACATACCCAATTCATTGTATGTACCCAATCGCCGTGAGTGGCGGGAATGGCTGGAGAAACACCATGAGACGGAAAAAGAGATATGGCTGATCTATTATAAAAAACACACGGGCAAGCCCCGGGTTCCCTATGACGATGCCGTGCAAGAGGCGTTGTGTTACGGGTGGATCGACAGCATCGTGAAACGCATCGACGACGAAAGATACGCCCAGAAGTTCACACCCCGTACCAATACGGCCAAATGGTCGGAGAGCAATATCAAGCGGATAAAGCAATTGATAAAAGACGGCAAGATGACCGAAGCGGGAATGGCAAAGATCGATAACGGCGTCCTGGAGGGAACGATAAAACCGGTGGCAAAGCCCTTCCCAAACGAATTGATAATCCCCCCGGAGATCGAGGCCGCATTATCCGCCGACCCGACGGTATGGAAGAACTTCAACGCCCTTGCACCGAGTCATAAGAAAAACTATATCGGCTGGATTTCCGGCGCCAAACGTGAGGAGACGCGCCAACGCCGTCTCAAGGAGGCAATGGAACTCCTCGCCCAAAACAAAAAGCTGGGCCTTAAATAGAATAGATGTAGGGAAGATGCCGTACTGTACTATGAGATGGAACAAAGCGGATTAGGACAGAGGTTTAGAAGTATAGTACGTAAAACAATTGACCGAATCGAAAAGTACCCTACTTCATGGCCAATCGAAAGAGGGGAGGCAAAAAAAATAGGGCCGGCCTGGAATAGCGCCTTATATTACTAAGAATACCTCCTCATATATCAAAATGAGGAGGTTTTCTCATTGAAAAACCGGGCATATCGAATTATCATACCCCTGTCGCGAACAACAAGTTCTCGTGCAAAGGAGAAAAAACATGAAAAAAACAAAAATGAGTAAAAAGCTTACGCTGAACAAGCTGACCATTACAGACTTAGGAAACAACGATCTGAGTTTCGCCCGTGGGGGAGCGGCAACCGCTCAAGGCGGTCCCGGGTGCGATACGGGTATCTGCCAGACACCCGCTTCCCAGCCCACCTGGTGCGTTTGCCTGACCCCCGACTATTGCGTCGGTTAAGCCTGAATCGAGTGTAAGTCCCGGCAATTCACGGAAACCACCGGGAATACCTCGTATTCGGCCGGGGTGAGAGGAGTGACACGAACCGTGCGGGAACCGTCACTTCTATCTCACCCCGGCCATATTTTTATTTTAACCAAAAAAATAACACAAAAACAATAATTAAAAACCTCCCTTTGAAATTGATCCGAAAAAGTGTATAATATCATCAAGGAAGGAAGGTAACATGTTTGAACCGGCTTATATCGGATTGTACAAAAGCGGTGAGCTTCAAAAGAGGGCGGACGCGCTCTATGCCCTTTACGAGAATTGTACGCTGTGCGCCCGGAACTGCGAGGTCAATCGAAAGGAAGGTGAAAGGGGCGTGTGCTCGGCAGGTCCGAAAGCGAAAATTTGCTCGGCCCACGCGCATTTCGGTGAGGAACGCCCGCTGGTGAGAAATTACGGCTCGGGGACGATCTTTTTCAGTCACTGCAACCTGCTCTGCCTCTACTGCCAGAACTGGGATATTTCGCACAGGGCGGAAGGTTACGAGGTCACGGACGAAGAACTGGCTCACTTGATGATGAAGCTCCAAAGAGCGGGGTGCCACAATATCAACGTGGTCACCCCGACCCATTATCTCCCGAATATTGTCGGGGCCCTGGTACACGCGGTGGAAAAGGGTCTGAACATTCCCCTGGTTTACAATACGGGCGGGTATGACCGGGTGGAAATCCTTGAAATGCTGGACGGTATCGTGGATATCTACCTGCCGGATTACAAGTACTCGGACGGGGAACCGGCACGGAAATATTCGAAAGGGGCAAAGGATTACCCGGAAATCGGCAAAGCCGGGTTGAAAGAGATGCACCGGCAGGTGGGAGTATTGGAGACGGATGATGAAGGGATTGCGCTCCGTGGCCTGATGATCCGCCACCTGGTGCTGCCCAACGGTCTTGCGGGCACGGAAGCATTCGTAAAATTCGTGGCGGAAGAACTGGACCCCCGCACCTACGTGAATATCATGTCCCAATACCGCCCCTGCTTCGAAGCGAATGGATACCCGGAACTGGACCGGGGCATTCATCCGGAAGAGTATCAAAAGGCGATGGTATTGGCCCGCAAGTACAAACTGGTGAACCTGGATTAGATTCACGATTTTTTAAAATAATTCCTGTACTTTCCCGGGGTGATACCCACCCGCTGCTTAAATATACGCCTGAAATAATCGGGGTCTGAGAACCCCATTTGTTTGGCGATCTGGGCAATGGTAATGTCCCCGTTTTCCTGGAGTTCCACCAGGGAGCGAAGAATTTTGATCATTACGATGTATTCGTGCAAATTGTACTTGGTGTCGCATTTAAAACGGTGCGAGAGGTAACAACGGTTTGAATTAAATACCTGGGCGATAGAACTCACGTTGAGATTTTCAAACTCATCGATGCCGCGGGTCAATATGTACTCCACGACATCCTCGGAAAGTGTCGATGCACTATTACCGCCTGATTTCATCATTAACCTCTTCATAACAAGGGGTAACTCTTCCAACATCGCGATCATTGGAAATCATTGAATAACCCCAAAATTTGGAAAAATTCACCATTTTTGTCAGCACATTTAAAAACTATCATAAATGCCGTCTAATGGAAACCCCTAATTATGTTGGCTTTTATTCCGCCGCGGCCAATTTCCCTTGAACTAGTATCAAAAGGGGATTTGAAGAATTCTATTTCCTATTCACGGCTGGCGGTTCCCTGGTCCGGGATGACCGATGACGAGAAAAACAGCATATAAGCGTTTCGACGAAAGAATATTTTCAAAACACCGTTCTCCATCGATGACCTAACATTTTTGATGGGTCCTGTTTTAAAAGCCGGGGTCAAGGAATACCGGCGTGATCGAAATGATGTTGAATTACAAAGGATTTTAATGTAAAATGCGTTCAATGAAAAAAATTAAAATACTTACGCGAGAACCGGCGGAACAGGCGGACCGGGTTCCATATACGGTACCGGTGGAAGGTATTCACCAATTACTCCCGCTCTCACGTACGTTTCCACCGGTGGGCAGGACCAACTGCTTTCTCCTGGGTGACAGGGAAGCTGGAACGTTTATTATCGATCCCTCCCCGGGGGAAGAGAATGAATACGGGAGACTGGTGGAGCGGTTAAAGGAATTCGGGGACATGTACAGGTATACGGGTATTTTTATAACGCACCACCATATCGATCACCATGAGAGGGCACCGGCCCTGGCACGGGATTTTTCCATCCCGGTAACGATGAGTAAGAATACTTTGGAGAGAATTATAAAGAAACGGGGTGTGCGGTATTTTGAAAGCATCGGGGTAAACACGGTGAAAGAAGGCGATGTACTGACGCGGTGGCGGGGACGGGACGTGAGGGTCTACGAGGTCCCCGGTCATGACGAGGGGCAGTTGGCACTGGCACCGGACGGTATGGAGTGGTTCCTGGTGGGGGACCTGGTACAGGGGAATTGGGCGGGTAAAGGAGGAGGAACGGTGGTGATCGGGAATGAAGAGGGAAATATGAGGGACTATTTTCAAACCCTGGAGCGCATTATCGCTCTTGACCCTAAAATCCTGTTACCGTCCCATGGAATGGCGATGAAATCCACCGCCGCCATGGAAAAAACGCTTAACCACCGCAGGTACAGGGAACGGCAGGTGCTCCGGCTTTATGAAAAAGGACATACGCCGGAAGAGATGGTGGCGAAGATCTATAAAAATATAGACCCGGGTCTGTGGCCCTGGGGACTGGAAAATATTAACGCCCACATGAAGAAACTGAAAGAGGATGGGGTGATAGAAGATTAATCTTTCCCTCTTCCCCAGAGGAAACGGTATTTGCTTTCTTTCCGGATCAATTGATCGTGGGTGCCCTCTTCGGCCACGCTTCCCCTGTCGATAACGATAATGCGGTCGAAGTCGGTGATGGAACTTAAACGGTGAGCGATGAAGATGAATATCTTGTCTTTGTATTTATCGAGGAGTTCCCGGAGGACGATCTTTTCGGAGTTGTAATCGATATTGGACGTCCCTTCATCCACGATGAGGACATCGGCCTGCCTGAGGACGGATTCCATGAGTTCGAGTTTCTGGATTTCGCCGCCGGAGAATTCGGTTTGCCGGACCTCGCCGGTATCGATGGATTTGTCGAGCCGGAATTTTTTTAAGAGTGCCCGTGTTTCCCCGCGGCTGAGCTTTTCCTCCAGTTCCTCTTCCAGGATGCGTTGATTTTGCGAGATATAGGCGATTTTTCTTCTCAGGTCTTTGACGGCGATGCGGCGGGAATCTTTGCCGGAGAAGGTGAGCCTGCCGCTGTCGGGATGGAAGAATTTTAATATCATTTTTACCAGCGTGCTTTTACCCTGGCCGCTTTCGCCCACAATGGCGAGGCGTTCACCGCTTTTTATGGTGAGGTTCAAATTGTTGAGGACGTTTTCGCCTTCGGTTCCGTTGTAAGAGAAATTAACGTTTTCAAAGACGATCTCTTTAATTTCCGGGGCGGGGTCGCCGCTCCTGTCTTCCTCGGCTTCGTTAATGAGTTCGTAAATACGTTCGAGACCGGCCATGGCCTGGGAGAAGGTGTACCCGATATTGGTGAGCCGCTGGGCGGGTCCGTAGAGGTAGCCGAGGAAGGAATTAAAGGCAAAAAAGGTGCCCAGGGTCAGGTTCCCGTTCATTATCTCGGCTGAGCCGTACCAGATGAGCACGATGGGGGAAATAACACCGAAAAAAGCAGCCACAACGCCGGCAAGGGTACCGAGCAGTTGGGATTTGACACGCAGCCGGATGAGGGAAGATAACTTTGCCATCAGGCGTTGTCCTGTTTTTTGCTCGTTGACGGTGGATTTGATTTTCTCGATGGCGGTGATGTTTTTTTCCAGGGTCCCGGTATAGAGGGCGTTCTCCTCCTTGAGTTCCTTATTGATCGCCTTGATTCGCTTATGAAAGAATTTGAGGGAGAAAATAAAAAACGGGAGGACGATAAACGAAACCAGGCTCAATGTCAGGTGGTATTTGAGCATGAAGACGGCGCCGACGATCATGGTAACGATATCTTTCAATATGTTAAAAAAGGTGTCGGCCATGACGGCTTCTGTGGCGGAGACTTCGCCGATACGGGAGAGGATGTAACCGGAAGAACGTTTGGAGAAATAACCCATGGGCAATTCCTGGATATGAAAATAGAGGTCCTGTTCCAGGTCGAAGTTGACCCGGGCCTTGTATTTTATGATCAGGTACCGGTAAAAATAAGCGACCCCCTGGTTGAGCAATATGGCGG
>Ga0210082_1000052_pt1 | contig 23169 bp, 18 predicted proteins | sample White_ThreeSqA_D_2_FD_185592 | JGI IMG/M metagenome (GOLD analysis project Ga0210082, IMG submission 185592) | Wetland microbial communities from the San Francisco Bay, California, USA, that impact long-term carbon sequestration -... | ecosystem: Environmental > Aquatic > Marine > Wetlands ... | reverse complement strand
AGGTTAAACCCGTGCCCGTCCGATACGTCTGAGAATGTTAACTGCCGACCGCTCCAGGCATAGAGGAACTCGCCGCCGAACTTCAATTCATGGGAACCGGCCAGGTCATCGATGAACACGGTACCGTCGGTATTGATCTGCATACGGTGCCTCTGGTTGTAATCGGAGAAGCCGTAGCTCCCGGAATTAAGACCGGTTACATAGTCGTAATAGTTGGGCATACTGTTCTTCGTTTCCATGTCGAAGGTGCTGTAGTAACCGCCGGCTTTGAAGTTCATGAAGAAGTTGGCTCCGAAGGAACGTGTCCAATGAAGGTTGAACACGTGAGTAGGTGTTACCTGGGTCCGGGTGGTCGCCACGGTATTGTACCGTGAGGCGCCCCTGTGACTCCGGACGATGTCGGAATAGTTGTAGGAAAAGACGAACTTGTTGGCCTGGTTCGGCTGGTAGGTGAACTTGATGTAGGGATAAGGCCGTTTATCATCGATCGGTACCTCGGTCGCTTCGTCATAAGGATAACCGGAGATATTTTGTTCCCTCGTGTTCAAGCTCAGGTTCAAGAAGAACCAGACTTTGTCCTTCGAGATGGGGCCACCCAGTGTAAGACCGGGTTCCAGTTCATACTTATACCCACTTTTTTCCCCTTCCAGGGGAGTACCCTGGGTGTTGTCCGACTGCAGGCTTTCGTGTCTGTAATAAACACTGGCACTGCCGCTGAACTTGTTACCGCCGGATTTGGATACGACATTAAGGACCGCACCCCTGGCCTGTCCGTATTCAGCGGACAAACCACCGGTTTCTACGGAAATCTCTTCCATGATGTCCAGACCGAAAAAGACACCCTGGGTTCCGACAACGGGGTCGGCGAGGTTCAATCCGTCCAGGTTAAAAGACGTATCCCTGACGGAACCACCGTGAATGGAATCGCTGGTGGCACCGGGAGTGAAGTTGAGGTAGCTTGTGAGAGTACGAAGTGCCGGGATATATTCCAAAAATTGGACATCCATGTTGGCCGACTTGGTTGTCGTCTGCCGGTCAACAGTGGGGGCTTTCCCGGAAACAACGATGGTCTCCGTCTGCGTTTTCAACTCCATTTTTACGTCCACGGTAGCCGTTTTACCCAGGTTTACGACGATCCCTTTGCGAATCAACGTATTCATGCCTTCCAACTCGAAAGTGATATCATAGCTTCCGGGGGGAAGAGCGGGAAAACGATACTTCCCTTCGGCATTGGATACGGTTGTCATCTGGGAGACCACCAACGCGGGTGATGTGATGGTCACCGTAATGCCGGGAAGATTTGCTCCGTCAGGATCGGTTACTGTGCCGTTCAATGCACCCGTCGTGCCGGACTGGGCAAAACAGACGGAAGCAAGAAAGAGCGCGGCTACGAAAAACAATGAAAGTTTTTTTACCATATAACTCTCCTTAAATTTAAATTGAGTACTTACTCTACGTTTTATACTTAAACTACTTTTTAGAGTCGTTACGATTTGTTTCATATGTAAATACAGCAATATCAATGCCAAATCTTAGAACAACCATTGTAGAACCATCTCACCGGGTACACCGGGTTCAAAATTCAATAAATTGAATATTCCGTTCAATTTATTGAATTACCCCTTACTTTCACCAGGATAAAGGTTACGTCGTCCTCGAAATGGGTGCCTTCGGTGTACCGGTACAGTTCGTCGATAAAGGTCTTTTTTATTTCTTCCGGCTCGCACCCCCCCCAGGCTTTCATGAAATCGATGAACCGCTCCAGCGTGTACTGCCGGCCTTCCGGGTTTTCGGCTTCCACGATGCCGTCGGTATACATTACCAGGAGGTCCCCCGGTTCCAACCGGCGGTTTACCACTTTATAGGGCGTTCCCGGGAATACACCCACGGGCAGCCCGCCTTCCGCCAATTTTAAAACCTTCTCGCCCCGCAGCACAAAGGGCGGATTGTGACCGGCGTTAAGGTAGCCGATTCGTTTCTTCTCCCTGTCCACCCAGCAGGTAAAGGAGGTAACGAAAAGGTTGGCGGGGGTGGTATGGGCGATCAGGTTGTTCAGGTGACCGATGGTGACGGTAAGGTCTTTGTCCTTTTTGACGCGGTAAACAAAATTCGTCCTGAAAATGGACATCAACAGCGATGCGGGTATACCGTGGCCGGAGATGTCGTTGATGGTAAAGATGGTTTCATTGTCGTTTAATTTGATAATATCGTAATAATCCCCACCCACTTCCGAAGAGGGGATATTCACAAATGCGGTCTCCAACCCTTCCAGGTGAATGGGTTCGTTCAGGAGAAAGGACTGCTGGATTTCCCGGGCGATTTGCAGCTCCTTTTCGATTTTTTCTTTCTCGATCATTCGTTCCTGCATATCGAGTTTTTCGATGAGGATGGCCACGAAGGCGGCCAGGCCGCGGACGAGCGAGATGACGTCCCCCGGGATTTTCTTGTTCATTTTAATTTCCAGTATGCCCAACCTGCGTTCCCTGGCTTTTAAGGGGAACACGGCGGTTTGTTTATCGATGGCGGTTTCTTCGACGGGCGACACCGCCGGGATTTCCACGGTTTCCTTTGTGTTCGACATGAGGCGGTGCAAACGGCTCTTATCCCGGGTCCGGACGACGACATTTATCTCGAGGGGTGAAATGATCTCGCAGACGATCTCTTTGAGTTTGGCAAAGACTTCATCCTGGTTGTTGGAGTAGGAGATGATCTTCGCAAGTTCCAGTAAACGGTCTTTTTCGCGGGTTTCCTGGGTCACTTTTTGAAAGAGCATGGCATTTTGAAGGGGAATCGACACATAAAGCGAAATATGCTCGAGCATTTCCCGGTCGCTGTCGTCAAATTTTCCCCGGACCTTGTTCACGGCTTCCAGTACTCCCAGCAGTTTATTCCCCAGCCGAACCGGCACTCCCAGGATGGAATGGGTTTTAAAATCCGTTTTCCGGTCGGTTTTGGATGTAAAACGGGGGTCGGCGGAGCAATCGTTGATGATCAGGGGTTTTTGATGTTCGGCGATCCAACCCACGGCGCCTTCGCCAACCTTTAGAACGATCTTTTTAAGCGCCTCTCCTCTTGCCCCGGTGGCGGTTTCAAAAGACAACTCTTCTTTACGGGAATTATAAAGAAAAATGGCGGACTCTTCACAACCCACGTATTGCCTGATTTTACCGGCGATCTTGTCGAGCAGGGAATTTAGATCGATCTCCGCGTACAAACCGCTGAAGTCTTTTCTCAGCATATATTCTTTGTTCAACGGTCGTCCTCCGTCACTCATTTTTTTCAACACCTTATTAAAATATAAGGATACTCTTTTTAGAAAAGAAATGCAATACTAAAATCGATTTCAAGAACGGGCGATCTTGACCCGGGGGGACAAATAGTGTATAAATAAGGGATGAAAGGTTTTGAAGACGATAATTATTGTTTTGTATGCGGGAGTCGAAATTCCCACGGTTTGAAACTCACCTTCGGCACCGATGAGAACACCGGCGAAGTCTTTTCAAAAGCTGTTTTTTCACGCCGTTTCCAGGGATGGAAAGGCGTGCTTCACGGGGGCATTATCTCCACGGTACTGGATGAGATCATGATCAAGGCCGCCGACCAAAAAGGGCTGCGGTGCGTCACGGCGGAACTTACGGTGAAATTCAAAAAACCCGCTTTCATCGATACCCAGTACGTGTTGATCGGATCGGTCAAAGAGGTAAAAAAAAAACTGGCGCTTACCGAAGGCGTGGTACTCGGCCCGGACAACGAGATCATCGCCTCGGCCGCCGGTAAAATGTTCATTTTATGAAAACGGTTACCTTTGAGATCAAATCCCGGTTGAAATTTCAACTGGACATGGTGGTCTTCCCCGAGCTCTCATCTCCCAAAAAATGGATTCAAAAGGGGATTACTATTTTAAGGAATAATACGCCGAAAGTGCTGAGGTATTTATCCCGGCAAAAAATAATGGCGGAATTAAAGGGTCATAAGATCATCCTGGAAACGGACAAACCCATTAAGGACAAACACGTTAAAAAACTCTTCAAGATATGGATACATAAGGAAAAAATGAAACGGCTCATCCTGGTGGTCATCGAAGGACTTATCCTTCCCTTTACCCCCGTTCTGGCCTTGCTCCCGGGGCCCAACGTTTTTTTCTACGTCCCGGCGCTCCTCTTTTACTACCACCTGCGCTCATTCCTGGGACTAAAAAATCTCCACGTGGATGAGCTGGACATCGAAGTGAAGCGCATGGAAAAGACAACAGGTTGAAGTTGATGAGGTTAAGGTTTCAGCTTTTACTTGCCTGTACCAGGTTGACCAGTTGGACCCTGTTTTTGATCCCCAGTTTCCGGTAGATGTTGTAGATATGATTTTTCACCGTGTGAGCGGAAATGTACAGTTTCTCCTCGATGGCTTTTTTACTGTCTCCGTTAAGGATCAAATGAAGGATTTCCTGTTCCCGTTTGGATATATTGTATTTTGAGAATAAGCGGTTCAATTTTGTATCCCGGCTGTTCTTGAGAGCGAGGAATTTCAATCGCAGTTGATAGAGGCTGAAAAAGAATCCGCCCAAAAACGCCAGTATAAGTAGTCGAAACCACCAGCTTGTCCAGAATTGCGGGATAACGACGATTTCGATGAGTTTCCCGTTTTTATGCAGTCGGTTGTTGTCTTCAACACCGTTCACTTTCACAAAATATTCCCCGGGCTTAAGTTTCCCGGGCGCCGTGTCTTGCGGCCCGGCATTTTTTACGTTATTCGCGATGGTGTCCACTCCGTCCTCCCGGCAGTTCTTGCGTTCTTTCAGGATACAGTAGACGCAATCATCGGGTACGGTGTCGTCTTTTAGTTCCGGCTCCCGCGCGGTTCCAGCTATCAGGCCCAGGTTATTTGGGAGAAGTAGAACCATCGCGCTTAGAATTATAAAAGTAATAACAAATGCTTTTTTCATCACGACCTCTCTCTTTCCATCCCGGCTCCGTCCAACAATAAAAAACAATCTCCCTGTGGTTGTTCTTTTGGCAGCATAATAAATAATACGCAATTTTCCCCGGAAGGTTTCCATTTTTATATTTATTTTCACGGCAAGGCCAACGGCGGAGCGTGTCAAGGGGTATTTTTGCCCGATCATGAACCATACGATGCAATTCCGATGCCGAAAAAAAAGAGGGAGATACGGGGTTCCCTGTCCTGATTTAAGGACATGGGTTGTAAATCGGGAACAATTCAAATACCGGTTACTCATTAAAAAAATTTCATGTACTATTATTATATATATGTGTGTGGATAAACATCTTGTTTTGTAACAACCGGAATTAATGATTTGACATTTTCCCAATTTATTTTTATTATTAGGGAATGTTAAAAAGAATGAACAGGAGGCGAAATGTCATACAAAGGATTTTCGGATTTCAGGAGCGATACGGTTACCCGGCCCACGGAAGAGATGCGCAAGGCCATGTACAACGCGGAGGTGGGCGACGATGTCCACGGCGACGACCCCACGGTCAACCGGCTGGAAGAGCTGGCGGCGGAAAAGGTGGGGAAAGAGGCGGCCCTTTTTGTTCCTTCGGGTACGATGGGAAACACGATCGCGATGATCGTGGGCGTGGGTGCGGGCAAGGAAGTTATCCTGGAGGAAAAATGTCATATTCTTAATTTCGAGGCGGGGAACGTTTCGCGCATCGCCCATGCGCTTCCCCGTGCCATGGCTTCGGACAGGGGTAAGATCCCCCTGGATAAAATAGAGGCGAATATTCATACCAGTTTGCGGGAGCACATCACGGAGACGCGGGCCATTGCCCTGGAGAACACGCACAATACCTGGGGGGGGGCGCTCCTGGACCTGGATTACCTCCGGGGTGCGGCGGCGTTGGCGCGAAAATACAAATTACACTTTCACCTGGACGGCGCGCGGGTGTTTAACGCGGCGGTGGGTTTGGGTATCGATGTGAAAGAGATCGCGGGGCTTTTCGATTCCATGATGTTTTGCCTGTCCAAGGGGCTTTCGGCGCCGGTGGGTTCTATCCTGGCGGGGACGAAAGGGTTTATAAAGGAGGCGCGCTTTGCCCGGAAATACCTGGGCGGCGGTATGCGCCAGGTGGGGATTATCGCGGCGGCGGGGATTGTGGCCCTGGAAACGATGGTGGACCGGCTGGCCGACGACCACGCCCGGACGAAACGGCTGGCGGAGAACATCGCGGACTTAAACGGGATCGATGTGAACCCGGCGGAGGTGGAAACGAATATGATCATGATCAAACTGAAGACCATGGATTCGGACACTTTCCTCCGGGAACTGGCGGCCCGTAAAGTCCTGGCGCTCCCCTTCGACTCCGAAACGGTCCGCATCGTCACCCACAAAGACATCGACGACAGCGATATCGAACGTGCCGTCGCGGCGATACGGGAGATCGTTTAAAATAAAATGTGGATAGGTATATTATCCAAAACAGGAGGCTTTAATGAAAGCAAAAAAACTTACAAAGAAACTCAATTTAAACAAAGAAACCGTTGCCGACCTTGCCGGTGGTGACATGAAGAAAGTTCAGGGCGGTATTGGCCTTACTATTAATTGGACCAACTGCCTTGCTTGCTCGGGGACTTGTGGTTATTCCTGCCTGGGTACCTGTGTTTCCTGCAATACGAACGATACGGTCGATCCCCAGGGGGCTTGCTGCTGTCTCCCGGAAGGGAGGTAAATGAAGGCATAAAAATCTTTTCGATTATTTTGGTTTTGAGTATCCTGGGAGGTGACAGGCGGCGACCGGATTCGAACCGATGAATTGCGATTTTGCAGACCGCTGCCTTACCACTTGGCTACGCCGCCATATAGTGGAATGGAGCGGGAAACGGGATTCGAACCCGCGACATCGACCTTGGCAAGGTCGCGCTCTACCACTGAGCTATTCCCGCATCATTTTTTGTTTCGCAATCGAAGTATAAGGATAATAAAAAAATCAACTTTTGTCAAGTCAAAAAAACGAAAAAAGCAATTCTTATTTTCACCTTGAAGAACACGAAGGGAGGGATAATATAAAGGAGAGATAATATAGATATAACCATCACGGGTTTTTCGGTACCAGCTTGTTTATAACGTCTATCAATTCGTTTTGCTTAAGGGGCTTGGCAATATATGTATCCATCCCCGCTTCGAGGAACCGCTCCCTGTCCCCTTTCATGGCATGGGCGGTTAACGCGACAATAGGGATTCGTCCCGCCCCGGTCTCCTGCTCCCGTTTCCTGATGGCCCGGGTGGCCTCGATACCGTCCATCTCCGGCATCTGCACATCCATCAATATGATCTCGAATCGACCGTTTAGAAATTTTTCCAACGCCTTTTGCCCGTCAGAAGCAATGGTCACCCTGGCGCCGCGCTTTTCCAATATCCGCCTCAACAACTTCTGGTTCACGCGATTATCCTCGGCCACCAGCACACGTATATTTTTCCGGCTCTCCCGCAAACTGTAGGTAGTGATCAACGGAAAATCTTCTTTTTGCTTCATCCGGTTTCCCATCACGATGAGGATGGTTTCCAGCAGTTCGGACGGGTTGACGGGTTTATTCAGATAAGCGGCGATTCCCAAATCCATGCAGCGCTTGGCATCGCCCTTGGAACCGGCGGACGTGAGCATGATGATCCGGCTCCCGCAGGTTGCACAATTCGGGTCCACGGCGTTATCGGTATCGCCGGCCGCGTCGACGAGGTCCCGGTACTCCCGGGAAATCAGGGCCTCCGCTACCTGGTAACCGCTTAAACCGGGCATTCGCACATCCAACAGGATCAATTGAAAGGGGTGACCGCGGGCGGCAAACTCTTTGAAAATAACCAGTGCATCTTCACCGCTTTCGGCAAATTCGGGTTTAAGTCCCCACCCCGTCAGGTTCCGTTCAAAAATATCACGGTTGATGCGGTTATCATCCACCACCAGCACGGACACCCCGTCCAGTGTTTCGATTCCCGCGGGTTCACCGATGGCCGGGACCCCTTCTCTCACATCGAATACCGTCACGAAATGAAACGTACTGCCCGGTGAACCGGGGATCAACTCCTGCAGCGTACCGGGACTCTCGACCCAGATATCCCCACCCATCAGGCGAACCAACTGGCGGGAAATGGCCAGGCCCAGGCCGGTACCGCCGAACTTCCGGGTGACGGAACTATCCCGTTGGGTAAATTTCTCGAATACCATTTGCTGCTTTTCTTCCGGGATACCGATACCGGTATCGGCAATGGTAAAGTGGAGAGCGATCTGCCCTTCTTCCAGTTGGGCGTCGAATGACGCTTCCCGCTCGACATCCAGGAGAATAACACCCTTCCGGGTAAACTTGATGGCATTGCCGAGAAGGTTGGTTACCACCTGGCGCAGCCGTCCCGGATCGCCGGATACGATAACGGGAATATCCTGGGCGGTATTATAGATCAATTCGAGGCCTTTTTGATGGGCATTGACCGACAGGTTGGTCACGGTTTCGGCCAGGCTTTTACTTAAATTGAATTCGATGGGCTCGATATCCAGTTTGCCCATCTCGATCTTGGATAGATCCAATATGTCGTTGAGTACGCTCAAAAGCGATTCGGAAGAACTTTTTACTATATTTATATACTCCTGTTGTTCGTCGGTCAACCGGGTCTCCAGGGTCAATTCGGTCATCCCGATGATGGCGTTCAGGGGGGTACGGATTTCATGGCTCATGTTGGCAAGGAACTGGGTCTTGGCCATGCTGGCGGAATCGGCTTCCAATTTTGCTTTTTTTAACTCTTCCACCACGGTGGAGAGTTCCCGGGTCCGAAGTTTCACCCGCTCTTCCAGTTCGCGGGAATACCTGTCCAATTGCATATTGACGGCCCGCTGCTCGTTGACCGACTGCTGTAATTTCTCGGTCATCCGGTTGAAAGACCCTGCCAGGCGTCCGATTTCATCTTTCGATTCGAGATCGGACCGGTGGGTCAGGTCCCCCCCGGTGACACGGTGGAAACTGCCGGTCAATTTCGCCAGGGGTTTGAAAATCCGTTTCTTTGAAAAAGCCAGGCCCGAATACCATATAAGAAAAACCCCCAGGACAATGATGACGGCAGCGATAAGAACGAGGTCCCGGAGATTTTCACTGTTTTTTCGTTCGATAAACTCCAGCCGTTTTTCCAGGTTTTCGGACGAATGGCCGTACCCGGCGATAAGACCGGCGGCATCGTATATTCGATAATATACGATTTTGGGAACCACGTCCCCGCCGTCCAGGAACCGGTCGTAATTATCGAGTGAAAAATTTTTTTTATTTCGAGTGCGGAACGCCTCCAATGCGTTTCGGATGATCTCTTTCGAGAGCATGGATTCAAATTCCGGGCGGGAATGGCCGGGCAAAAGCGAGCGGCCGTCGAAGTTGTAAAACACCGCGGCCCGGTTCGATGCATCGAGTTCCCTGATATATTCCAGGACCCGGTCCCGGGGCAGTGCTTCGAGGAATTTGTCATCGACGATATTGAAAAACCGGGAAGCGGATTCCCCGGTGAGACTGGAGTGTTCCTCCAGCAATTCGTTCTTGAACACCCTGAAATTATCCTCCTGGTTCTTGAGGAGTAATCTACCGGTCAAAAATACGAACACTACCACCAGCGGTAAGATCGTACCCAGGGAGACGGCGGTTAATCGCGATTTTATGGTCATGATCGTAATTTCGCGGCGACGTTCGGACCGCAGAAGACGGGCATATACGGTTGGGCATTAACGCCGGTGGCGATGACACCGCCGCAGTACACCGGGACTGCCGCTGCGAGTATTATCATTTTATGTTTTTTCAATTCAAGCTCCGTCAAAGAAAGTATCATTTCATAATTTTTTTGTCAACAATAAATCCATGGATTTTTATTATTTTTCATTCCCGGTTATTGACAAAACCGTAATTTTTTGTAATAATACAGCTTACTGCTTAAAAACAGTACAGCCGGGTTCCTCGGTAGCTCAATCGGCAGAGCGTGTGGCTGTTAACCACAGTGTTGTAGGTTCGAGTCCTACCCGGGGAGCCATTTTTTTACCGCTTCCATTTTTCCTTCCATGGTCAGGATTTTATCTCTCCTATCATCTATACCGATGCGTGTGGAGACCCGTTTGGCGCCGTTTAAAAAGGGGGTTTCGTGCATTTCCCGGACGGCGCGCAAGATTTCATCCAGGTCGCCTTCCAAAATTGTGGACATGGGAGTAAGCATGGTTTTTACGGATTTATATTTGGCCAGTACTTTTTCCACCCCGGCCACATAGGCGCTTAGCGATGTGGAACCCGTTCCCAGGGGAACGATTGTCACCTGTACCACCACGTGATGTTTCATTTTTACCTCCGTTTATACGGAAAATTATACCGCAGAACCGACGATAAGGAAAGAATGAGGTACGAAACGGTGAGGAAACCCCGGTTTTCTTATTTTTTTTATCTCAAGACCCTTGACTTTTCGGATGGCTTTGTGATAAATATATGCCGTGGAGATGAGTTACATGTTGGCTCCACGAATTAAACGTAAAAAGTTAGAGGAAAAGTAAATGTTAAAAGGTAAAGTTAAGTGGTTTGACACAAAAAAGGGGTTTGGATTTATTCAAAGCGAAGAGGGTAATGACGTATTTGTGCATTACACCAGTATCGTGACCGAAGGATTTAAAAACCTGGAACAAGGTCAGGAAGTAACTTTTGAATTAACCGAAGGTAAGAAAGGCCCGCAAGCTTCCAACGTTAGGATTGACGAGTAGACACGTTTAGATTAGATACTCCGAGCACCCCCCATCCGGCTTCCCGGTAGGGTTATATTAAAGATTACCGGTTTATCCTTATCTTCCACCCCTGTTCTCTACTTGATGCCGGGGATTGGCTCGGATAGTCACGGAAAAAAAGAAAGAAAAGACTGTTAAGTGAAAAAGAACGGGACAGGCCATTTCCGGTCGCTGTCGAAAATGTTAATTGCATGCATTTTTTCCCCCGGGTATGCCGTTATTTGGCATTGGGTACAGGTTATAATAGGGGTATGGATAAAAAAATATTTAGTGACGAAGAAGTCGTAAAGCGAGTGGCTTCAATCGCAGCGAAGCTGTTAAGAGACCCGGAATCGCCAAAATGCGTCAAAAAGATCGCTTCGGCGGTATTGTCTTCATACACAAACAAAAAAACCGGTGATAAGAAAAAAGGCAGGGACAATTGAAATCATGTGACGCAGACCGGAGGAAAACCGGAGAAAACCGGACCAAAACCGGACCGGGGTCTTACAACCGGCCTGTCCCGAAATCTCTCCCTTTCTTTTTTGTTTTTGGGGCATGCTTAATCTCCTTAAATGGAGCGATGGAGTAATGGAGCGATACTCCATTACTCCATTACTCCATAATTCCATTATTCCTATTTGGTAGTGGGAGTGACGACGCTGATTTGCTCTTTTAATTGCGGATTTTCTTCAACGGCCACGTCCACCACTGTTGAGAACTTTCTCCACCATGCCAGCAATTTATCATAGACTTTATTTTTATCTTCCGTGGCATTTTCCGCGATGGACTTGGCTGTTTTGATATCGGCATTGAGATTGTCCCAGTCGGTCAGCTTTTGTTTTTGGGCAGCCAGTTCTTCGGCTGTGATGGCATGTTTGGCAAAACCTTCCAATACGCCGGGTTCGCCGGTATTGTCGTAAAGCAGGTTGACCTGTTCGCGCCAGGAATTTATGGTCCGCTTGCGCGGGCGATTGAATCCCAGGAGGGCCAGGATGTGGGGATCGTCTTTGAATTCCTCGCGTCCGATGACCAGGTAGTGCAAATATTGATCATTGATTTCTTCCCTTAGTTGAGTGGCCTCGCGGAATTTTTGGTCTTTTGCCGCGATGGCTTTTAACTGGGTAGACCGTGCCGATTCCGTCTGGTTGAACAATTCCTGGCCCTGGGCGATACGAGTATCGTTATAACCGTATTCGACTATACAGTCATGAAAAAGGCCCGGCCTGGCCGCATTTACCAGTCCGGCGCGGATGGCGGCCATTCGTTCATCGTAAGTAAGCTTCTTCCTCTTTTTTTAGGACACGACACTATCCTGTCCCCATTTCTTGTCCTCTCCTCGTGTTCTTTAATATTTTCTACACGCATTGCTTTCCTCCTTATTTTTTAATCCAGCCCGGTTAGAGAAGGAGTTCGTAGATATCGTAATGGGGGTTGGTCATTCCCAACTGCTCGTAAACCTCTTTGGCCACCTCGTTGTTCTTCTCCACGTAAAGACGCAAACCCGCCACATTCTTCCTGAATCCCGCAAGGTCCTTCAAATGACGGAAAAGAGACGAGTAAATCCCCTTCCGCCGGTAATCCTCACGCACATAAACACTCTGTATCCAAAGGAAATACTTGTTCCGCCAATCACTCCATTCATTGGTCACCATCAATTGACCGATGATCTCACCCTTCGACTCCGCCACCAGGTAAAACCCCTTGTGGGGGTCCTTAATGATTGCCTTCGCTCCAAGCAGCGCCGTTTTCGGGTCCAGTTCCATTCCCTCGGTCTCCATTGCGATCAACGCGTTAAACTTCGCAATGGTACCCGCATCTCTTAATTCCGCTTTCCGTATCTTAATAATATCTTTTTTCATGCCGGACTCCTTTTTACACACCCCCTATTGTAACGGAGACGGAAACTTTTTTCAACCGCCGGTGTTGACAAAATCGTGCCTATCCATTAACCTATTAAAATAAAAAAAAGGAGTAAAAATGAACAGGTATTATAAAATCGTTATTAGTATTATTTTCTTCCTACTTTCCGGCGCCGTTTTCACCATCGATTCGAGTACGGTGAAAAAAGATGACCCGACTTTTAAAATTCAAAAATTGAGCGATAAGGTCATGGTGCTGACCGAAGAGTCGCCGTACGAAAACAACATCGTGGCCATCGCTTCCCAAAAGGGCCTCGTGGTTGTGGATACCTCCCCTTCCATCATCACCGCCGCCGCCGCGCGGGAAATTATCGAAGATACCTTCAAACGAAAAGATTTCATCTATGCGATCAATACCCACTTCCACGGCGATCACGCCTTCGGCAACCAGGTCTTTTCCGATGCCACAATAATCGGCCATCGCAACAGCACCGGGGCCGCCGCTCTCGAAGCGCTGAATATCCCGGGAACAAAATCGAACCTGGAACAGGAACTGGAAACGTTGAACGAAAACCTTAAAGGCCTCGACCCCGCATCCGCCGAAGCCGCTGAACTTAAACAACAGATCGATTTTTCCCGGAGGAACTATAAAACACTCAAACACGGATTCGCATTAACGTTACCCGATATTACCTTCTCCGACCGCCTGACCCTGGACCTCGGCGATATCACCCTGGAACTGGTCTACTTCGGCAGCGCCCATTCCGATTCCGATATCCTGATCCATGTACCGGAAGAACGAATACTGATAACCGGGGACCTTTTCCTCGATCAAAACTGGCTCCCCCTGTTTGCCGGCCAGATCGAACTGGATGTTCCCCGCTGGATAGAGGTCCTGCACCTGCTCCTGGACGGGGAGAGCAGCGTCGAACAGGTCATCCCCGGTCACCAATCCATCTGGTCCCGGGATAAACTCATCCTCTGGCGGGATTACATTGTCGAACTGTGGAACGGCGTTAAAGCCGCCGAAGCAGAAGGTCTCGACCTCGAGGCAATCCTGGCCCGTTTCCCCCTGGGAGAAAAGTATCTTTACCTCAAGAAACGGGGACACAGCGACGACGAGATCACGAACTTTCACCGGGGAAATATACGGGCATTCTGGGGTCAGGGTAAAGTATCCGCCGCCGTGGCGATGGAAAAGACCATCGAGGAATCGGGTATCGATGCGGCACTCGAACTCTTCCACGCAAAAAAAACCGGTCCGGCAAAAGATTTCCATATCGATGAAAAACAATTCAACGACCTCGGGTACCAACTGCTCAACGAAGGAAAGGTCAGGGAAGCCGTCGAAATACTAAAACTCAATACCGCCGTCTTTCCCAACTCATGGAATGTTTACGACAGCCTGGCGGAAGCGTACATGGAAAACAAAAACATCCCTTCCGCCGTTACGAATTTCAAAAAATCCCTGGAACTGAATCCCGAAAATCAGAATGCCGTGAACATGTTGAAACGGCTCGAACGGGAAAGATCACTATCCGGCGTTTCCGCGCCGAACAGCGATGTGGAGGAATGGGCATCCGTTTTATTAAAGGCCCATGCCGAAGGGCGTTGTATCCCCGCGGTATCGCGGCGGTATCCCAATGCCGATGAGAGAACCGCCTATAATGTCCAAAAAACCGTTGTCGAGAAACGATTGGCAGGAGAGAAATGTACCGGGTTCAAAGCGGGGCTGACCTCCGGTGGGAGTCAAAAACAGTTCGGGACCGCCACGCCCGTGTCCGGGGTTTTATTCACCGGCGGGGAACGAACCGACGGGGCGGTCATCCGGGGGGGAAAATATAAAGCCCTGATGCTGGAGACCGAGATCGGTTTTGTGACCGGGAAACCCATCACCCATATCCTCGCGGATACAGCGGAACTTCGCCGCCACATTAAATTCGTAATGCCCGCCATCGAACTGCCCGACCTGTGCTTCGAGGACCCCGGGAAATTGAACGTGTTGGACATCATCGCGGGAAATGTCTCGGCGGCGGCTTTTATAAAAGGCAGCCAAGCAGCAGCCGGGGACCGGGACCTTAATGCCGTATCCGTCGTCCTTTACAGGGACGGGAAGGCAGTAAACCGCGGGACGGGTCACGATGCCCTGGGCGATCAGTGGGAAGCGGCCTTATGGTTGGTCAATACCGTGGTGAAACAAGGATGGAAAATAGAACCGGGCCGGATACTGCTCACCGGCGCCCTGGGCAAAATGGTTCCCGGCGCGCCCGGCAGTTATACCGCCGATTACGGCGATTTCGGCAAGATATCCTTCGTCATCGATTAACATCCCTTGACTTTTGGTCGCATTTTTTATAGTATTGACAAATGAGTGCTTTATACCGGGTGTATTATCGTTATCTTCTTTTAAACACTGTTTTGTTTGCACTTTTTCATGTTGTTTTTATCACGCCGTCTCCCGTATTGGCCATTGACCCCGACAAGGAAATTTCCCAGTATGTCCTGGATACCTGGGGTATCGAGGAGGGACTGCCTCAAAACTCCGTAACCGCCATCGTGCGTGACAGGAAGGGGTACCTCTGGTTGGGGACGCAGGAGGGACTGGTCCGTTTCGACGGCGTTCGCTTCACCGTATACAATAAAAAAAACGCCCCCGGTATATTGGATACCTGGATCATCGCGCTCTGCGAGTGCCGGGACGATATGCTCTGGATCGGCACCCACGGCGGCGGCCTGTGCTCCCTGAAAGACGGCGTATTTACCGCGTATACGACAGAGCAGGGATTATCCGACGACTTTATATGGACCATTTGTTCCGATGGCGAAGGGGGGGTGTGGATCGGGACCGAGAACGGCCTCAGTCACCTCGAAAACGGGGAATTCACCGTATACACCACCCGCGAGGGATTGCCCCTTAACCGGGTAAGGTCCCTGTGTAAGGACACGAAGGGAAACCTGTGGGTAGGCACGGAGGGCGGTGGGCTGGCCCGGTTCAGAGATGGAACATTCACCACCTATACCGAAAAACAAGGGTTGCCCAACGACAACATATACTCCATCCACGAGGACCGGCGGGGGGACCTGTGGGTGGGCACCTACGGCGGCCTGGTCTGCTTCGAAAACGGTTTGTTCACCGCACGTACGACATATACGGCAAAAAACGGGCTGGCCAATAACTACATTATGCTCGTTTATGAAGATCGAGACGGCACTTTATGGATCGGCACCGATTCCGGTGGACTGAACCGTTTTAGAGACGGTAAATTCGACGTATTCACATCCAAAGAAGGATTATCCGACGACTCTGTATGGGCCATGTACGAAGACCCGGAAGGCAGCCTGTGGCTGGGCACCGACGGCGGCGGACTCAACCGCATGAAGTCCGGGAAATTCACCACCTATACCACCCGGCAGGGACTCTCTCACAACATGGTCATGTGCGTTTACGAAAGCCGGGACGGGGCCATCTGGATCGGCACCCACGGCGGGGGGCTTAATCGTCTCAAGGACGGAAAATTTACCACGTATACAAAAAAGGACGGACTGCTGGACGATTTTATTTACTCCCTCTATCAAGACAAAAAAGGAAACCTCTGGATCGGTACCTTCGGTTTCGGACTCAATCGTTTCGCCAATGGAAAATTCACCGCATATTCAACGGAGCAGGGGTTTTCCGGTGACTTTATATGGTTCACCTACGAAGACCGGGACGGCCGCCTGTGGTTCGGGACCAGCAGCGGTTTAATTCGCCTGGAAAACGGCGTTTTCACCACCTTGAACACGGAACGCGGATTATCCAACGACATTGTGGGCTGCATGGTCGAAGACAAAGACGGGACCCTGTGGATCGGTACCGACGGCGGGGGGGTAAACCGTTATAAGGACGGTCAATTCACCGCCCTCACGAAAGAACAGGGAATGCCCGACGACGTGGTGTCCACCCTCTATTTAGACGGAGAAGGGGTGCTGTGGATCGGGACATACGAGGGATTGGTCCGACTGAAAAACGGGACCCTTACCACCGTTAACGCCGACAACGGCCTCCTCGAGGACACCGTATTTTCAATCCTTGATGACGATAACGGGTATCTCTGGATGAGCGGGAACAAAGGGGTCTCCCGGGTGAGTAAACAGCAGCTCAACGATTTCTGTGACGGGAAACGGGCCTCGGTTCAGCACACCTCTTACGATGAGAAAGACGGGATGAAGAGCAGGGAATGCAATGGCGGGTACCAGTCCGCCGGGTTAAAAACCCGGGGCGGGCGGTTGTGGTTCCCCACCATAAAAGGGGTCGTGGAAGTCGATCCCAACAAACTTAAAATAAACACCCTGCCGCCCCCCGTGGAGATCGAGGAGATCGTGGTGGGAAACAGGACATTTTCTCCTCCTTTTGCACCCGGTACTCCCCCGTTGGTTCTTCCCCCGGGTACGGACCAATTCGAGATACACTATACCGGCCTGAGCTTGCTGGCCCCGGAACGCGTGAGATTCAAATACCTGTTGGAAGAGATCGATACCCAATGGCACGATGTCGATACCCGGCGAACCGCCTATTACACAAAACTTCCTCCAGGGAATTATACCTTCCGGGTAAAGGCCCAAAACAACGACGGTACCTGGAATGAAACCGGCGCGTTCATCTCTTTTTATCACAAACCTTTTTTCCACCAGACCGCATGGTTTTACGTGCTTTGTACCCTGGCGGCCGCTTTGACGGTCTTCACCGGTTACCGGTACCGGGTCCGCAAACTGCGAAAGCGGCAGGAATTATTGAAACGCCTGGTTGAAAAGCAAACCGCCGCGCTGAAAGAACGGAACCGCGAACTGGAGGCCATGGACCGGGTGGTTAAAACCATCAACCGCGAGATCGAACTGGAAAAACTCCTGCAATCGCTGCTTAAACAGGCCATGGGACTCTTTCCCCAGTCTGAAATGGGCGGTTTCTTCATTTACAACACCGAAGAGGCGTGCTTCCGGATGGTGGCCTCCGAAGGGATTGATCCGGCCCTGGTAAAAGAGATTGCTTTTACCTATGATGAAGCCGTGGGCCGTTATGTCCGGGGGGCGGAAGAATTGGAGAAGGGGGTTTATATTGTCCGGGAATTCGAAAACGCCCCGGGCAGGGAAAAACTCAAAAAACTTCCCCAACCCCAATGTGTCCTGGCCATGGAGGTCACATTGGGTGAACGCATCGAAGGGTTCATGCTCCTGGACAGTTTGACCGACCCCCAGGCCTTCGATAAATCCGATACCCAAAAGCTCTACTTTTTAAGAGAGCATGCCATATCCGCCATTTACAAGGCACGGAACCTGGAACAACTACAGGAAGAAAAAGACAAGACCGAAGATGCCCTGGCCAGGGCACGGGAAGCCCACCAGGAACTTGAAAAAGCCAAAGAAGCCGTGGAAAAGGCCCACCGCGCAAAAAGCGACTTTTTAGCCAACATGAGCCATGAAATCCGGACACCTATCAATGCCATCCTGGGCTTTACCGAGATCATGAGCAGTGAGATCAAAGAAGAGCGGCACAAGGGATTCCTGGAGGCAGTCTCATCCAGCGGCAAGACCCTGCTGGGTTTGCTCAACGATATCCTCGATCTTTCCCGCATCGAAGCCGGGAAAATGGAATTGAAATTCGAACCCCTGAACCCACGCTCCGTTTTGAAAGAACTGGAGCAGATATTTTCCAGGAAAGCCGAATCCAGGGGCATTGAATTTCACCTGGAAGTAGACCCCGGCCTGCCCCAATTTTTATTATTGGACGGTTTGCGGCTTCGCCAGGTGCTGCTGAACCTGGTGGGCAACGCCGTTCGGTTTACCAACAACGGCTTCATCAAGCTTTCCGTTAAAAGGGAGAGTGGATTGACCGGGGATGCCACAGCCGGTTTGACCGGGACTGCCACACCCGGTTTGACCGGGATTGTTTTTTCAGTGGAAGACAGCGGTATCGGTATACCCGAAGACCAGCAGCAGCGGATTTTCGATGCCTTCGAGCAGCAGGACGGGCAATCCCGGCGATACGGCGGTACGGGCCTGGGACTGGCCATCACCCTTAGACTGGTCGAATTAATGGGAGGGGACATTTCCGTTCATAGCCAAAAAGGTAAGGGAAGTACCTTTGTCGTCACCCTGAAGAATGTCGCCATACCGGGGGGTGCCGTGGAAGAGGTACCCGGAAGCGATATCGATATCGATGCCGTCCGGTTTGGAAAGGCGTCGGTATTGGTGGTCGACGGTAAAGAGTTGAACCGCCGGTTATTGATCGAGTATCTTTCTCACTCACCCATCGAATGTATCGAAACCGGGAACGGTAGAGAGGCCGTGGAGCTGGCAGTCCGTCATCGTCCCGATCTTGTGCTCATGGGAATAAAGAATTTCGAGGTGGACGGGTATGAGGCCGCCCGGCAAATAAAAGCCCACGAGGAATTGAAGGAAACGCCGGTAATCATACTTACGGCATCGTCATTAAAAAGCGAGGAGGAGGAGATAAGGAAGGCGGGTATCGACGGAGGTATCAACAAACCTGTAAGCAAGCGAGAATTATACACCCAATTGATGCGTTTTCTTCCCCATACCGCCCCGGGACCCGTCGAATCGCCGCCTGCCGCACCCCCAATTTCCGCCGAGGTCCGGGCAAAACTTCCCGGGTTGATCGAGATCTTGCAAAGAGAGGATTTGACAAAACGATGGGAAAAGATATCCCGGACGTTTATAATCGATGAAGTCGAGGCCTTCGCCAAAGAGATGAAAGCGTTGGACGGGAATTATGGTTCGGGTATCCTCTCCCGGTGGTCGGACCGGCTGTTCAACCAGGTTCAGACCTATGACATCGAGAAGATACAAAGGGTCCTGGCCTCATTCCCCGAAGTGGTAAATAAAATCGAAAAGATATTATCTTAACGCCTGTCCATCCTGTTGTCCTGCCGGGAAGAATAAATATGTCTCAATATTGGGACACTTGCGGGAAAGGGAAAGTGGAAACAGACTTGCATCTCTAAGGGCAGGAGGATAAAATGAGGAAAATAACGAGTATTATGCTCACAAGCTTAATAGTAATGATCTTTGCGGTTTCGACCCAATGCCACGACCATTATAGATACCGCCCGTCTCCCGGTTATAAATACTATCCCCGCGGCGAGCGGTATCATCACGACCATTACCGTCACGATGACCGCCGCATTCTCAAGGAGATCAGGAAAAACGAGCGGCGAATTCTAAAACTGGAATCAAAAGTTAGGAAATACGAACGCCTGAGACGATACAAGGGTTATTACAGGTACGACTATTACTCCATGCGCATCCGGGAATTGATGAGAGACATCCGGCGCCTGGAACAACGAAACCGACACCTGAGACAACTCTTAAGAAGGTGATCTATCTCAAAATAAAATAACCACGGACTCACAAAGACACAAAGGTAGTTTTAATTCATACCTTCGTGTCTTCGTGTTTTCGTGGCAAATTTCATGGTAACAAATAAGTCATCCTGACCTGTTAATCCATTCGTTTTATTTCCAATTGTAAAAGAAGACCGGTGACGCAGGGTTCGCCGTCAACCGATAATCGGCATTCCAGCCAGGTCTTGCGTCCTTCATTTTCTTTGATCTTCGCCCGTAAGTGAATTTCCCGGCCCATGGGGACCGGTTTTTTAAAATCGATTTCCATACGGGCGGTCACGCACCAGATTTTCGGTTCGCTGCCGACCCTCCGTCCGGCCCGGTGATACGCCGAGGCCATGGCCAGGTTATTGCAGTGGCAGTCGATAATGGAAGCCAATATCCCGCCGTTCACATAATTTTCGGAACCCGCCGTGTGATGTGGAGCGGGTGTCCATACCGCCACCGCATCGTCGCCGTCCCAGACGCTTTTTAATTGCAAACCTTTTTCATTGGCCATACCGCAGCCGTGGCAGTGGTTGCCGGGACCGATCAGGTCTTGAAACGCTTCCGTCTCTTTTTTTTTATCCTTTCGTTTTATTCCGTTATCTTCATTCATGTCCCTATTTTACAAGAACAGTCTAACATTTTCAATAACAAAACAAAGAAAGGCGCGGCGGGATCAGGCGCGATCGGGCGCGACCGGGACAGAAAGAAAACGGGACAGGCCAGGAAATAAGGAAATAATAAGAATTTGGGGCCATGCAAGAGAATTTCACGGCGCGAGGCAATTAAATGAAGTTTAAAATGGAAGGAAAATGTTTTTCATGATATAATAGTCTTGAAGCGAGGTAAACAATGGACGAACGTTTATTCAAAATAATGGGCAGACATCTTAAATATGATGAAGAAGAACAAACACTCTTTAAAGACAGATCAGAAAACCGTGAAATACTGGAAAAAATAGCATCTATCAAAAGCATGGAAATCGTCGCCGAAATCGTTTCCGCAAAAGGCTGTAATACCGGACACGAGATAGGACAGAAATTCTATTTTGACGGTGCCGGTAATTTAATAGCGGAAAAATTACCGAAAAAAACCTGTATCTTTCTTTTGGGAAGCCTATCCGCTCATATATTCGCCATCCATGAACTTGTTTATGCCGGCATAAACCCGGCCGACATTAAATTAAGATTCCCACGTATCGGCTGTGCGGATGTCGGCGTTGAAAACTGCGGATGGGGCAAAGTTATCGTCGAAACCTCAGTCATTACAACATAGGGCAGTTATATTCTCTAATGCTTTTTTATGTCCGTTAACTAAAATCTTTTCAGCAAAAAAATAGGAAGGAAAGGGATCAAACTAAAAACGGCTCCCTTTTTTGGGGTATTAGTAAAATAGTTGTCCGCTGGAGGTATAAAATATGGTAAAATAGAACCCGAAGGTAAAGGAGGGAAATTATGGTATGGTCGATACTGCTTGCCGACGATGAGGCCGAGTATGTTAGAATACAAAAGCGATGCCTGGAAAAAGTCGGAGGGTACATTGTGTATGCAGCCAATAACGGGAGAGAAGCATTGGAAATTATTGAAAGCGAAACCGTGGATATCATGGTCCTGGATTTAACCATGCCGGTGATGGACGGCATCGAACTGTTAATGGAACTTCATAATAGACATATATGGCTGCCCGTTCTTATCCTGACGGGTAGACGAATCGACGGGAAAGCGAAACCCGGTAGAGAGTTCGGCATTGTGGAATTTATGAATAAACCCGTGAAATTTGAAGACCTGAAGGAGAAAATGGAGGGTATGTTAAACGCCGGGGCAAAAAGAGAAATTTTCTACGGCCTGAGTATAGTGACAATGCTGGCGGTACTTGAAATGGAAAGAAAAACAGGGGTATTAACGATAAGCCTGGAAAAAGGAAATGGAAGAATTTATTTCCGGGATGGTGTCGTTGTCGATATCGAGGTTAAAGGTCTTTCGGCAAAGGCGGGCATGCGGGAGTGCCTGAAATACGAGAATAGGGAGCGGAGAATCGCTGTCGAGTACGGCGAGCACGGGAAATCGAATCGCATCGACAAGTGGTTGACCGAGTTACTGCTCGAATCTTCGTGAATATCCGATAAAGAGAGGACACCATCAAGGATGTAGGGAACAGGCTTGCCTGTTCCGATTTAGGTAATTTTCATGGCTGCAAATATCACCAATCTATCCTTCGGGAGAATTGGCGGAAGCGGGCAAATGCCAGTGAAAGGCGTATCGTCCGACCTCCTTTGCCCACTCCTTGTACGCCTTAAAATCATCCGGCATACCGTAATTCTCTTTCAATTCCTTCAAATGAGCCAGGATTTTTTTAAGGGCTTTTTCTTTCGCCGGGAGCCAGGTCAACTCCCGTGCCCATTCCGGCCGCTCTTCAGCGGGAATATCGGGGTCGATGGCTTTTAAAAATGCGGACCAGCTTTTTTCCTCCTTACAACCGTCGATCAACCGCAGCAGGCGGGTGCTGACCACGGGGTACCCTGTATTGATCGCCAGGAGTACCAGGGCCGCCCGGTATTGCCCGGAAGTTTCACTGCCCAGGAAGGCGTCGAAATCCTTATCCACGGCGGAAACACGGATAAGGCGGTAGATGTTGATCAACCGCTTGACCAACCGCGGGGTCTCCACGAACCGGTAAAGCCCCTGGAGATAGGTTTGCTCGTAATCTTCCAGGGTCAGGGATTTTCGACGCTGCGCTTCCTTCCGCTTCTCTTCCTCCATTTGCTTTTCTTCTTCTTTTTGTTGTTCCTCAAGAGAAGCTGCCGGTGGAGTCGGGGGCCTACCAATGAATGCCGTTCCCCCGGGAGGGACGGCCGCCCCATTCCCGGTGTCCACCCCGGTATCGTCGCCGGGGATTGGGGGTCCGCCGACCGGGGGCCCCCCGGCTGACGAAACGTCCGGGGGTGCCGGGGGTGCGGCCTCAAATTCGGACCGCGTGGTGATAAGATCGTCTACCAGGTCCTTGAACCCCTCTTCAGACATGCGCGGGAGGGAATAGGGTATCTGGAATATCTTTTCCAGGTACTGCTGCGGACTGAAATCAAGACTCTCCTCCAACTTGTCGCGGTTGTCATTCTGGGCCAGGGCTTCGGGGAGGTATTCTTTGTAAAGGGAACGTTCCAGCCAGCGGGCATCCACGGCCACCACGACGTTGAACAGCGGG
>Ga0210082_1000051_pt1 | contig 23323 bp, 15 predicted proteins | sample White_ThreeSqA_D_2_FD_185592 | JGI IMG/M metagenome (GOLD analysis project Ga0210082, IMG submission 185592) | Wetland microbial communities from the San Francisco Bay, California, USA, that impact long-term carbon sequestration -... | ecosystem: Environmental > Aquatic > Marine > Wetlands ... | reverse complement strand
GCCTTTTGATTCGTAGTCAAATGCTCTATCCGTTGAGCTACAGACGCAATCAAATTTCAGTCCCCTATTATATACCGATTTTCCTATTTATTCAAGCTTTTTGACGAATTTTTGGACTTTCCCGCGAAAAACGGCCTTGTTATTACTTCACTGCCCCGCGGGCGGACGGCAGGGGCGGTTGGTCTTGAAATAGGCAAGGTTACGGTTCAAAACGCCCAGCACGGTGTCGTCCTCTTTGGAACTCTTCGCCAGTTCAATGGCCGTTTTCATCCATTCCACGGCTTTATCGCATTTTTCCAACTGGGCATAGGCCATGGCCACGGTCCGGGCATGCTCGTATTGTTTCGAAGCCTGGAAAACCTTTTGTGCCAGGTCCAACGCGCGCTGCCCCCGGCGCTTCTCCAGGTCCGGCGATGCGGCCAGCAGGTATGCAAGGGCGTGGGCAATGGGCCCGTTATAGGGCATCCGGGTATGGGCGTCTTCCAAAATCCGTAACGCCTCACCGTGCCGGCCGGAGGCAGAAAACAAGGTACTCATGTTGAGCCAGCCGGATGTCAACTCGGGCTTAAGCTTGACGGCGGTTTTGTAATGCTCGAGCGCACGTTCTTGCTGTCCCTTATTCCGGAGCGAATTGGCCAGGCCGAGATGGGCCCCGGCATCTTCGGGATTCTTATCGACGACCTTTTGAAAGTGTTCGATGGATTTGGCATAATCGCCTAAATAGGCGTATAGCGCCCCGAGATCGAAATTGGCCGAAGCATTGTCCGGCGCCAACTCGATGGCGGCCTCGAACTGGGCAACGGCTTCTTTGTACTTCCCCAATTTCACCAGTGCGACTCCCAGGTCGATCTTTGCACCGGCTTTTCCAGGGTCCGCCTGGATTGCTTTCCGGTAGGCATCCACGGCCTCGGTATAACGTTTGGCGGAGAAAGCGAGTTTGCCCGACAGCAGGTGGGTGTGATACCCTTTCACCAATTTTTCGAGATTCTTTTTCAAGGGATCCGGCGGCTGAACATCCACCATCCCGTATTGGGACATATGAAGACGGGCTTTTTCCATATCTCCGGCACCCCTGTACGCCATTCCCAGGGTGTAGTGGAGCTTGTTGGCGGCCGGTTGTTTTTCCAGGGCGGATTCGAGATATTTGACGGCATCGTTATATCGCTTTTCCGCCAGTGCAACTTCACCCAGCCTGGCCAACACGGCAGGCCCCTCCGGGTTTATACGAAACGCCGCCTCGATGGACCGTTTGGCCTGGTCGGGCTGATTCAGACTGCGGTAACACTCCCCGGTCCGTATGTACACTAAATAATCCAACGGGGGATTCCGGCCGTCGGTTTTCACTCCCCGGTAGAGATCGAGGGCGTCGGAAAACCGGCCCACGGTCTGGAGGAGATACCCCAATGAATAACGCCATTCCAGGTTGGAGGGCTCAAGTACCAGGGCATTGCGGTAACACGCTTCGGCGGCCTCGGTAAACTCGTAAGCATGGTACAATTGACCTAGCTCCCCATAAGCCGCGGCCAATTGCTCGCGGCTTACCCCGGGCTTCCCGGCAAGGGCATCGAAGGCCTTTCTTCTTTCAAGGAGTTGTTGAATGACGGCTTTTTCAAGGCGATCCAACAGGGGACCCGGGACCGGGATCAAACCGTCTTTCGTGTCGGTCCCCGTGACCTTTTTCTCCCCCCCGGGTGTTTCCCGGGCATATGATAACGGGGGACCGACGAAAACGGTAACGGATACGACGGAAATGACCAACGCTGTTAAAATAAGGGTACAAAATCGTTTCATTTTCCTTTCTCCTTACTTACCTCTCCCTTATTTACCGCCCCTTTTACCAGGGTGGTGTATTTCATCGGGACCGGTTTTTTCCAGGTTTCTTTTGTTCCGTCCGGCCAGGTAATCTCGACGGAATCGACGGCGTCGCTGTCACCCAGTCCGAACAAAACCCGGGGGTCGTTGGACGAACAGTAGCTGCCGCAGGTTCGTACCCGACGCCGGAGGCTGGGTTTCCCTTTTCGTTCCAGGACGACCAGGGTGCCCTGCATGTCGTATTTTTTCCCGGGATCAACCAACCTCAGTCCCAACCACCTGTTCCGCTGCCCGGTGTTGTTCCGGTACAACCGGACCGGGCCGTTGTTGTTGCATACCATTACATCGATATCCCCGTCGTTGTCCACATCGCCGAAAACGGCACCCCGGCTTACTTCGGAAAGGACGACATCCTTACCGGCAAGGGAGGTCACATCGGTGAATCGTTTCCCGCCTTCGCTCCGGAACACCTGGTTGGGTTGGTGGAGGGGATAGGGGTCCCCGGCCGCGGCCTGGTTCTCGAGTATTCGTACGGCCCCGCTGACCACGAAAATATCCAGCCACCCGTCATTGTCGTAGTCGATCCAGTTGGTGCCGAAAGCGGTGAAAGGAAAACTGGCGGCGGAAAGCCCCACGGCAATGGTGCGGTCTTCGAAAAGGCCGCTGCCGTTATTGACATAGAGGGTATTGGTTTCCCCCATCAGGTGGGTCATGAAAAGGTCCTCGTCGCCGTCGCCGTCGAAATCCCCCGCGGTCACACCCATGCTGGCTTCGGCCCGTCCGTCCTGGTTCAGGGCGGTACCGGCGAACAGGGCATCGTCGGCAAAGGTCATGCCTTTATTATTTATCCAGAGCTGGTTCGGGTGGCCGTCGTTGGCAACATAAAAATCCAACCAGCCGTCATTGTTCACATCGATGGTAATGACACCCAATCCCGCCCAGGGACGGTAACCGATGAGTACTTTGTCGGTGACATCCTCGAAGGTACCGTTTCCCTTGTTGTGGTAGAACCGGTCCCTTTGCGGGGTGAATGCGGAGGGGCCGCAGTAATCCCGGCGGCTGCTCTTGGCATAACATTTTTTGTTTTTGGCGAGATCGAAATCGACATAATTGGCGACGTACAGATCGAGCCAACCGTCCCGGTCGTAATCGAAAGCGGCGGCGCTTGTGCCCCAGAGGGTATCGCCGGTACCGGTCCGGGCGGTTACATCGGTGAATGTGCCGTCGCCGTTATTGAACAACATCCGGTTCGGACCGTAATTTGTGATATAGAGATCGACCCAACCGTCGTTATTAAAATCCGCGGCGGTCACCCCCATACCGTAATCGGTGATCTTCAGTTTGCTCTTATCGGTGACGTCCACGAACCGGGGGGTGCGTTCGCCGTCGGCACCGACGGTGAGATCGTTACGGAACAACCGGTCGCGGGGATTGGGATCGCGGGGAGGATATTTGGCATCTTTAAAGGTTTTCCCCGGTCCCAGCATGTTGCCCTGGATGAGGTAGACATCCAGGTCGCCGTCATTGTCGTAATCGATAAAGCCCCCGCCCTGACCGGTCATCTCGGGAAAATAAAACTCCCCGGACATGCCGTTGAAATGAACGAAATCCAGGCCGGATTGTTTCGCGATATCGGTAAAGAGGGGAAGTTCGGCCTTCGACGGTTTCTCCGCATGCACGGGAAACCCTCCCGCTGTCAAAAGACACAGGAGCAATAGGACGAAAGTCACGCCCCCCTGTTTATGTTTCATATTCGTTTTCACATTTTTTATATTCACACTTTTCATGGGTCACCGTTCCCGCCCGGAAAGATACCGGGTATTGTAACGCCCGTGGAGATCATCGATCCGGGGGTCCCGTTTCCCAATACAGGGTAGGGGGTCTATGGTTTTCCCGGTCCGTGTGTACGGGTCCATATCCTTACACCAGCCCGCGGTTTCAACCACGTAAACCCGGTCCCAATTTTCCCGGGGAGGATTCACGGGTTCCCTGAACTCGAGGTGAATCCCCTCGCCGGCGCCGAAGATAACCAGGGCGTTGTCCTTTGTTTCGATCAGTTCCTCGATTCCGCCGAACCGGGTATAAAATCCCTCGAGATAGCGAGTGTCCCAGAAGGGAGAACGCCGGTTATAATCGTAATCCGGAAGGCGCTGGGGCCGGTTTGTCCTCAGGGGAAACCCGGTCTGTTCGAGGTACGCCGATTCTAATTTCAGATCGAGAGTTTCGACCTCCGGGCAGGGTTCGGCGAAAACCACGGCCAGCCGGTCCCAATAGATCTCCTGGTTGGTAACGATGCGTATCTGCCGGACACCGGGGGGAAGCCCGGGCAGCGGTACGGACATCAGGCGCGGCATGCCCGCGGGGTAGCCGTCTTGTTCGAGTACGGTCACCCACTCTCCGCCGGGTTGACGTGCCTCGATGGTGGCGGCGCGGTAGTCGGCCCCGGCCTGCCATGCGGCAAAAGAGGTCTGTGAATACGGGTACTCTATCCAACCGTCGGCCAGCAAAACCGCCCGCCCGGGAAGACTGTCCAGCGCCCGGGGAAAGGTAAGGGTCAAGACATGGTCGCGTTCGAGCCGCCCGATGAAACGCCGGTCCACTTTGCCGGGAGGGGCGGCGTTCAAATCCCGCTCGGACACGATGTCGGTCACATCCTGGTTTCGGTCGTTTACGGTTTTTTCGGGTAACACGATATTGCGGTAAAAATAGGGGAGACCGGTGGGCTGTGGATCACCGATTCCCATTCGTTCGTCGAGCAGCATGGACCATCCGGGCGGCAAGTCGTAGGCTTTCAACCGTACGGTGTCCAGGTAAGCCACTTCTTCCATGGGTTCGGTCAATTTGAGGATAAACCGGCCGCGGCGCGGTTGAAGAAGGCCGGGGGGAAACAAGAAATTTTCCCACGGCCGGGGTTCGGAATATTCCCCGGGTCCCACGGCATACCCGATGCCCCCGACGCCCAGGAAATCGCTGACGAAGGCATAGGTTTTCCCGTCCCAGGCGAAAAGTACGGGACAACTGGATATCTGGCGCTGGGTTTCGACGATGGGGTGGATTTTCCCCGCTTCCAGGTCCGGTTCGGTCTGGAATACGCCGTCGGACCAGTCCAGGGAGATAAAATCGATACGCGCCGCGCCGCCCAGTCCCACGGACACGGGCTGCAGTCCCTGGCCGGGCCCTGAGTTGTTTCGGAAGGTATCGAGTACGGTCCAGCGCGAACCGACGCGAACGGACAACCGCGTTCCGATGCCGGAAGCATTGGACCTCCATTGGGTATTGGGGTCTTTTCCCCCGGATAGTTTCAATAAAGCAAAGGGGTACCTGCCCGGTCCGGCGGGATACAGGAAGGGGGACTTTCCCGGTGTCCAACCGATGAGGGACGGCCCCCGGGTGGTGTCCAGGAATGTCCAGGCGGCGGGACCGGTCTTTTCTCCGGTTGTTTCCCCGGTAAAAAAAGTAAAAAGCGGTTTAAGGTTGTTATTTTCAAAGGAAGCCGCCCACCATCCGTTACGGCCGGACACGGTCACATCCAATACGCCGTCGCCGTCCACATCGGTCAGTGCCAGCCGGGGGTGTGCCGGTGTGGGGGTTGTCCCGGTCCCGGTTTCTTTGGTGAGGGGGGTTTCTTTCCAGGCACCGTCTTCATTCGGCTGCCACCGGCTGAGTGTATTGTTTGAATCGAGGGTATAGAGTTCGATACGGCCGTCGGTATCCACATCCCCGGCCGCGGCGGCGGCGATTTCGGAGGAGATGAATGTTTCGAATCCGTTTGCGGGGCGGTATTTCCAGAGAAGTTCGTTGATATATACTTCGTGGGGCGGCCGGCGGTTAATAAGGATCAAATCGGCGTCGCCGTCGGTGTCGAGATCGGTAACGACGATAGACCGGGAGGGAGTACCGTTCCCGGTCAGGCCGAATTCGGCGGCCAGCGGCCGGAACGTGCCGTTACGGTTGTTGTTGAAGAGTTCGTTGGGGCCGTCTGCGTTTACGAGGAAAATATCGAGGTCCCCGTCGTGGTCGGCATCGAAAAGGGCGCCGTCCACGGTATCGAGACCGCCGCCGCCGGTCCCGGTATCCCCGGTCACGTCCGTCCATTCCCCGTTTTCGCCCCGGTACAGGAGCCGGTTCTCACCCTTCCGGCAGAGGTAGACATCGACGAAACCGTCGTTATCGATGTCACCCCAGAGCGCGGCATTGACGCCAATCACATTAGACAGCGGATGCTCCCGGTCCAGGGTAAAGGTCCCGTCCCCGGGATTAGCGATGAGTAGTGCATTGCCGACTCCATCGGGAAGCGTGATCGCCCCGGGGATGAATATATCCGGGCGATTGTCGCCGTTAACGTCACATACGCTAATACCGGGGTTGAAGGATAACCCTTCCTCGTATAGGCGCCAGGGGGTCCCGTCATTTTTTATAATTGTTTCCATTGGGTTGAAGAGGGGACCCGCGGGTTTTTTCGCAATCGCGACCTTCGGTTGATCGATGGCCGACGCGGCTGCTTTGCCGCCCATTTTTGTATACTTGAACTCCACGAGGCGGGCGCGGGGGTTGTCCTGGAGGCGTTGGAATTCTTTCATTACTTCCGCGGCTTCACCGGTCTTTCCCAGTTGTCTCAGGACCGTTATCATACCGTAGTAGGCGCTGCGGATATAGGGGTCGCGGGAGACGGTGCGTTTGAAATAGTCGAGGGCTTCTTCATAACGGGAGAGTTGTACAAGGGCTTTCCCGGCAAAGTATAATGCTTCCGCATCCCGGGGATCGGCGTTCAGCACGGTTTGGAAAGCCCCGAGTGCTATTTCCGGACGTCCGATGTACAGGTCCAGGAGACCGGCGCAGTATCTCGCGCGGAGGTTTCCGGGGTGGTTTTTCAATATTTGATTTAACAGGGTAAGGGCCGTTTGTTCGTCGCCTTCTTTTTGGCGGTTAAAAATGGAGATTGCCAGGTTTACCTGTATATCGGGATTTCCCGGGTATTTTTTCGCCAGCTTATCGAATGCCAGGCGTGCGTCTTCGTAGTTGAATTGTCCCATGAGAGCGACGCCGCGGTTGTTGGCTGCGACGGCATCGGCATCGAGTTTATTTTCTTGCGTGGACGAACAGTTTATAAATATTAAGATAAATAATAAAAACATGCCTCCGGCGGCCAGGAACCTTTTTGAAAAAAGGTTCCTGGACCTCCAAAAACGTCTGTTTAGATAAAAGTTTTGTGGGGGTCCAGGGGGCGGTTTTTTAAAAGAGCCCCCTGGCCGCCGGAGGCATGTTTTTTTCTTTTGTTCATTCGGAATCGTGTTCACGTTTTCCTCCATAATCACTATTCCCCTATTTTAATGATTAATGGAAGTGAAGTCAAGTTTATGTAAAAAACCCCGGGATCAGAGAAACTTTCCCTGGAAATGGTTTTCCCAATCCGTACGTTTATCCAGCATGTTGGGCTTTATGTCCCCGATTCTCTGGCCGCATTCGGTACACCGTTTAAAATAAGCGTTTATCCCCCCGGACCGGATTAAAAAAATCCGCAGCGGCGATATCTGCCCCAGTTCTTTCCCGTATTTATAATAATAATTTTCGCACAGCCCGGCTTCGACGGCATCCCTGAAGGATTGTAACGCCGCCTCCCCGACAGTGCCTTTGGGTTCCATGAATACCGTGTAATAACATCCTGAAGACCGGATTCCGGGGGAAAGCATGATAAAATCCACGTCCAGATCGAATCTCCTCAAAACGCTTTCCATCACCCGCCGCACATGCCTGCAGTCGAGCTTCTCTCCCACCACATCGGAAACATTCTCCCTCCCCTGGAACACAATAAGGGGCATACCGGCATAGTGGCCCCTGACGATCACTTTGTCCTTTAAATTGTAGCGGTACAACCCCCCGCCCGTGGTGATTACGACAGTGTACTCTTTTCCTTTTTCCAACCGGTGCAGTAGTTTCGTGTCGCCCGTATCCTCTTCGAGGAACTCGAAAAAATGAGAATTGTAAGCCGGGACGCATCCGCCTGCTTTAAAAAAGGGAATCGTTACGATGCCTTCGGTGGCGATCAACCCTTTGCCCTGGATGACGGCGCCGGGGAAACGGCCGGCCAGTTTCTCCGCATAAGAGCGGGATGCACTGTCGGTCCAGCAGGAAATGAATTTTAAGCGTTTCCATATTTTCGTGTATTGGAGGGGCCTGCCGGCGCCCGATATTTCCTTTAATTCGGCGGCCCTCCGGGGAGCGGGCTTTATGCCGGTTTCCAGGAGAGCGCACACTTCCGGGGTTTCGGGTACCGGGAGGGTAAGGGTCCCTTTTTGAATATCCGCGATCAGGGCGTCCAGGTATGTTTCGACGGTTTCGAGGATCAGGATAAGGAAGGTGGGGTTCCAGATAGAAATGAAGGAGAGGTCTTTTTCTTTCAAAAAAAAATAGGCGGTCACATACCTGAAGTTCTCAATATTTTTTACCCTGTTCAGGGCATTGGGAGCGATAAGAACGTGTTTCAATATTTTCCCCAGTAATCCCAGGTACTCGCTGTCTTCCTCGAAACCGACGGGGATGCCTCCGGGGGTGTAGGTTTTATCCGAACCGGTGGGGGTGATGGACCAGTAGCTCTTCCCTTTCAACAGGTGGGGACCGCGGCTGTAAATGTCGAAGAGCCAGGGTTTAACGGCTTTTTGGAATTCCTTTTTAAGGGACCGCGTATAGGGGATCAGTTTGGAACCGGAGGTGGTACCGCCGGTGGGCTCGAACAGGATAATATCTTCGGAGGTCAGCACATTGGTTTCCCCTTCCATGATTCGATGGATATAGGGTTCGAAATCTTCATATTCCCTGATGGGAACGTGTTTTTTAAAGGATTCAACGCCGGTGATCCTGTCGAAATGGTGCTGCCTGCCGAATTCGGTATCTTTGTTTTTGGTGACCAGGGCGAGCAGTTTTCGGACCTGTTTCTTTTTTGCCCTTTTTATATGGAATTTGTAATCGAGGTACCCGGCCAATGTTCCCCCCACATAGATGGAATTGATCAACAGGTTCCGCATTGTACCCCCCTTACAGCATCCCGCATTCGAGATACGGGGTCATCTTTTTTTCAAGGGACCGGGGCCGGTCCCCGGATTTATCCCAATCCACCAGGTAAACCCTACTTTTGTATTGAAAATGCGGGAGTTTTGTCAGTACTTTTTTAAGGCTGTTTTTTTCGTGGATGCCCACGATAAAAAAGGGGTACCGGCCGCACCGGGATATGTTTTGGAGGAAATATTTGAAGACGGCGGCATCGTTGTCTTTCACCGCCCAGAAGGAGAGCGTAAAGAAGTTGAGAACGGTACCGGGTTTCGCCAGCATGTCCGGGTACCCGAAGAGCGGAAGCACAAAGGAAAAGGGAACGATCATTTTTAAAATCCCGCTGTACCCCTTGATAATGTACTGTTTGTATTTTCTCTGGTCCCACATGGCGCCGCAGGCCGCGATCCGGTCCCGGTCGTCCGTGAGCAGGCGGAAATCCCTGTACGAGATGTCGTTTTTGTTTTCCCCGGACAGCCATTGGGATTTCACCACCGGGAAGAACTGGCGGTTTTTGCCCTCTTGCTCCAGGAACCGGATCACCGCGGGGATATCGTCCCTTTCACACGGTCTGAACCGGAACCCCGGGACGGTTTTGAATTTTAGCCCGGTTTTAAAGGAGTATACTTCGTAATCGCCCAGGTAATGGTGATCCGGCATAATGGCCCGTTTCTTTTCCAGGAGTTTGACGGCGTACGTGTTTCCTTCCAGGATGGTCATCAGGAAAAAGGGGATGTTTTTGTCTTTGACCGCCTGGTGAAAATAGGCATAGCCGTTATGAAGGAAGCGATAATACCCCCGGTAATCCGGCCGTGCTTTTAAGCCGAAAAGGTATCCGATCCGTGTGGGTTCCCGGTTTACATAAACGGTACGGAGGGCACCGGTACCGAAAGCGGCAATTTTATTTTCCGCGGTATCGCGGCACAGGGTAATGAAAACCTCTTCTCCTTCCTTCATCAGGGACTCGTACGCATTGTCTCTCCGGGTATATAGGAGTGAGATGTTCCCGGGGTAAAACCCCTGTTCCATGATCTCCAATATCTCGTCGCTGTCGCCGGGCCGGGCCGGGCCAAACACAAATCGGCTCATCTCCGGCATGCTGCCGGACCCGTTTTGCACGGCCCGGGGGGTTTCCTAACCGATACGAAGCATCTCAAACCATAATAAAATACATGTGTCACGTACCCATTTTAGCGAAAATGGAATAGAATTTCAATAGTCCGGTTAAAAATAAAAAAACAGCCGCCGATTTTCTTGACAAAGCGTTTCCGGGCTTGTATACTCTTAGCGAAATTTTTTGAGGAGGCAAACATGTTTGATATGTTTGAGATGTGGAGAAAGAACATGTTGTTTAGCCTGGGAGCCGTGGTTTACACTGTTGAAAAGACCGGGGAAATCATCGACGACTTTATCAAAAAGGGAGCGGAAACATTGGAGAAACGCGAGGAACTGTTCCGGGACATTCGCGACAAAGTAAAAAAAGAAGGAGGAAAATTCGAGAAGAAGGTAGAGGAGCAAGTGGCTAAAGCCATAGAAAAACTGGACATCCCGACTAAAAAGGATATCGACGATCTAAAGAAAAAGCTCGATATCATCGCTAAAAAGATGAAGGTTGATTAAAACAAATTACAAACCCAAATCAGGCGACTATTTGAGACAAACCGGTGCAAAAGCCCTTTCCGGGGGCAGGTACCGTTATCGCACATGCGTTATGGCACATGGTAATAATTAAACTTTTGTTCCGCTTTACAATGGTCTCTATTTTCGTATCGATCTTTACGGTGAAATTCCTGGTTACTCTTATCGTCCGGAAACTTTTTTTTCTTTTGACGGGGAGAGTGATTGCCAATACGGGGCCGGTGCAGGTCAGGCGTCTTTTCGAGCGGCTGCAGTATACGTATATCAAATTGGGGCAGATCATGGCCATGCGGCACGATTTTCTCCCCCGGGAATACTGCCTCGAACTGATGAAACTCCTGGACCAGTCACCGCCGTTCAAAGACGAAAAAGCCCTGGAGATCATCGAGAAAGAACTGGGAGCGCGAATCGACGAATTGTTCGAAACCTTTGACCCCGATCATATCGCGTCGGCGTCTTTCGGACAGGTGTACCGCGCAGCGCTGCCTTCCGGTGAAAAGGTGGTGGTAAAAGTACTGAGACCCGGCATCCGGCCCATCGTATACCTGGAACTGGCGATCCTGAAACTCCTGTGCCGCCTGCTGGATTTCTCGTGTATTTTAGGGACCTTTAAAGTGACACCCTTTATCGCGGATTTTGTCGTTTATACGAAGGAGGAGTTGGATTACCTCCAGGAGGCCCGGTATATCCGTAAAATCCGCGGTAGTAACGTGGAAAACCCCCTGGAGAAAATCCCGCGGGTCTACCCGCGGTACACCACGAGCAAAGTCCTGACCCTGGAGTTTCTCGACGGCGTATGGATGAACGAAATCCTCCAGGCCGTCGGTTCCGGCGACGGGGAGAAACTGGAGGAATTCAATGCCCGCGGCATCGATCTTCCCACCGTTGCACGGAACCTGATGATCAATTCCATGATCCAGGCTTTCGAGAAGACTTACTATCATGCCGATCCCCACGCGGCCAATATCTGTATCATGGAGAACAATGTCATCGGTTACGTGGATTTCGGTATCGTGGGGAAAATGGACCGGAAGTTCAGGGACATTACGCAGCGGTACCTCCAGGCTTTTTTTAAAGGAGATATCGATGCGGCGTACAGCGCGTTCCTGGAGATTCTCCAACCGCCGGAAAATATCGATCTTACGGGTTTTGAAAAAGAAATGACCGACCTTATGTCCAACTGGCTCGAGGATGTGGCCGATCCCGGGGCCCCGCTCAGCGACCGCAGCGCACTGCGCCGGATGTTCAGGGAAGGGAAGATCATGCGGAAATACGGGTTGACTTTCCCCACGGTGACCTCCCGCTTCTACCGCCTGTTGATGATATCGGATGTGATCATACTCCAGTTGGACCCCACGTTGAACGTGGTGGAAATCTCGTCCCTGTACCTGAAAAAGCTGGCCATAAAGGATTGGAAGGAGAAAATTCTCAGCCAGGGTTCCGCGGAAATTTTCATGGAATATTTATACCTCTTTGCCTCGCTGCCCAAACGCATAAACCGGATTTTGAGCGAGTCGGAAACCATTATGAAAGGTTCGGGTAAAGCCATCAGTAGATTGAAACGCATTCCTTCCCTGGTCGCCGGTTTCTTTGGAAAAGTGGCGTTGTTGTTTTCTTTAGCCGGCTTTGGGCTACGCCTGGTTTTCAATGTGGATTTTAGTTACCGGTTGTTTGGCGGGACCTCCGATCTCACGGATACGTCACTTTATCTTTTTACCGGTGCCGTCTTGTTGATCTGGTTGTCGCGGTACCTGATCTCGAAGCGGTAGACGATAATAAACGAATTTTCACTCTTCTTTTATTCGTCTGCATCCTTAATTTCACGGGCATTAGAGATATTTTGTCAGGCTTAAAGATATCCACTCATCTCCGTAATAACCGTATTGACTCTCGATGGTTTTGGCCTTGAGGTCGAAAAGAGAGAGAGAGCCTTCGATCACCCGGGCCTTTTTACCGTAATACCACGGGTACTTTCCCTTCGGATTGAGATATGCCAGGAGCTCTTTTGCCGTTTCATAGGTAATTCCGCTTTCGCTGCTTTCGAGGGCATCCAGGATCAGGGAATTCAACGTATCGTACCGCCACTGGTAATCATTGTTCTGTCTGTCGAAAAGCTTCCCTACCCATGCATTCATCGCGGTATAGCGCGCATCGGGGTCGATAAAAAAATTGGTGGTGAGCACGATATCGGGATTCGTCTCCCGCTGGGGCGCAAAATAAAACGTATAGGGTGTGTTCAATTCGATACCCCTTTTTGGGATATATTTACTGAAGAATCCCCTGTCTTCCAGGGCATCGGGATACAATGTCCGGTCGAACATACGGAACAATTCGCCGTCAAGTTCCAGGTATGCTCCCGGGTATGCGTCCCCGGCCCATCGAACCTCGATGCCGTCGTTTTGCACCACACTGTCACCGATATCGGGATGGTTTTCCTTAATATACGCGATGGCCTCTTTGACATTATCGGCGAAAGAGAAAATTCCTGTTTCTTCCGTTTCCGGCTCCCGGGTGTCCGCTTTAAGAAAATGCGCCTTTTCCAATTCCTCGTGGGGGAATCCCCTTTTAATTTCTTCCGTAATGGAACAAACCGATTCCACGATACAGGATTTCCCGGTGCCGCCGTCCGCCAGGATATATATCCAGGGAACCCCTCGGTGTGCCTTTTTCATTACCTCCACCGCCGCATGGATATCCGGACCGTACTGGATGCTGTGCCTGCACAACAGGAGGGAATTAAACCCGGGCCTCTCCGGGTCGGCCCACCCCGAAGGCGCCACATCCACACCCACGGCAACACCCTTTGCATTGATCCCGGCAACGGCACCCACCATCCCCGGCCCACCGACAATAATCGTGGGCAGCGCGCCTTCCATGTCGGGTTTGTAAATGGTCATGCAGGCCGCATCCTGGAACGCATCGCCGGTGGGAAACATGAAATCCCGGCCCATGTAATGATTGCCCCCGGCCGCCGCGCTCCCGGATACGGAAAACCCATTGCACATCACCGGTATTTCAAGATGTTCGGGTTTGATCTCCGGCACATCTTTTATCAATTGGATGCCGCGGTACAGGTAAGCCATAACGCAATCGATGCCGACATTAAGGACAAAAAGGTTCTTCAACTTTACCTTTGTTTTGGGATTCGCCGCTTTGCATCCGTCAAGTATGCCCTGCATCTCATCGAGATACTCCTTCGGGATATCCTGCTTAATGCCTTCTGAGAAATGGAAAAGAATATTGACGACTATCTTTTCGATAACATTTTCGATCTTTTCCCACAGCTTCTTCAACGTCTTTCGCAATTCCCGGTACCCGGGCAAGAAAACTCTCAAAATGTGATCGATAATGGAACAACTGAATTTTATCGCTTTTTTGAAAAGCTTCCTGAACCATTTACCGCGCTCATAAGTACGGGACTGCTGACCGTACTTAATAAATGACCAGGCAAAGTTCTCCACGTACTCCACGGCCATCAGCGAAACATCCGGTTCCGCCAGGTAACCCATCATGTAACCCATCTGGTACGGCGTGCCCTCCAGGTAAAAGACCTTTTTTTTCTTTTTCCGGTTACCGTTTATGCACGCTGTTTTATGCGTCGCCCGGATTCCCACCCGGTACGAACCGGTTTCGTCCGGCTTGTAATAATAAATATCCCTCCCGGGATCGACGTCGTAACCGTCCGCATTAAACGCATCGATCAAACGCCCCACCCTCGGGTCCAATCCCTTTGATTCTGCCATATCACTCCTCCTTTAATGTTATTTACTGCTTGCTATTTGTTATTCGTTATTCTACCCACTGCACACTCTTGTTTTCCATGATCCGATACGCCAACTCATTCAAATTCTCCCTCGATATTTCCGCGATACACGCCAACTCGTCACCGCGGTAATAATAAGGGTTTCGCTCAAGGAAAAAACGAATGTGGGGGTTCTTCTTCTTCGACTCCGGGACCCGGCACATACCCTCGTTCAAATGGTCCTTTTTCCCGTTGAAACTAACGATACCGGTCTCCGGGTCATAACTGTCACCCCATTTCTTGCTGCCGATAAACCGCAAAAGCCGGTGGTAACGCTCCGGCGTCGCCTCGTTGTACACCGGGTAATACTTCCTGAAATAAACCGGCAAAAACCGGTACGTCCGGTAACCCTTGGAAATAAGATACCAATAAATGGAATGCCCCTCGTAATCCTCGATCATCCGCAGCATAAAAAAACCGAACGCCGGGGCCAACATGTTGGATTGCCAATACTGCCGGTCCACGATGGTGTCGCCGGTGAATACGAATACGGTGTCCCGGCCGTCCACGATGCCCTCGATGACCTGGATGGTCGAGAAACCGAATATGGTTTCATCGTCCCTGAGAACGATGATCCAATCCTTCTCTCCCATGTCGCGCACAAACGTCTCCACGCTGTCATTGGAAAAATAATCCCGGTGAAGCGCATACATCGCCCGCTTTTCAGATTCCGTAACGAATGGAATCTTTACTATTTGCATTTTCATGTTTGCCTCCCGCGGAGCGGGTTTGAGGGTCCCCCTGCCAGGGGGCCTTCGGCGACCAGGAACCTTTTTGAAAAAAGGTTCCTGGACCTCCAAAAACTTCTGTTTGGGGAGGGATTCCCAGTGGCAGACCTTGCCGCCGGGCGACATCTCCACGGCTGATCACGTTCTGGATGAAATAGACGCCGACCATGAACAAACTTTTACAATTCGCCCGGAAATCAAACCCCCGTTTTACTATCGACGATAAACTGTAAAACTTGTTCCTGTATTTCAAACAATACCGGGACAACGTCTCCGCCGACATCCGCTTCGGCTCAAACGCGATATCCCCAAACCGGTAATCCTCCGCCAACCACCATTTGTCATATAATAACCGCCCCTCCCGCTTCATCCTGTCGTAAAGCGGCGTCCCCGGGAACGGTACCAAATGATTGAACGCCATAAAGAAAAAATTCTGCCGCAGCGCAAACTTAAGCGCCTCCTGGAAAGATTCCTCGGTATCGTTGTCATAACCGAACATGAACGTCGCGTATATCGCCAGGCCATATTTTTTTATCACTTTGAGCGACTCATCGTAATCACGCACCACCGCGTTGACATCCTTCCCCATCGCCTCCAGGTTCCCCCTGTCTAAAGACTCGAAACCGATCAATACTCCCAAACACCCGCTCTCTTTCATCAAACCGAGCATTTCCGTATTTTTCGCAATGTTAAGACTGACCTGCCCCACCCACTGCACGTTCAACGGCCGGATCGCCGTCATCAACGCTTTCGTATGCTCCCTGTCCACCACCAGGTTGTCGTCGATAAAAAAAACACGTTTCGCCTTCAACGCCTTTAACTCCCTCACCACATCTTCCACCGGCCGGGGAAAATACTTCCGGTTGAAAAATTGGCAAATGGAACAGAACTCACAATGAAACGGACACCCCCGCCCCGCCTCGATCAACGTGACTTTGGTATACTTTTTACCCCGGTAAATGGAACGGTCCGGCAGCAGCGGGCTGAAATCGTTTCCCTTCCCGTACACGTACTTTTTTTTCATCTCCCCCCTCTTGAAATCTTCCAGCACCGTGGGCCAGAGCGGCTCAGCCGCGCCCACCACCACCGCGTCCGCATGCTCCGCCGCCTCGTCGGGCATCAGCGTGGCATGAAAACCACCCATCACAACAGGCACTCCCCTCCGGCGGTACTGCTCCGCCACCTGGTACGCCCGCTTCGCCGAATAAGACTCCACGTTCACGGCCACCAGGTCCGTGGGCTCGTCGTAAGGAATAGATTCCAACCGGTCGTCGTAAAACACCCGCTCCACCTCCGGCGGGGTTAGCGACGAAAGCACCGCAATGGCCAGAGGCTCCATCAACCACGTCTTTACATAAGGCTCGTTGGGCTTCTTGCCCACACACGGAAGTATGAATGTTATTTTCATCGTTATTACCTTCCTTGTTTACTAAACGGGGTTGGGGACCATCCCGTCGTAACCGTTTATCCCGGGCACAATCTCCTCCGGGAACCGCCGGTCTGAAAAAAGCCGCTTGATATAGATTTTATACGCCAGGTTCCCCAGGAACGTGATCGGGAAATTCTTCCCCGAATCCAGGGTCCTGGCCAGGCTCGACCGTATACCAAAGGATTGCTTGAATGCCCACTTAAACCCGTCGTCCAGTTCCGTCGGACTCATGTGGTTGGGTACGAATACCACGTGCTGGGTATCGTAATACTCCCACTTACGGTGGAGGAGCCTTCCCTCCGCCTCGAACCGTTTAAACGCCGGGGTGTCCGGGTAAGGCGTAAAAACCGCGTAACGCGGGATATCCATCTTCAATTCGTTGACCAGGTCAACGGTATCCGCAAATACATGTTTATCGTCATGGTCGAAACCGAAAATAAAACACCCCATCACGATAATATTCAGCTCGTGCAGCTTCCGCACCAGTTCCCTGTATTTCTCCACCTTGTTGAACGATTTATGAATGGAAGTAAGCGAGTCCGCGCTGAAAGATTCGAACCCGATCAACAGGTAGACGCAACCGCTTTTATGGATCAGTCGCAATAGTTCGTCGTCCTCAAGGATACGGGTGGAAGCAAGTCCGCCCCACGCTTTTTTCAAGGGGATCAACGCTTTAAAGAGTTCTTTGGCATACTCCGGGTCGTCGGTCAGATTGACATCGTCAAACACGAACCGTTTACGCTTAATTTGGCGTATCTCCTCGATAACCTCTCCGACCGGACGCTTGTGCCAACCGTACCCCGCCGCCGGGACGGAACAGAAATCACACACGCTCCGGCACCCCCGGGTGGCGAATACCGTGTTGGGCACCATGTAACCGAACCGCTTCTGCAAATCCCTCCGGGGAAGGGGCATGGCTTCGAGACCCGTGGTCCCGGATTTATAAACAGGTTTCATCCGGCCGGCGACAAAATCCCGCAGCAGTTGCCCCCAGGTCTGTTCGGCAAACCCGGTGACAACGGCATCGGCATGCCGGGCCGCTTCCCCCGGCCTGAGCGTCACATGAACACCCCCCAGGACCACGGCGGCCTTTTTGGCCCTGAACCGGGCGGCAATTTCATAGGCCCGGGGAGCCGTGCCCGTAAGACAACTGATTCCCACGATATCGAAATCCTTGTGAAAAGGGATTTCCTGGACACTCTCATCCGCGATGCGTATCACCGCGTCGATCTCCGGCGGCACCAGGGCCGCAAGGGTCGTGGCCGTCAGCGGGGCCTCTCGAAACGATATATTCAACGGCCCCAATTTTAATTTATGGATACGCCCGTCAGGCATGACCAACAAAATTCGCAGCCGGCCCTTTTTATCCATTTCTACTTATTTCCCCCGTATCTAACCGTTTCCGGTCCCCTTGTATGCGGGTGCCGTCCGCCTTGTAAAGTGTTTTTTATAGAAACGGTCGAATAGTCCCAGACGCAGTCCCTGCTTATTGTGAACTTCTCTCCTGAACAACACGTTGTACCTTAAATACAACGAGAGCCGGAACAGGCTGCGCATATTGGTCTTTAAATTAAAAACCCGCCTGCAAATGGAACCGAAACTATTAAATTCCGTGCGTGCCCGGTACCCCAATTCCGTCAGTTTATCCGCCGTCATGTGTTTGGGTTTGAACGCCGCGTGATTGAACCGGTAATCCGGGTGAAGCCACCAGGTCTTATCATAGAGCAGCCGGTCCTCCTCCTCCAATTGACGATAAAGCGGTGTGTTGGGGTAGGGCATTAATATATTGTACGCCGCAAAGGTAAACTTGTTTTTTATCGCAAAGGAGATGGTATCCTCAATGGTCTGGACCGTATCGTAATCGTGACCCAGCGTAAACGCCGCCCAGAGCTGGAAACCGTGATCGTGGAGGACCTTTATCTGGGGTTCGTACTGTTTGAAGTTTTTCAGGTTCGGGTACTTGTTCATCCACTGGAGACTATCCGCGTAAATAGCTTCAAACCCCACAACAAACCCCAGGCACCCGCTCTTTTGCATCAGGTCCACCAACTCCGGGTCATTCGCCGCATCGATGCTCATCTGTCCTACCCAATTGATCTTCATGGGGATCAGTTCCCTTAAAAATGCTTTTACCTGTTTCAGGCTCCCGATAAAATTGTCATCCACGAAGAAGAGCAGTTTGCGGTCCTGCTCTTCGATTTCCCGCAAAACCTCGTGGAAACTCCTGCAATAATGCTGTTGATTAAAATAGGCGCTGGTGGCGCAGAAATTACATTTGTACCGGCACCCCCGGCTGAATTGGATCAGGGACACAGGGATATATCCCTTCCCCCGGAAAATATCCCGCCTGGGGAAGATGCCTTCCTGGGGAACATCTATTTTCTCCTGCTTGTAAACAGGTTTCAACCGGCCGCGCCGGGCATCCTCGATCATGGTGCTCCACACCGCTTCCGCGTCCCACAAACATATCGAATCCGCGTAATGCGCCACTTCTTCGGGGATAAGCGTGGGGTGCGTACCGCCCATGACCACGGGAACGCCCCTCTTCTTGTATTCCTTGCCGATCTCGTACGCCCGCCGGGCCGTAAAGGACTCGACGGTTACGGCGACCAGGTCGGTGGGTTCATCGAAGTTGACCTCCTCCATCCGGTCGTCGTAAAAAGAGACGTCGATATCTTCCGGGATCATCCCGGCCAATACACCCATTTGTAAAGGTTCCATTCGACCTTCATCGATATAGGGGCCGAATTCCTTCCGGCCGATCCTGGGTTTAATGAGAGTGATTCTCATATTAAACCTCCTGTTTATCCCAGTGCTCTTCCCTGCCGGACATGTATCTCCTTTTTGGAGACCAGGTTCACCGCAAGGAACGCGCCCAGGTGAAAAAGAGACCTGCAGTTGGCTTTCAGGTCCATTGCCCGTTTGAAAATGGCCCTGTAAGTATTGAACCTGCATTTGGCCTCGAAACATTTGTCCGAGAGTTCTTCCGCCGTCATTCCCCTGGGATGGAACATCCCCCGGCCATACCTGTAATCCGGGGAGAGCCACCACTTATCGTAAACCAATCTCTCTTCGCCTTCCAGCCGGTCATACAGCGGGGTTTTGGGGGTGGGAAACAGCGGATTGAAATGGGCGATACAGAGTTTCGATTCCAGGGCGAACGCCAGGGTTTGTTCGATCGTTTCCGGGGTATCCCGGTCATAGCCGAAGACGAAGGCGCCGCACACCATGATGCCGTATTCCTTGAACCGTTTGACCGCATCGGCGTAATTTTGGTGTTTAAGGTTTCCGCCTTTTTTCATTTGTTCCAGGTTTTCCGGGTGGAGGCTTTCAAAACCGGTAAATACCGCGGCGCAGCCGCTTTTTTGAAGAAGTTCCAGTAATTCCGTGTTATAGGCCGCGTCCACGCTGATCTGGCAGGCCCACTTGATCTTCAGCGGGACCAGTCGGTGAAACAGGCGGATGACCTGTTCATAGTTTCGAAAGAGGTTATCGTCCACGAAGAAGATGAATTTTGCGCCCAGGGCCTCGATTTCGGCGATCACCTCTTCCACCGGTCTGTGGCGGATAGTATTTCCATAGAAGGAGTGGACCGAGCAGAAATCGCAGGCGAACCGGCAGCCGCGTCCGAACTGCACCGGGACCATGGACGCGTATTTTTTCCCCTTGAAGATGCGGGTATCGGGTTTTATGCCGTTGAGGGGATAATCGGGGTCGGCGTTATAGATGCGTTTTAGTTTCTTTTGTTTTGCATCCTTTACCACTTGCGGCCAGGTGCTCTCGGCATCCCCCGTAACCACGGCATCCGCGTGTCGGAGGGCTTCATCCGGCAGCAGTGTGGGGTGAAAGCCGCCCAAAACCACGGGTATTCCTTTTTCCCTGTATGCCGCCGCGATCTTGTACGCCCGACGGGCCGTATAGGTCTGGACAGTAAGGGCGACCAGGTCGGTGGGGTCGTCATAGTCGATCTCTTCTACCCGGTCGTCGTACAGAACGGTTTCGACATCCGGCGGCGTCAGTCCGGCGAGAATAGCAAAAACGAGGGGCTGCATGGCATCCGCCGACCGGCGGGAGTACATATTCGGATGAATAAAGGTTATCTTCATTCGATCTCTCCGAAGGCAGCATAGTACAAAATAAAAAAATAGTCAAGGCAAAAGTGTGAATTAATTTACATTTTTTTATTTTCTTTCAAGGTTTTGCTTTGTGGACGGAGTCTGGAACCGGCCTATCCCCAAATCCCAAATCCGACATTAAATCCAGCTATTTTTTTTGTTTGGAAGTTGGAATTTGTGGTGAGAAAAATGGTACCAGTCGAAAATATTCATCCACGGCTTGTCTTTGTTTGCAACTTGTGGTATTAATAGGTTTAAAATTATCAAGATTAAATAGGGTGAACTACCTAATTATACGGGATGCTTAAAAATGTGGAAGAAATTTGTTGACAAATTCGTTAAAAGAACTTATAATACTTACAGCATACCCGCCAGGCCTCTGCTTAGCAAGCCCAAATGTGGCGGGTTTTTCTTTTTTGGGGGAAAATGAAATATTCCAGGCCTCCGTTGACATTTAATGAACAAGCCGAAATCTTGCTGAAGCGCGGCCTGATTGCAGAGAAAGAAGTTCTAATTAAAAGGCTGCAAGCCGTTAGCTATTACCGTCTCAGCAGCTATTGGCATCCATTCTTATCTCGTGATAATACATTCAAATCGGATACTACTCTTGAAGATATTTGGAGAAGATACACATTTGATCGCCATCTGCGGTTAATCGTTCTTGATGCCGTTGAACGAATAGAGATTGGTATCCGGACAAATCTTATTTACAACTTTGTACATGAATACGGTCCATTTGGATATCTTAAAAACGAAAATATGCCCAACCTCCTTTCGAAAGATTATAAAAGATGGCTCGATTTCCTAAAAAATGAGACCAAACGCAGTAGAGAAGAATACGTTATCAACTTTTTTTCAAAACACGGTGACCAGCATGAATGGTTGCCGTTGTGGATGGCAGGAGAGGCTCTCACCTTCGGAATGCTTGTGACTTTTTTTCGTGGTGCCCATAAATCTATTAAAAGGCAAGTCTCGCAGCAATACTCTTTGGCGTTCGGTGTTTTGGAATCCTGGGTACGCGCGCTGAATACCATTCGAAACATTTGTGCCCATCACTCCCGTTTATGGAACCGGGAATTGGGAGATAAACCGATTATCCCCCTGGCAAAAAAACACCCGGAATGGCATATGCCCGTAGAAATCAAAAACAATAGAGTTTTCGGAATATTGACCATCTTGAAATATTTACTGGGTGAAATCGCACCGCAAAGTAAATGGCAGTCCAGGTTGCAACGATTGTTTAAAGAGTATCCTGAAATCCCGTTAAAACAAATGGGTTTCCCGAAGGGATGGACGGAGAACCCGATTTGGAAACAATAGACGAACTTTTTACCTGTAACTGGAACCGGCTTGTCCCCAAATCCTCTATCTTCTTTGAAGCCCTTTTTAACCGGCAACCGACCGGTCGATCTCTCTTCCCGACCGGTAGAAATCAAATATCGACCGGTCGATTTTCCGTTTCGACCGGTATCTAAACTGTTTCTCATCTTGTTTTCCTCTTGAATACGGCGATAGTGTCGCCAATTCGGTCTTTATTGAATGGTTGCCGTGCCCCCGGTCTCGCAGTCTGAATATAATTTTGAATTACCATTTGAACTTCTTTCACCCGGTTCTTTAAAAACGGTTTGGCGACTGTACACAACCCGGACGGGCCGGAACTAAAAAGATTAACCACTAATCCACACTAATTGACACTAATTAGTATAGATTAGTGTGGATTAGTGGTTTTTATATAAATCAGGTCTAACCACTTTCCTTTTCTGTTCCGGGGGGGTTGACTATGAATGTCCGGGATATTAAAATAAAAAGGAGAAGAGGAGGTATTTATGAGGAAATTCATGTTTTTTTTCGATTATATTCTTCCGTTTCCCCTATTCGGCATCATGTTATATCTATGGTACATCCGTGTGGGTGATTTGCTGTTTGCGTCCTATGTCCTCGCTTTGCCGCTGCTGTGGGGATACATTGTCCCGGGGATTGGGACAAATGTATTGAAATTATGGCGGTTCGAGGGGAAGTGGCGGGTGGGAAATTTCTATTACCATCATGGGGTTATGTATGCCGGACCCATGGCTTTAATTATGTATATCACTTTCGGCAGCGGACCTGTTTCCATGACCCGGGTCGTTACCGTCATCCTGTGTACCGCCGGCATGCAGGGGTTTTTGTCCGGGCAGCACGATGTTTACGCGGTGAAGTCGGGGCATTTGTTCATCGACAATCCACCGGCCCGGGAGGGGAAGTCTCCCGAGGAGATCGTTAATTATTACAACCCCAAGTATTTTTTCCTGCTGGGGGGGATGTTCGGGGGAAGTTGTGTTTATGCGTATCAAAAAATAGTGATCGAGCAGGTACACACGGGTTCATGGTACTGTTTATTATTGGTCATCGGTCTGGGTTTAATGGGAGTGATCCCCTCGGTCCCTTTCCTGGTTCACATGAAAATCAAAAGATAGCAAACGTTTTTCAGGGGGTCCAGGGGGGCAAGTCCCGCGTTTTTCAAAAAAGCCCCCTGGTCGCCGAAGGCATTTTTTAAAATTCCAAAAACTCTCTTGACACTTTTTCTTCACGGGACTATAATTGGAAAGCCATGAAAATATTACTCATTCTTTCTGCGAGTAAAAGGTACAGGGATGCGGTGAAAAGAGGAAAACAATTTCGCACATATGCCCCCACGACATTACTTCAACTGGCGGCGCTTGTTCCCCCTGAATTAGGGGCGGAAGTAGAGATGGTCGATTTGATGGGAGCGCCC
>Ga0210082_1000050_pt1 | contig 23495 bp, 24 predicted proteins | sample White_ThreeSqA_D_2_FD_185592 | JGI IMG/M metagenome (GOLD analysis project Ga0210082, IMG submission 185592) | Wetland microbial communities from the San Francisco Bay, California, USA, that impact long-term carbon sequestration -... | ecosystem: Environmental > Aquatic > Marine > Wetlands ... | reverse complement strand
CGCCACCGGAACCGCCGTAGGATGACGCACCCCGTATGAGCTTGTCGTCGAATTCGGTTTCCCGGGTCCAACCATCGGGACAGGAACCGGTAAACATGCCGATAAAACCGGTGGGCAAGTCGTCCAATGCTTCAAATAAGTACGCATAATCGACATCGCCCTTTCGTATCCTTAGATGACTGGCCATTGGATCGGAAGTGATCCCCAACTTGGCATAAAGATCGGTGCCGCCGGCCCTTACCCGTGCATAATTACTCCCCACCTCGGCGGCGGTGGTGTATAAATTTACGGCATAATCGACACCGTCTTTTCGATAACGAAGTTTCTTACTGTGCAGCGACATTTTTATAAACTCCTTCCGGTATCTTTCCCGTTTGACAATAAAAACATTTTCCCTTTCATTTCGGTCTCCTGGTGCGTTTCGTTTTATTCTATCCAGATAGTGCCGTTTACGGCCCCCGCGGGTTTGCTCAGGGGTATGACGGGGAAGCCCAGGGACGTTTGCCCGGTAAATGTCTTGGTACCGGCGACGGTTTGAGTACCGGAAGTCTGGACCAGGCCGGAGCTGTCCAGGCCATCGACGGTATCGGCGTCCAGCCCGCTGCCGCTGCCGTCCACGGATTTGATCTTCTCCAATAATTCTGCGGCGGTAAAACCGGCAAGGACATCCCAATCGCTGCCGTTGTATCGTTTGAGTCGATAGGTACTGCCTGACGTATCCAACCACATTTCGCCGTCCCCCGGGCCTGTCGGAGCGGTATCGCTCGCCCAGAATCTCTTTATATCGTTTGCATCCTGGTATGTAAATACATCATCCAATTCAAACAAGGCCATGATCTCCTCCTTTCGTCTTTTTGCCGCAGACTTTCACAGACTTTACACAGACGATAAAGGGAATGTGCTTTTCGTCCGTGTCGGTCTGTGCCGGTCTGTGTCAGTCTGTGGCTAATAATTTCATTTTAATATAGCACTTTTCCATAGTCGGTGTTATTGCCGAAATACCAATCGGCACGGTCGGCGAGATAGCCGTAATTCCGGCTGAATTCATCGGTATCGCTCCATTTGGGTTTCAGTTTCGGCCCGGTTTCGCCTTCTTCGGGGGTAAGCCACTGCCGGTCGCCCAAAACAAACATACCGCCGGTGAGGGTGGTAATATCCACGGCCTCTACCTGGACGATATCGGTGACAAAATCGATATCGGTCCGGCGGACCTGGTATTTCCGTTCGTTTTGATCGATGGCACCGGGGTGCCGGACCTCGATGACATCGGAAATGTCCAGGCCGACAAATTCGGATAAGGGGATCGTCATCCGGGCCACCCGCCGGGGATTCTTGCGCTGGATAACAAACCGCTGCACCACATCGAAAGCGGAATCGTCATCGTAGACATAGGTTAGGTTCAACGCCTCGTTCCGGTTGTAAAACTCCCCCCAGTCGGCAATGGAACTATCCTTTGTATAAACCGGCATCCGCTCGAATAGGCCCCTGGCATAATTGTACCGGTACATGTACCTGACCTTGTTCCTGATCTCGTCGGGTAATTCCTCGATCGCGAAATCGATGACCTGGTTTTCGGTGTAACTTTTTGCGGGTACCAATGCGGACCAGTCCAGCAGGGAGATCATGATCTCATTTCCTTTACCGATGTAGAAATCGCAGTCGAAACTAAAGGAGAAATCCACCAGTACGTCTTGCAGGTTCTTTTGCCCACCGATAACGCAGGCGATTTTATATCCCCTGGCAGAGGTGATGGCCTGCGCCGCCGTCATACCCCCGGAGTTATAATCCATGGCGGTATAATCGTCGATGAGGTCCTTGACGGCATCGATGGGGTCATCGATGAGGTTGGATTCGCCGTCTTTTTTTCCCTTGACATTAACATAAATAAAATCTTCGGAAGGGTCGCATTTCACATAGGCGAACCCGTCATTGCCGGGCACCAGGTCAACGGGGCCGGGCACGGTGCTCCCGTCGTCTTTATATGCGGTGTTTCCTTCCAGTTCGGCGCAGTGGTGTCTTGCCAGGAGATAGAGGCCTTTTTCCACGCTCTCCTCCACCACGGTATCCACACGCCAGCATTTTACGGCCCCGTTTTCGGCGGCGACATGCCCGTAAATGACAGGTATGGCTTCGCCGTCGGCCTTTTCCACCATGTTCGGGAATACATCCCTGGAAATTATACCGGGTATCAGGGTATCGAGGCCGGAGAGTTTGTCGTTGATAAACAGGACGAATGCATGGGTGGTGAATTGCCACTTTTCAACGGTACCGGTGTAGAGCAACCGGTCGTCCAGCGTAAAAAGTTCCACTTTTTTTCCCGCGATGAACCGTTGGGTCCCGGACATCATGTTCCTGAAAAACCGGTCGATATCGTTTAATACGATGGATATTCCCGAAATTTCATAGGATTTATCCTCACCGATGTTCCGGTTCAAGGACGAGATGGATAGAATTTTGTTTTGCCAGTTGCCGTCGGCATCCTGTATATTTTGGGTAGCCAACCGCAGTTCCTCTCCCTCGGGAAACCAGCACTTGATTTTGATGATCATGTCCACTCTCCTTTCTTTTTATTCCTGTCGTAATAACACGTCCCCATACTATTAAACCATAAAACCGGGGCACACCGGTATGGTGAGCCGGTGTACCGGTGTGCCCCGGGGGGAGGGACATTGTTACAAATGACTGCTAAAGCCAGATACTTCCGTTTACCGGTCCCGACGGCGTGGTTGTGGGAATAACCAGTTTATCGGTGACGATCATGGGACCATAAAAATACAGGCCGTTTTGATTGATGGTCAGGTAATTTTCATTTTGAAATGCGGTACCCACGGACTGGGTTGACGTACTTACCAGGATGGTTCCCGAGTGGGAAAGGTAAATATGGGCGCCGCCGTTTACCCCGGTAATGATGTTGTCGTCATCCACGCCGCTTTTGAAATTAAAATTCCCGTAACCGTCGTGGATGGTAATACGGGAATCGGCACCGCTGAATTCGATGACGGTTTCGATCCCGATGGTACTGGTCAATGTACCGCTGAACGAGCTGTCGGTGTCGCTCCTGACCAACGAACCGGCCTGGATATCGTCCACGGTGTCGGCATCGAGTCCGCTGCCGGGGCCGTGTACGTTTTTAAGGGCATCCAGCAATTCGGTATCGCCCACCTGGGCTATATCCTGCCAGGCGCCGGCGGTACTGTTGAATCGCTTCAATTTCGGCGGCGTGGTATGGGTGTTGAGAAACAGGTCGCCGTTGGCCGAATCCACGGCGGCGGGGTCGCTCGCCCCGGAAGGCACGCCCCCGACGGTTTCCCATTGGGAGCCGTTGAAGCGTTTCAATTTATAAGGAAGCGAACCGGTGTCCAGGTAGATTTCCCCGGTTTCGACCCTGGACGGATCGGGCGGTATGGGCGATGCCCAAAATTTTTTGATCTCGTTGGCATCCTTGTATCCAAAAATATCATCCTCTTTAAACAAAGTCATTACTGCCTCCTGGATTTCAAATTCCAAATCACAAATTACAAATGTTATTTAAGTCGTTTACGCGGGTGAAACCCTCACGAAAGTTGATCCACCAGCATGGTGAAGTATTCCCTGGCCTTGTTCACGGCGTCCGCTTCGGTTTTAAAGAGCGAGTCGCCGCAAATCCTGAAATTACTCCCGACTCGTTTATTCAATACCATTTCACGGACTTCCGGGTCTTCCTGGTCCTCCAGGGCCTCGATGACGTAACTGAACCCATTGGCACTTTCGATCTTCTCATTAATTTTGTACCTGATAAAATAGGGCAGGTCGTCCACGATAACCATGAAATAAACCCGGTCTCCGATGGTAAACGTTCCATTTTTACATCCTCGCTTCATCGATATCCTCCATCAATCCTTTTTACAAAAAACAACATTGACATAGGGGGGCAGACTGCCGGCGGCCGCGGTATCGGTGGAGGGGAAATCCACGGGATGGCCGTGGGCATATGTGGCCATCCAGTCACCCGGAGGTCCTCCTACCGACTGGCTGCTCTGGCCGTCCGGGGCACAGAACCCGGCCGGCGGGTCTGAAGCGTGATAATGGGTTGAGCTTCCACCGGACCCCCCGGCGGATGCGGCCCCCCTGACAAACGTGTTGTCCCAGGCCGATAGTCTTGTCCAACCGGTGGGACAGTCGGCGTCGAACGGCGCGATCATTCCTGACGGGTAATAGAACGGCATTTAACTATCCTCCTTTGAGCAAAAAACCACGGTAATGTAAGCGGGAAACGTCGATGCACCGGCGGTAGTGATGGAAGCGGGGTTTATGGTGTGCGTGTGTGTTATTTCGTGCCCGCCCAACCACAACGGCATTTGCGCCTGCCGGTCGATACCCTGGTAATGCGAACCGCCGCTGGTGGTGCGGGACGCGAAATCGATGGTATGGGTATGTGTCGAGTTTCCGCCTGTTGTTCCTCGATTGGCGGCGGTCTGTCCCCTGAGAAGATTACCGTCCCAGTCGTCGAAATGTGCCCACCCGGAGGGGCAACTTCCTTTAAATATCCCTATAATTTTCATTTTATACCTTCCTGCAAAAGATCACTTCGACATAGGGGGGCAGGCCGTCATTGGCGTTTTCGGTCGTCATGTTCTGCAAATAGGACCGGTGCCGGTGTGAGACTTCGGGCATATAAACGTCGGGATAGTCGCGCACCTCATATGTGGCGGTATGATAGTCGGTATAGGTGCGGGACAGGTCATAGTCGTGGGTGTGGTTGTCGCTTCCGCCGGTGGTGCCGTACGTCCCCGAACCCACCAGGAATTTACCGTTAAAGGCATTTTCCTGGATCCAGCCGGTGGGGCAACTGCCCTCGAACATGGCAATAAACCCGGACGGCAGATCGATACGGTTGCTTTTCAACACGGCATAGGTCTGGCCGCCCTTCCGGACCCTTAAGCCGGAAGCCTGCGACTGGCCGGTGTCCCCCAGCCTGGCGTAGACGGTGGCCCCGTTTACACGTAATTGTAAGTAGTCACTGCCTACATCGGATACATTATCGTACAACCCGATATCGACGGTGGTTCCACTTTTCCTGTAGTGCAATTCCTGGGAAATTTCAGCCATTTTAGAACTCCCATGCCGGGTAGTCCGGGTTCTCCAGTTCCCTGAGGGCGTCGATACTTTTTGTCTTTGCGATCTCGATCTTCTTCCGCTCGTGACGTTCGATGCACCGGGCGATCCACTGGAAAGCGGCTATGCATTTTTTATAACAGGCCGCGTGGGTTTCTTTCCCGTCGGGGAGACTGTCGTAATTGATCTGCTCCAGGGCGTTTAAGGCGTTCCCGGCGGTGACTTTTTCGTGGAGCTTTACAAACTCGTTCCACCGGATCTGCCGCCATTCGGGCATATTTTGGGTTATGGTGTGGTAAGTTAACCGCCGGAGAGCATCCAGCCGGTATCGGACGGCCTGTTTCCGGGATAACCCGAAATATGGGTCCTCCCGTTTCGCTTTCATATTCGCGATATCGGCTATGACATCCTCATAATCCCGGATGACGCCGTCCCATATATTGGTTAACGGTTGAAAGTTGTCTTTCGCGGAACGAAACAATACCTTTCTCTCCGGTTCGTAATCGATGTAATACTCCCCGGACAGATCCAGGTTCCCGGAATAATAGGTATCGAACTCCTCGATGGTTCCGAATACGATCTCCACTCCATTGGAATCGCGAGCGGTGACATAGGTACCTCTATCGACCATAAATAATTTTCCTTCCATTTTAATTCCTCCTTATGCTATCCAGATACTGCCGTCGGTGAGTGTGGACGGCTGACTGGTGGGTATGATCATCTGGGTCTGGGAATACACATCCCCGACCAGGGTTATCCCGGTTGACTGCAATTTCATGTAAACATCGTCGGTGAACGTCGAGCCCAGCGGTTGGGATGTGACGGCCAGGGTGATGACACCGGAATGGTCCAGCTCGATCTGGGAACCGCCGTCGTTAACGATGGTTTCGTGGTTTTCATCGACGCCGGACTTGATGTTCAAATTGCCGTAACCGTCGTGGACGGTTATCATGGAATGCCCGTTGTCGAACTTTATGGCGGCACCGCTGGTTTTGGTGCTTGTCAACATGCCGGTAAAGGTATCGTCGGCATCGTTCCTGAGAAACGAAGCGCCCTCGATACCGTCCACGGTATCGGCATCCAGTCCGCTGCCGCTGCCGTCCACATTTTTAACGGCGTTCAATATCTCGCTGTCCGACATTTCGCTGACAATTGTCCAGGCGGAACCGTCGAAATATTTCAACTTCGGCGGCGTGGTGCCGGTGTTGAGAAACAGGTCGCCGGTATTGGAGTCGGCGGGAAGGGGATCGGTCCCCCCGTCCGGCACACCCCCGACGACGTCCCAACCGGTACCGTTGAACCGTTTCAATTGGTAAGGGGCGGATGCGGTATTGAGGTAAATTTCGCCGGTACCGGTTTCCCCGGGGTCCGGGTCGGCGGCGGCGGGCCAAAAGGTTTTTATCGCATTGGCATCCTGGTAGCCGAATATATCGTCCAATTCAAAAAAAGCCATAATTTCCTCCTCTATTTTTTGCCACAGACTTTCACAGACTTTACACAGACAATAACGCAAATTTGTTTTTCGTCTGTGTCCGTCTGTGTAAGTCTGTGGCTAATATTTTAATTTTTAATACAACACTTTTCCGTAGTCGACATTGTTGCTGAAATAGCCGGTACTGCTGTCGGCCAGATACCCGTAATTCCGTTCTCCGGCGTCGGCGGTTTCCCAGGTGTCGTGCTCGATATACTTATTGCCGAGGACAAACACGCCGCCGGTCATGGTGGTAATGTCCACGGCTTCGACCTGGACGATCTCGGCGACGAAATCGATATCGATGCGCCGGACCTGGTATTTCCGTTTCCCGGCGTTAATGGCGCCGGGGTGCTGGATTTCGATGATATCGGAGATATCCAGCCCGGCAAATTCGGACAAAGGAATATCCACCTGCGCGGCGCGGCGGGGGTTCTTCCGTTGGATCACGTAACGCTGTACGACATCGAAGGCGGAATCGTCATCGGATACGAATTTTAAATCCAGCGCTTCATTCCGGTTGTAAAACTCGCCCCAATTGGCAACGGAGCTGTCCTTGGTGTAGATGGGTGATTTTTTATAAGTTTCAACGGCGAAGTTGTACCTGTACCGGTACCGGACCTTGTTCCTGATCTCCTCGGGAAGTTCGTCCATTTTGAACCCCACCACCTGGCTCCGGATAAAACTTTTTACGGGGGTCATTTCGGACCATTTGAGCAGGGTGACGGTAATTTCGTTCCCTTTCCCGATATAAAAATCGCAGTCGAAACTGAAACAGAAATCCACGAGCACTTCCTTAAGGCTCTGTTGTTTATCGATAACGGCGGCGATCTTGTATTCCCTGTCGGCCATGATGGCTTGCGCGGCATCCATGCCTTCGGTGTTGTAATCCATGTCGGTATATTGATCGATGATATCTTTAACGGCATCGATGGGGTCTTCGATGAGGTTTGATTCGCTGTCCATTTTTCCTTTTGCATCCATGCGGATGAACTCGGGTAGAAATTCCCCGGTCCCGGTATATTTGAGTAGGGTCTTTGCGTCGGGCTCGCCGAAGGTGCCTTCTTCGATGATTTCGAAGTCGTTTTCCAGGTCGAGTTCGATACCGTCTTTATCGAAGACGGCATCGATGCTTTTGCAGTGGTGTCCGGCGGCGAGGTAAATGCCTTTTTCCACTTCCACGGAATTTTCCACCACGGTGTGGGAATCGACGCGCCGACAGTTGACGGCGCCGCCGTCGGCCCACACATCGCCGTATATGATGGGGATGGACTTCCCGTCGGATTCCTCGGCCATATCGGGATAGTCGTCAGCGGTAATTTGACGGGTGAGCAGGGTATCCAACCCGGATAATTTATCATTGATATACAGTACGAAAGCATCTTCGGTGAACTGCCATTTCTCCACGGTCCCGGTATAGATCAATTGGTCGTCTCCGGTAAAGAGTTCGACCCTGTTACCGGCGATATACCTGTGGGAAGCCGACATCATCTCCCTGAAAAACCGGTCGGTATCGTTAAACTCGATGGATATGCCTGAGATTTCATAGGATTTATCCTCCCCGATGTTCCGGTTCAAGGACGAGATGGAAAGGATTTTATTTTGCCAGTTGCCGCCGTGCTCGAGTATTTCGGTGGGCCCGTCCTCCTGGAGATTCTCGGAGGCGAACATCAACTCCCCGGCGGGGAAATGGCAAAGGACTTTGACGATCATTTTGGATTCTCCATGAATGTAATATTGGCGCTCCAATAGTTGGAATAAACATGGGTATAGGAGGAGAAATCGATGATACCGTAATAGATGTCGCCGCTGCTGCCGGTGGGCAGGAAACAGATATAATCGTTCTCGGAAATGGTCTCGAAGGTTTCTTTCTGGGTATCGTTCATCCCGTCGAAATCGAGGCTGAAACCTTTGCGGATAAAGCGGGTTTTCCTGTATATCTGCCCGGAGGTGGTTTCCTTGGAGTTGCGGTTGATTTCTTTCGTAAACGAGTAATTCCACCGGTAATTCCGGTCGAAGGGGTAGACGGAACCGACGAGGTAGATCTCGCCTACCTGGACGTAATCGGCGCCGGGGGTGTTTTTTTTCATTCGCAGCCGGTAATAGGGTTGGTTCCATGCGACTTCGGCGAATCCCTTTTCCCAAATGTTTGCGGTGCTGTAGACCACATTCGGAGCGACATCGTCGAAAGCGGCGTTGTTTGAACATTCGAAATAGAGTTCATCGCCGTCCTGGAGGTTGTGGTTCAATACGACGACGCCGGAGACGGCGACGGCTTCGGTAAAGGTCATGGAAACGATGGGTTCGGGGTCGGAGGCGGAGCCCTCGCTCCGCCACACGACACCCTGGTTTTTATTTCCCAGGTACTCCTTTTCAAATCCCGCCGCCTCGGATGATACGGAGATGGTGGGGGTTTCGATCAAATTGTTGTAAAATATTTTTCCATTGCTCATTTTAGTTTGCTACCTTCCTTATTAAATTTTGTACACCGTATTTATTTCCTTTGATCGCGGTCATAAATTCCTTGACCGCCTCGTCGCCGTTTTCGGACTGGATGGTGATGTGTTCGAAGACGATGTCGCCGCTTCGTCGTGCGGGATGGGTGTCTGATAGTTTCATTTTTTGGATGGGAGTCGCCTGTATCCTGCGGGTCTCTTCGGGTGTCCAGGGTCCGATGGTTTCATCTTCCCGGAGTTTGTGCATTTTTTCCATTTTGGCGGTCATTTTCTTGAAGGTCTGCTCGGCGGTGCCGCCTTCGATCCCGGCTTCCCTGAGTTGTTTCTTGAGGTTCACCAGGGTGTGGGAGAACCGCGAATCCATTTCATGGGCGGTTCCGACGAGGTCGCCTTTGATCTTGGTATCCACGTCTTCGAGGGAGGTGTGCCATTTCCGGGTTTCGGTAATGACGGAGTGGCCGCTCATGGCATCGGTGTATTCTTTATCGAAATCCCTGACGGCTTTGGTGAGATTCCCGGTGATTTGCGACCGGACGGATTCGAGGCTGCTGCTCCATGCGCCGGTTTGCCGCTGGACATTACTGAAACTGGTATTGGCGGCGGTTTCCATGGCTGTCATGGCACCGGTCAACCGGACCTCCATTTTATCTTTAAGCTCGTCCAGGACATTGCCGACGACCCCGCCTTTTCCCTCCAGGGTACCGAAGGTTCCTTCGGCTTCGCGTTTCATCTGTGAAAGACCGCCCACGAGGTCCTGTTTTAATTGATCCTCGACGCCGGAAAGGCTGCTGCTCCATTTATCGGTTTCGGTAACGATGGAATTACCGGTCATGGCATCGGTGTAGGCGGCGTCGAAATCCTGTACGGCGCCGGTCAGACTCCCGTTGAACCTCCCTTCGACATCGGAAAGACTGTCCTGGAATTCCCGGGTTTTTCCCTGGACACCGGCCATGGAGGCATCGAACTCCTCGCCGAATTTTCTCAACCCGGCGGGAATGTGGGCACCCCAGGCTTCGGCGATGGAGAGCAGCAGGCGGTTGGTGACTTCCTGGTCGGTATGTTTTTCTTCGGCCAGGACGCCTTCCTCCCGTGCCTGGTCGATAAGGGCCTGGGTGTTTTCATCGATTTGATAGCCGTAGCTTTCGGAATATTTGATCAGGTCTTCCAGGGCGGGGCTGATGAGGCGAAGTGCCATCTCCTGATCGGTGGTATTGGCCATGACCTGCTCGAACTGCAGTCCGGTCTGTTCGGCGAACATGGCGAAATCGTTCCCGGTGAGAAACGCGGAATCGCCGAGGGATTCCATCATGGTGCGGGTGGAATCGATACGGGTGGCGAGTTCCTCGTGCTGGGAGACGAAGGTGGAGAGGTTGGTCATGGCCTGGAGTCCTTCGCTGACCTGGAGCCCGTTATCCTGCGCCATCTGCGCGATGCCGGTGAGTTGTTCCTGCATCATGCCGACGATCTCGACGAAAGAGTTTCCCTGGGCTTCGAGGGCGTGGAAGGTGGACATGGCGGCCACCTGCATGAAATCCCAGTTGGCGGTGACGTCCGCGGTGGCGGTCGACAGTTCCTGTTGTTTGAGTGTCAGTTCGTCCTGTTTTGCCATGGCCTCTTCGGCGGTGAGTGTACCGGAGGCGAGTTCGGCGTTCAGGGCGGCAATTTGTTCCTGTACGGCGCCGGAATCGGCAAAGGTACCGAGGTAGCTTTGCAAGGCGGCGACGCCGGCATCGAGTTTTTCATTGACGTAGTCCTGCATCTCGGCGACTTCGAGCCCCCGTGAGCGAACGTCGCCGATCAGTGCGATCATCTCTTTCGAGCCTTCGGTGCCCAGCCGCTGGGCATCGCTCAACAATGCGTTGAACGCGCTTCCCATGGCCTGCTGGGTTTCGCCGATGGAGAGGGCGCCGGTGTCGAGGTCGGCGAGGATATCGCGGGTCCGCTGGGCGTAATTGGCGAAATTCTCTTCGTTGATCTCGGCTTCGGCGATGATCTCGCCCATGAGCATACTGGTGGCGGCATGGGTATCGCCGAGGGCGTCTTCAAGGTCGCGGATTTTCTTTTCCATTTCCTCCGAGATATCGATCATTTCGCGTTCTCGATCGATGGCTTCGCCCACGCCGTCGCCGGAGAAGAGTTTGAAGATATTGGTCACGGTTTTGACGACGCCGCCCAGTATTTTCATGGCGCCGCCGATGGGGTTGGTGGCCAGTTCGGTAAACCCGGCGCCCACCTGGCCGACGCCGTCCAGCAGGCCGCCCAGTGCTTCGGCGGTTTCGCCGGACACGATGTCGGTGCTTTCCAGGAACCCGAGGACCTCTTTCCCGTGCCCGGAGATATCGGTCAATGCGCTGCCGATCTTACCGGCAGTCTCGTTCAGTTTGACCATCTTTTCATCCGATATCCCGAACAGGTCACCCAATGCTTTTTGTACGGGGGTGAGTTTATCGATTTTTTCTTTCAACTTTTCTTTTTCTTCTTTTAATTTCTTTGCCGACGCCGCATTGTTATCCACTTCCGTCTTTACGTCTATCAGCGCCTTTTTTTCTTTGTTATATGAATCGGGCAGCGTAATCCCGGCTTGTTTGGCTTGACTTTCCAGCTCCGCCATCTTATCGAGCATCCCCTGGATCATGTCGGGATTGTTTTTATATTGCTCGGCATTGTCGGTCAATGCTTTGGTCATCTTATCCAATTCGGCGGTAACGTCCTCTTTTTTCACGAATCCCAGCGAACCGGCATACTCATCGGCGGCGGCTTTGGCTTCCCGGGTAGCGGTATCGACAGCGCCATATTTATCCGCCACGTCCTGCAGGGCCTGGGGAACATCGATCCCCATTTCCTTGTATTTGTCCAACTGCTTCTGTACTTCATCTTTCATTAATTTGGCTTTCGCCTCGTTATTGGAAAAGGCATCGGCATTTTTATTGATGGTATCCACGAGGTTGGCGGTCTCGTCGTTCAGACCCTTCATGCCGCTGTCGGTAAGTATGCCGAGGGAACTCAACAGCGCTTCCTGTTTCGATGAGACAACGCCGTATTTGTCGGCCAGTGCCTGTAACTTTTCGGGGACATTATTCATCCCTTCGTACTTATCCAGTTGTTCCTGGATGCGGTCCCTCATGGTGGCGGCGGCAACGGAATTGTTTTCAAAGGCGGTTTTATTACGCTCGATGTTCTGCACCAACAGGACGGTCTCGTCACTGAGCGCCCTTGCCCCTTCTCGGGTGAGGAGACCCAACGACTCTTTCACGGCGTCGGATTTCTTTTTCCACTCTTCCTGTTTTGAAGTAAGAATACCATGCTTGTCGGCAATGGCCTGCAAATTGGCGGGGATTTGTTGACCCATGGCGACATATTTATCCATCTGGGCCTGGACGGCGGCCCTGGCCGCATCGGTCATGGTGCGGTTCTCACCCCAGGCTTTGGTCCCGTTTTGGATGGCCTCGACCATGATATCGCTTTCATGGTTCAATTTCTTCATGGCACCGTCGGTCATGATGTTCAAGGCATTTGTCGTATCGTTGATTTCTTTTTTATGCTTCGACTCCGCGTCCATTTTTTTCTTGAGGGCCTTGATCTCATCATCAAATGCTTTTTTAATTTTAACGGCAGTAACGCCGTAGTCTTCGCCTCTTTGTCTTGCTTCTTCTCTCATTGTAAGCATTCGCTTTTTAAGGTCGGCGTCTGCATGGTCCCGGATCAACCGGATATCGTCGAAGGCCTTTTTCTCGACCTTCGCGGTCTCCATGATCTTAGCCATGGCCCTATCGTAGGCCGCGCTTACCTGGTCGGCAACCCATGCGATGGCCTGTCCCACCATCTGTGCCCCGACTACTCCCAATGCGAACTTCATACCCTTGGGCATTTGCTTTATGGATGTTTTAAGTGCGGCAAAAGTAGAGAGGCCTTCAAGTTTCAAGACTTTAAAATACGTGGAGTATTCTTCCCATATCGCACCCGCCTTGGAAAATGTGTCCGCCGCACCCATAAACCCTTTGGGGACCGACTGGAGTAAGCCCAACATATCGGTTATCATCGTTTTTGCCGTTTGTCCCCAGTCGTATAAGCCGGTATTTGAGGCAATGGTATCCAGTGCTCCAGCCATAACACCAAGGGACGCGGATGCCAATTTCGTGACTTTGTTAATTTCATCTATGGGAGTCACCAGTTTAACAATCTCATTTGCCGCCGTTTTAGCGGCAACGTTAAAATCGATCACTATTTCATTACTCATTTTCACACCTCGCCTTTTTCCATACAATTTAATTTGTTTCTTCTTATTTTACCCTTTCTCGGCATTTTTTACCTCCGATGGTAATGTTAATTCAACTCCAAAAAAGGGCCGGTAGAGGCGCAGGTAATGGTTTTATTATTCGTGTGGGGTGCGTACGCCGCCTGCGTCCCACGCCTCTACCAACCACGATCGAAATCGTTTATTTGTTTTGCGCTTTATCGTCCTGCTCTATTTCTCCTTTCTTCCTGCTTCAGGTACTCGATATTATGAACGGTAACGTGGATCATGTTCAACTTCCTTACGAATCGCATCCGTTCCTCCATTCCCATACCGAGACTGTCCACGAAGCTTTTGAGCATCCCGGATTCGATACTCAGTTCATTGACGGCCCTGAAGTAAAAATTCAATACGAATTTGTTCTCCTCTGACAAACGGGCATAACACCGGACGGAGCGGTCTTCCCAGTCCCGCCACCAGTCCTGCCAGTCTGTCAGGTAATCGACAAATTTTCAGTATCGTCCGCGACAAAATTTTCAGGCCCCAGGGCGATCTTCATAAACCACCCGGAAAAGGTGACGGCCTCGTTCTCGCCTTCCTCTTCGTTGTACTCGACGTAGAGCTTCCAGTTGGCGTTCCTGTCCAGGAGTTTTTTGAATTTTTCTCTTTCAAAAGTGGAATTGACGATCTTGCCCTTTTCATTCTTTTCTTTAACCCCTTTCCAATCCAAAACGCAGTCCAGGATCAGGTCCTCGGTGACTTCGCGTTTCTTTTCGGGGTCTTCCACCTCGATCTTCTGGTGGCTTTTCTTATCGAACCTGATGGAGGTGTAATTGTTCCTACTCTTTCTCAGGTCGGCCTGGGTAATGGGTTTGATCTTAAATTTGTAATCGGGGTTACCGGGAAGTTCAAACCACTTTCCTTCTTCTTCTACGTTGTCGAATTCGTTCAAAATAAGTTTCATTTTTAATCTCCTCGGCCCCGGCGGGGCCACCCTCTTATGGACGCTTTAACCATTCAACGTCTTTCGGGGCAAATTTTTTTATCCTTTGTCCGCGGCAGTTGTCATATTCACGTATCCGACCGCGGAACCGCAGTGTTCGGGACAGGCGGAACCGGGGAACGGCGCGGATGGACACAAATCATACGGTGAAGTCTTTTTCTTATATCCATCCGCGCTCCCCTGCGGTTCCGCTAATTGTCCGGTTTGTTTTCGTTTACTTCTTAAACCCTTACGTCCCCCGGCTAGGCCGCGGGATAACCGCTTATCTCGGTGGTATTTCGTCCATTCTGGAGGACGATGTAAGGGACATTGTAACTCATGATGGCGGGTGCGGCATCGGCCAGCAGCGCCTTGAACTTGACGGTGGTGGGAATGGGCGTGTCCGCGGCGAAATCGGGTGCTTCCATGATGAACAATTTGGGAAAATCAAACTCGATGTCGTAGTTTTTGCCGGTGGTGATCTCCTCGGGTGAGGTGTACTTGATCCGCATTTTCTTATATTCCCTGCTTGTAAAGGCGTTCAGGAAAGCCGCGGTAGAGGTCTCCTTTTTGGGGAAGGTGAGCGTGACTTCCACGATGGGGGCGGTCTTCTCGATGGGTTCGGAGATGGTCTCGCTGCCGGCGGTGACGGGCAGCCCCTCGAAACCGCGGGTAACGGCTACATCGATGCCGGAGGGATAGAGCTTATCCCCGCTGACAAAATCGGTATCCCCCGCGGCGTTGACCCAGACGGCGGCATTGCCGAGCTTAAAAATACCTTTCCCGTCACTGGGATAAGTGACCGATCCCAGGGTCCAGTTGGATGGAGCGGCGGACGCGATGGAAACGACATCACCCAGGTAATTGGCATCCAGGTTCAAACCGTCGGCATAGGTGAAGGTGCCGGAAACGATGGCGGCGGAATTAACGGCCTTGACCTCATCGCCTTCTTCCCAGGCAATGGAATGAAAAATCCCACCGCCCACGGTTGACAGTTTAAAAGTGTGTACGTAATCGGGTCCGGTGCCGGAACCGGCGTAGGTCCCCATCAGGGAAGCAAGCATGGGTTCCATGCCTTCCCAATAAAGTCGTGAAGACATGGAACCGCTCTGGGCCTCGTACTCGAGTACCTGGCCTTCGGAAGCCATTCCACGTCCGAATTCGTCTTCGTTGGTAACGATCTTTCGCGCGCCCTTGGGCGGCGTGTGGGCTTTGACATACAGGCCGTGCCCGGCCCCGGGTTCAACCCCGGTTCCCCAGGTGGTGCCTTTTGCCATTCCCACTTTGTTTTCTCTTTGAATCAAACTCATTGTTTTTTCCTCCTTCACCGGGCACGCGGTTCCACGCATGCGCCACCCGGTAATATTTTTTTTATTTGTCGAGCCTATCCGGAAGTCCGCAGCCTGTAGTCTCAGGTGGTCAAATCTCTCCAATAGGTGAATTCGCCGGTCAATTTGACAAGAATATAATCGCTCTTTATGGCGGATTGGATATTTTCATGTATCTTTACCTGGACACCGGTCAAAACGTCGAAAATCTTATCTTCCACGGCCTCTTTGGCGTCCAGGACATTGTAGGTGTCCTGTTTCCGGTCGCTTTCGGAAGCGAGTTTGAAGGCAAACCAGATATCGAAAAATTTGCTTTTCTCCACGCGGCTGCCCGACATCCCGACGACTCCGCCGGTCCTGGTTTCCAGCCTGTATACTTCGTCGTCCCCGGAAGTGGGAAGGGTATCGAAATCGAAGAATTCATCGGTGAAGGTGTAACCGAGGGTCTCGATACCGCCGACGATGCTCTGAATATGTGTCTTTGCGCTGCTCATATTATTTCCTCCTTTTTCAAAGGCTTGTTTCTATTATTTCCGATTTTCAAGCACGTGTATAGGATAACGTCTTTTTCGGAAAAATGCTTCCCGGGTTTTCCCCCGTTTTCCCCTGTTTGCCACAAATAGTTTGCGCGGCATGGAGGAGAAGCCGTACCCGGCACTGAGTAACCCGGTGCCGAGAAACACGAAGAAGAAAGAAACAACGGTAAATTCCGGCAGCGTAAACACCGCGATCACGATGTAAACACCGACACCCACCAACCAGCATAATGCGATGGAATGCCGCTTGTTCCCGGGGTCTACAAAAAAAAGCACCTTTTTCAGGAACTCGACGGTAATAAGGGTGGCGGTCATGTACAGGGCGGTGGCCATCACCAATATAACAGGTATTCCCAGGATCATTTCCAGTTCCCCCCGTCCTGCAGCCGAAGCCGCGGCAGGGTCTCTTTTTCAATTTTTTCCCGGACCCGTTTGTACTCCTCGATGTCTTCGAGAATAAACTCGAAGCCCACGAGACGGGCTTCGGAATAACTCTCCCGGTTGGATTTCAGCAAAAAGTTGATGAGGTTTTCCCGGACGATGAATGGAGAATTGTTGATCTTGAATGTGGGGACCTCGAACTTTTCCAACCAGTAGTAGATGGTATCCCTGGAGACGCAGAATTCGGTTTGAAGTTCTTTTACGGAGTACCATTTCTTGGGGAACTTTCGCTTTAAAAAATCGATAATGTTTTGTTTCATTTTTCACCTCGTATGTGATTGTCGTCCCACCGATTATTGCCGCGGCTTACGCCGCGGTTCGTTTTCCAAAATACACAATGACTCCAATAAATTAAAGCCGGGAGTTCGGTCTACAATTTATTGCACCAACAAAATACAATAAATACTCTATATCAAAATAATATAATACATTGTGAATTTTGTCAAGTGAAAATTCATTTTCTTTTGATTTTTGTTTGACACGAGAGACATTTTGTATTATGATGTAGGGACATGGAATATTTAAAGGATTTTCGAGCGATCGTGATCGATGAACTCAAGAAAAGGGAGTGGTCCAGGAAGGAACTGGCCCAGCGCATAGGTATCGACGCCACCCTTATTAACTCCATGCTGCGCGGGGAGCGGCGATTTAACGAAGACCAGGTGATCGCCATTGCCGATGCCCTGAATGTCGAGCCCTACCGCTTATTTACTTCGGAAACGCTGATCCCGGAGTCCAGGGCCCGGGAGATGATCAAAACGGCCCGGGATTTCCAGGAAAACTTTCAACTGGTGGAAGAGATCGAACCTATCGCCTGCGGTAACCTTTCAAGCATTGCCAACCGGTTCGTCGTGGGTTACAAGGTGTTTGAAAAGAAATTCCTGAAAGGGATGTTCAAACCGTTTCTCACCCGGGCGTCCGGGGATTCGATGTTTCCGGTGCTGGCGGAAGGCGACCTGATATTGTTCAACCGCGACCCGGACAAATTACAGAACCCGGACCCCAACAAGATATACCTGGTGAACCTGGCGCCGGAGGAAGAGGAACCGGGTCTTACGATCAAGCGGGTGGGGTTTTCAAAGGTCGATTGGACACTGACGACGTTCCCGGACAACCGCATGTACCCGATCGAGAAGCACAAGATGAGCGAAAAGAAATCGATCCTGGATTATGTGCTGGGTATCGCGGCCTGGGTGGGCAAAGACCTGGACGGCTAACGATCGGGATAACCGGGATAATATGACGGCACAAGACGCTTCCCCCATTTCGCTGGTGGCGGTACTGGGCAACCCGGGGGCCCAATACGAGGCCACACGTCATAACATTGCATGGCAAATGGTGGAGTACCTCTCCTTTTTCAATGACCTTGACTGGAAAGAGAAGTTCAAAGGGGAATATGCGCCGGTTTCTATAAACGGTGAAAGGGTCTATTTCCTGGCGCCGTTGACCTATATGAACCGGAGTGGAAACAGTCTTCTCCCCATGATGCAGTTTTTTAAGATCCCCATGGAGGAGATACTGGTGGTTCACGATGAATTGGAATTGGATTTCGGGGTGTTGGGATTTAAGCAGGGTGGTGGCCTGGCGGGTCACAACGGTCTTCGTTCCATTGCGTCGGTTTTGGGTACCCGTGATTTCAAACGGCTTCGGTTGGGTATTTCTCGCCCGTCCCACGGCGATATCACGTCTTATGTATTGGGGAATTTTTCAACGGATGAACGGGCGGTACTGCCCACCTTTCTTGAAGGCGCGGCGGCTCTTTTGGAAAAATGCCTTACTGAAAATTTCGATGTTATGGCGAAGCGGTATAGAAAAGAAACAATAATTGAAGGGTAGATTTTGGGATATATTATCAGGCGAAATATCAATTAGGAACAGGCGAGCCTGTTCCCTACTCGAGTAATTCGGCGACGTAGACGATTTTAACGCCTTTCGAGCGGATGTAATCGATGGAATCCCGGATGGCGTCGATGGTGCTCTGGCGGGGGTGTCCGATGGCAATGGCTTTCCCGTCTCTTAACGCGACTTCCACCAGGTATTTTATCCGGTTGATGGAATTGGAATAGGTCTGGACATGATCGAGAAACGCGTTTTTATAAGCGGTTTTTATTCCCAGCCGTTTGGCCGTGTCATAGGCCACGGAGTTGCCGATGGTCCGGGAATCGACAAAAAAGAGACCCTCCTCTTTGATTATTTTGAGTGTCCGGAGCATCAACCCGGTGTTGGCGGTGGCCAGGGACCCCTGGTGGTTATTGATCCCGGCGGCGTTAGGGACGACCTGTTTGGCCCGCCGGATCAACTGTCTTATTTCGGAGTCGGTGGAATCCAGGGTGACGGTCCGGCTGCTGTCATAGGTTTGTCCGTTACCGTTTTTGGGCTGCATGGGTAGGTGAATCAGGGTTTGTAGTCCGTACTCCCGGATCCACCGTGCCTCTTCGTGGGCATGGGGGGAGTCGGGCAGTATGGATGCGGTAATGGGGATATTCAATCGTTTTAATTCCAGGGCGCCGATGTCGTACTGGCCGACATCGTCGATGATAATCGCAAGCCGCGGATTTTTATGAGAACCGCGGGGGCGGGGAGGAACGGTTTCGGTTTTTACGATTTTTTTCTTCGGTTTTGTCTCTTCTTTGGGTTTGGGCTCAGCGGGTTTTTCAGCGGGCTTTTTTCGCTTGGTAATTAAAATCCAATTGTAGACCTTTTTGGCCAGGGTCACCTTGTAGTGCATGATGGATTTGCCGGTGCCTCCCTGGACTTCGGCGAGTACGATTTTTCCTTTTAATTGCCCGACGATATTTTCGATCCGGTCAACGAGCCCCTTGAACCGCGACTCGCCTATTTCGAGGCTGAAATGGTATTGTTTTTTATCGTCCTGGTGATAGCTGCATTGGATATTGTTTTTATGCAATAATTCCAGGAACCGTTCATTAAACCGTTCGACTTTATCGTCAGCGGTTTCCAGGTGGATGAGTTTGGTAAAGATAAACGATTTTTTCCCGTTTTTGAAATCGATGTATTCGAGGAGTATAACGGTAAGGAACGCGACGGCGGCAAACAGGGCGAAAAAGAGAATGGATGAATTCTTTTTTTTACTGCGTTTTCGTTTTTTTCTTGTCATTTTTTCCGATTTCGATTCCCGGGATTCCGGTTTTGGAAGCAAGGAGAGAGATACATTCGTCCATGATCTTCCCGGCTTCATCGTCTTTGATGATAATGTCGGGATTGACGCCGTCGGATGCGGTGGGTTTACCGTCAAGCAAAAAGAATCCTTCGGTAAGCAAAATGGAACTGCCGTCCTCCATCTGGATCGGTTTAAGTTTTGCAACGAACCCCTGGGTTTTAGTACCCACCAGCGATGCGGGCCGCTGGCCCGGTGCACCGGAATTTCTAAAAAGTGCGGCCAGGAGTTCGGCATACATGCGGGTGGACCGGTTTAGAATAACGGCGGCTTTATATTTGACCGTTTCTTCGGCCCCCAGCAAAAAGTCTTCTTCTCTATCTTTAAATTTAAGCGTCAACAATATGGGTTTTTTAAAAAACAGGTTTACGATGTCCCTGAAGGCGTTGAAATCGCCGCCGCTGTATTTTCTCAGGTCGACGATCAATTTAAGCGGTTTCTCCCCCCTCATGTTACGATAGTGTGTGAGGCGGTTTTTCAGCAGGTCCGCGGCGGCGGTATCGAAGCGTGTCAGGTTTACCAGCAGGATATCTTTTTGGTTTTGAAAGGGTTTGACGGTGGTCCGGGATTCGTCGGGCCGGGTGTCCAGTTCGATCTTTTTTGTATCTCTTTTATTGCTCTCGAACAGGACCACTTCGATGGTGCGGGGTTCGGCCGTCATCAGGGCCAGGTACATTTCCCAAAAGGAAGAGGCATAGAAACTCTCGCCGTTTGCGGCCTTTATCGTATCGCCGGGTTTAATCCCCGCGTTTTCAGCGGGAGAACCGGGGGTTACATCGGTAATATGAAAATAATTAAATACTTTGGCGCCGTAAATACCGCACCCACAGGAGGTTCCCTTTTCATAATCCCGGTAGGTTTCGGTTTTAGCGGCGTCCAGGTAGGCGGAAAAGGGGTCCAGGGAGCTGAGCATCGCGGAAAAAGCGCCGGGGAATTTGGACGACGCGTCCACGGCTTCCACATAATTGTTTTTTACCAGGGACACGACTTCCGAGAAAAGGGACAGATACTTGTACTCTTTTTCAGTTTCGGAGTGTTGAGCGAATGTTTTTGTACCGTCTTCCAGGAAGAAGAACATGTAGAATATAACCAGCACAAAAAACAATTTATTAACTAATCTCATTACGCTCACGTTCCTATGTCCACACGATTTTCTCAACGGTCATGCGTGCATGCGGCATCCCGCATCCCGCGTTCCCCGGTAAATACCGGCAACGGTAGATTATATCATAAAACGGCGCGGATAAACATATTTTTAATAAACTTTGTGTTATTCAAGCTTAAACCGTGATAATTTAATCAGCGTTTTTTCCTGAGCCACACCAGGGGGTCCTGGGCTTTCACATTGTTTCGGATCTCAAAATACAGGGATTTGCCGTAGGTGGAACCGGTATCGCCGACGACTGCGATATCTTCGCCGGCCAGGATGTTGTCGCCCTTTTTTTTCAATAACTCTTTGCAGTGGCCGTAAAGAGAGTGAATGTCCCTTGAGTGCTGGATAATGATAAGATTTCCATACCCTTTATAGTAATCGGCGAATATAACCTCACCGGAATAAACGGCCTTCACCCGGTCGGAACCGCCGGGTTTTATTTCGATGCCGTTGTCGACGATATAAGTATTAAACCGGGTGCTTCTTTTTTTCCCGAAAGAGGAGATCACCTTTCCATCGATGGGCCACCGAAGTTGTCCTTTTATTTTCTTTTGATCGAGTACGATCAAACTGCTCTTCACTTTTTTACCGGAGAGTACTTTGTCCAATTGCGCGGCTTCGAGTTTCAGCTCGTCCAGCAGGCGAATATAATCGTTTTTATCGTTGTTGATCCGGTTGATCATGTTCAGTTTCCCCCGTTTGAGGCCGCTGATATTCCTAATTTTTTGTTCTTTCAGGTCGCTGAATGTTTTCAGGTTTGAATATTCTTTTTGCAATTGTTCTTTTACGTTGTTGAGGCGGGCGATGTTTTTTTTTATCTTGTCGATTTCATTGGATTTGTATTCGATCAGTGTCATGAAGAGGCGGTAATTTTTAAACAATTGGTCGATGGTGTTTACCCGGATGAAGATTTTGAGGTAGGAATTGCCGCCGAGTTTGTACAATATCCGGATTATTTTTTCTAAGTTTTTCCTGGATTTTTCGATCTCTTTTTCCAGGGATTTTTTTTCTTTTTCTTTTTGATTTATTTTCCGCCGGGTATCGGTCAACTGGAGTTTTACTTTATTGTTTTCGATGATTTCTTTTTCGTATCTCAATTCGATATCGTAGATATCGTTCAGGAGGGATTTTTTTTCTTTTTTCAATTCCTTTAATTTATTATTTATGCTTTCGACCTGGTCGTTGATGGAATCCAGTTTTTTTTTAAAGGAGTCGTTACCGGTATCCGCTCGCAGTACTGCGACGTAACCGGCAAAGAGCACACACATTATTAAAGCGATGGTTCGTTTCATTTTACCCGGCGAATCCTTTTACTTTTATTTAAAATAAGATTATACGACATATCGCCCCCCGGGTAAAGGGGGATCCCTTTTTTCGTCCCGAAATCTTGTCGCCAATAGTACTTTTACAACCACAATTATAAGCCCCCGGGCTTATAACTCTTGTTTAAAAATCCCCGGATTTATGATGATTTCGGGGCAAATGTCAATTATTCGCAGGAAAAACGTGAATGTTTTCACATTTTTCCCAGGAATTTTGTGCCCCGCGGCGCGGGGGGCGGATTATGTTTGAACGATTTGCCAAATTCCCGGTTCTACAAATGGGACTCCCAGCATGGGAGCGCGGCGAGGGGAGGTATATGCTTTCGGTAAAAAGGAATTGATATTTAAACGGATTTTGTTTATAATACCGGTGTGATGAAAAAACGATTATTTCCGAATCGTCAGTCAAAAAAAAGGAGGAAAGATTATGGATCAAAAATGTATTGATTTATACGGCGAGTACACCGATAACCGGCTGGACCGCCGCGAGTTCCTCAAGAAATTAACGAAAATCGCCGGGGGGGCGAGCGCCGCCGCGGCCCTGCTTCCACTGCTGGAAAGCAACCGCGCCCATGCCCAAACGGTCCCTGAAAAAGACCCCCGCCTTCACACGGAGCATATTAAATACCCGGGCGAAACCGGCGATGTCCGGGCGTTTCTCGCCCGGCCCAAAGGTGAAACAAAACTCCCCGGCGTTATCGTGATCCACGAAAACAAAGGCCTTAACCCCCACACCGAAGACGTTGCCCGGCGCGTCGCCCTGGAAGGGTTTTTAGCCATCGCGCCCAACGCGCTGTCTCCCCTGGGAGGCACACCGGACGATGTCGATGAGGCACGAACGCTCATGCGAAAATTGGATAGTGAAGCGACGGTTAAAAACTTCACGGCCGCGGTAAAGTACTTGAAAACGCACCCGCAAACCACGGGGAAAGTGGGGTGCATGGGATTCTGTTGGGGTGGGGGAATGACCAACGACGTGGCCGTCAACTCCCCGGACCTGGCAGCGGCGGTCCCTTTCTACGGCAGGCAGCCGAAAGCCGAAGATGTCCCGAAGATCAGGGCGGCCTTGATGTGCCACTATGGGGGCACGGATACACGGATAAATGCGGGCATCGAGGCCTTTGAAGCGGCCCTGAAAGCGGCCTCCAAGGAATACACGATTTATATTTATGAAGGGGCGGCGCATGCGTTTTTCAATGATACCAATCCCGAGCGGTATAACAAGGAGGCGGCCGAACTGGCCTGGAAGCGAACCATCGCCTTTTTCAAAGAGAAGTTAAAGACCTGAGCACACGGCGCG
>Ga0210082_1000049_pt1 | contig 23793 bp, 16 predicted proteins | sample White_ThreeSqA_D_2_FD_185592 | JGI IMG/M metagenome (GOLD analysis project Ga0210082, IMG submission 185592) | Wetland microbial communities from the San Francisco Bay, California, USA, that impact long-term carbon sequestration -... | ecosystem: Environmental > Aquatic > Marine > Wetlands ... | reverse complement strand
ACTCGAAACAAACCCAGCAAGACTCGAAACAAATCCAGCGGAACTCAAAACAAACCCGGCAGAACTCAAAACAAACCCGGCAGAACTCAAAACAAACTCAGCAAGACTCAAAACAAACCCGGCAAGACTCAAAACAAACCCGGCAAAACTCAAAACAAATCCGGCAAGACTCGAAACAGACCCGGCAAATCTCGAAACAAATCCAGCAAGATAAAAAACAAATCCGGCGGAACTCGAAACAAATCCGGCAAAACTCGAAAAATTCCCGGAAGTACTGAATAGATAGCCATGCTTCGCATGGACCTCTCAGGAGGTTTTTAAAAAGTCGTCGGTGAATTTAGGCTTTTTTTTGCTTTATTTATCCCTTTGATTTTGGTATAATAAACCGTTGCATAAAAAACGTGGAAACGTGGAGGTTGATATGAAAATTTTTCTCGATACGGCAAATATCGAAGAGATAAAAAAAGCGGTTGAATACGGGGTCATCGACGGTGCCACCACCAACCCCTCCCTCATCGCTAAAGAAAATAAAGGGTTTATGCCCCTGATCAAAGAGATCCTGGACGTGGTCCCGGGACCCGTATCCGTGGAAGTAACGGCCACCGAAGCCGACGAAATGATCGAACAGGCCCGGGAATATGCGAAGCTCTCCGAAAACGTCGTGATAAAAGTCCCCATCAACCTGGAAGGACTCAAAGTGGTGAAACGGTTGACCGAGATGAACATCAAAACCAATGTAACGTTGATCTTCTCCGCTTCCCAGGCACTGTTGGCGGCCAAGGCGGGCGCCACCTATGTTTCACCTTTCGTCGGACGCATCGACGACATCTCCGGCAGCGGTATGGAACTGGTGGAAGATATCGTGCAAATCTACGACAACTATGAGATCGAAACCGAGATCATCGTGGCTTCCGTACGCCACCCCCTGCACTTTGTTCAGGCCGCCATGATCGGCGCCGATATCGCCACCATCCCCTTCGATACCCTGGCAAAACTACTCGACCACCCCCTCACCGACCGGGGCATGGAACGTTTCCTCGACGATTGGAAAAAAGTAAAAAAGTAGAAAAGTAAGAAATAGAAAAATAAAAGTGACGACGAATGCCTGAAGAAAAAATAAAAAAGAAACCGTGGCCGAAGAAGATAAAACTTCTCATCGGTTTTTTTTTACACTTTTTTTCCTGGTGGGCGGCTATTACTCCTTAAAATACTATATCTATAAAAAAATCAACAGCCGGCTGGAGGAAAAAATCGCTTTCTCCAGCCTGAAACTGGGCATCTTCCCCCCCAATATCAAGATCGAAGACCTGAACAATTTCGATATAAAAGACGAAAACCTTGTCTCCTTTAAAAAGGTCAGCGTGGAAGTGCCGTTCCTCTCTCTTTTTTCAAAGATCAAAACCGTTAACCTCAATATCCATAACCCCACCATCATCCTGAATGAAAAAATACTAAAGAAAGGCAAAACCGGCGGGGGCAAAAAATGGCCCTTCGAGATCGACCGGATCAATATCATCGACGGTGAAGTGATATTCAGCAGTCCCCAACTGATCGTACACCTGTTGAAAGTCGATTTGAACTCCTTTACCAAATCCGGGAAATCGATGTACAAACTCACGTCTCCCCATCTGAAAGTCGTGATGCGTCTTAGCAAAAGTGTCGATCTGCTCCAATTCCCGGATATCGACGAAGAAACGGTTAAAAACAACAAGATGTTCAAGATCGAAGGGGATATGATCTGTGAGTTCCGCCGGCAGCCCACCAATTGGAAGATCAGCCGTTTTTTGTGGAACACCGCGGATTCGCGCATCACCCTGAACGGCAGGGTTTTCAACAGCGGCACACTGGCATTGAACGCCACGTATAACGGTACCCCGGAAAATGTTTTATATCCTATCCTGAAGAACCTGAGACCCCTGGGATACACCGAAACCAAAGCCGCTATAAAAAGGGATAAAAAAGGCCCCATCTATGTCGAAGGCGACGTCAGCTATAATACGTTTTCCTGGAATGGGGAAGTGTTCGAAAATTTCAGGGGAAAGGCCAGATGGGACAGTAAGGACAAACAGATCGAATTGGACGCGTTTTTTAATTCACCTCGGCTGGAAACGCATTTAAAACTGTATTCCCGGTCGCCCCTCACCCGGATCGAGGTTGAAAATATCTCCGTGGAACGGGTGACGCGGGCCATAAGTATCGACAAATCCGCACCCCTGGGCGGCGTTATCAAGCGCGGAGACGTAAAAATACAAAACGGTGTTATCAGCGGTAACGTTACCCTGGAACCCTTTCCCGAACCGCTGCCGCCGCCCGTTGAACCGGCCGTCGACACCACCCACGACCACATGCGGATGAAAGCGAAAAACGAGTACGAAAATGAACAGGATACCATGGGTGAGCCGGGTGAGCCGGATGAACCGAAGGTAAACAAAGACCTTTTTAACGTTGCCGGCGATATCACCTTCCGCTATATCCCGAAATTCAAATCGGTAACGTTTTCCACCGAGGATGCCCGGGCCGAATTCGGGACCGTCGCCTTCCTCGAAGGGAACGTGGACCCTACCCGGCGGACCTCCCTTCACATAAACGCACGGGCAAATATCACCGACATGGGCCCCTTGAATAAATACACCGACTACTATATCGACCTGGACCTCTCCCCATGGGAATTGGAAAACGGATGGGGCACCCTCACGCTGGATTTGAAAAAGACGGGGAAAAAATTCTTTGCCGAAAGCGACCTGGATATTCACGATTTTACCGCCAGGAAACAACCCATCGAAGCCCTGACCGGTCATATCAGCACCAAAGAAAGTCTTACTTCCGCCGCATTCGTTGTAAAGGACAAAGAGATAAAGGGAAACACGAAAATTTTTGTGGGAAAAGGGTTTTTCACCATGGACTTTGAAAAAGTCGCCGGGGAATCCAGAAAAATACTGAAGGTCCTCGATATCGATATCTCACTGACCCGGTGGATGACCGGCGATTTTCACCTCCTGAAAAAAAGCGGGGAACCCCTCCCCCTGGTGAAGGGACACTTTGCCGCCGAACAGATCGTTTTCTACGATTTTCTATTCTCCGACGTCAAGGGTGAACTGGAGTTCCAGGGATATACCACACTGAGAGACCTCACCTTTTCCTACAACGGCGGGAAAGGCACCGCGGATATCTCCATCGATTACAAAAAAGAGTTGTACAGCGCGGAAGGGGAAATCCGGGGCCTCGATATTAATCGTCTTCACCCGGAATTCCATGGGAAAGCGGACATTGTTTTTAACGGGTCCGGCGTCCCGGGACACGATCCCATCGCCTTCGATTTCCAGTCGAACGAGCTCTATTTTTACCGGGACCGGCGGTTTAGTGTAAAAGGCACCGGGACCGTGGTGACGGATTTTTCCGGGTTTTTCCGTATCGATACCGGCGGCGATGTGATCAACGAGATAAGCGCATCACCCTTCACCTTTGTTCTAAACCAGGAAAACAACTATTATACCGGTTCCTTCAACTTAACCCTGACGGACATCAATTTGTTGATCCCCTGGGGGAACAACATCGGGACCATGAAACTCGACGGACGTATCTTCGGTGCCGTGGGCGGTGAATTGACCACCGAAGGTCATGCCGTGTTCAACGGCCGGTTGGTTTCGTTTCCCAATTTCCCCCACGCCCTTGAGAATTTCCAGGGGGATGTCATCTTTACCGATTTGAACTTTACCCTGCGGTCGCTGCAGGGAACCATCGGGGGTGGGAATGTTAAAAGCAGCGGATACCTCAACATCCGGGACAACCACCTCCGGGACCTGGGCATCAGTCTCACCGGCAGGGACATGAACCTGTACCTTATCGACCGCACCGGCTTTAACCTTAACGCGGATTTGAATTTGAAGTATATCGACGACCGCGATACACTCCTGCTCTCCGGGCATATGGACGCACTATCTGGAATTTGGAGACGGGGACTCGATGAAGGTATCAGTTTCAGTACCAACCCCTCCCTCTCCTCTTCCGGCTCCAAAATAATAGATATGCTTGAGTTTGATCTTAAGTTGACGGGAAACCAGGACATCCGGATGGAGAATTCCTTCGGCAACATCAGCGGTAAGTTCGATCTCCGGTTGACCGGGAACAAGGATTTCCCCATATTAATGGGGTATATCGAATGCCGGGAAGGGACCATTAATTTTTCGGACAAACAATTCGACCTGATAAAAGCAAAACTGGTATTTAACAATAAATTCATGATCGATCCGCTGTTGAACATCGAGTCCGAGAGTTTTATCAAGAATTACCGCATCAAATTTAATATCAAGGGCACCGCTTCGCGGTTGAAACCCGAACTGCAGTCCTCACCCCCCTTACCGCCGCGGGATATTTTGACCCTCATCTCCCTGGGGGAACTGTTCGAACGCCCCACGTCCCAGGAACTGACATCGCAAATCGGCACCGGGACCGCCGGACTGCTGGCCTCCGGTCTAACCGATCAGATCAAAAAACGGACCAAGAAAATATTCGGCAATTATATGTTGAAGATCGATCCCAATATCGTCAACAATATTGCCGGTGCATCGTTTGAAAACACCTCACGCTTGATCGTGGGTAAAGAGATATCCAAAGATTTTTTAGTCGTATATGCCACCAATTTCGACTTTTCATCACAGCGGCAGCAGGTACTGTACCTCCAGTACCACATCTCCCCCCTGGTATCTCTGATAGGAATGAGAAATGAAGAAGGACAGATCAGTCTTGACATCAGGTTCAGGAAACGGCATTAACGGTCTTTTCACCGCCGTTATCCTGGCGGTGGCCCTGCTGACCGGCACTTTTTACCACCGCCCCTCTCTTTACGGGACAACCTCCGACCTGGGACGGTATACTATCGATGGGATATATTTTAAATCCGGCAAAAATAAAAAGATCGGGGAAAAACAAGCCGCGAAATACCTCCTGCTCCTGGAGTTCAAACCCGGGGACCTCTTTAATTATAAAAAGAACCGGAAAAGTATGGAAAACCTCTATAAAGCCGAACGCTTTGCCAATGTGGAAACCGGGATCGAGATACTACCCAAACAGAAATTGAACATCGTTTATACCCTGACCCCCAAATACACCATCGGTGCCGTAAAGATTAAGAAAAGCGGCGGCATTAAGAAACGCGCGCTCTTAAGTGCCGTCTTTTCCCTGCGCAGGAGGGACTGGTTCGGAACACACAAATTGGATTCCGCCGTGGGGGAGATACGGAATTTTTTAAGTTCCAGGGGGTATTTCAACCCGGGAATCGAATACCGGCTCATCACGTTCCCCCAAAAAGTCACGCCCCGGATAGATATCCATTTTTATATCGAACCCGGCCCCCTTACCGCCGTCAATAAAATTTTCTGGACCTCGCCCGAGATACTGTTCCCTAAAATCCGCCGGCAGGTCGAAGCGTATTTCGATCGAAGGAACTATGTCCCTTATCAATTTCAAAAGTCCATCGAGAAAGTAAAACGGACATTAAAAAAACAAAAATATTATTTCCCGGAGGTCCGGTTGAAAGAAACCTTCCTTGATAAGGAGAAATCCCGGGTAGACCTCGATATTTTCGTAAAACCGGGATACCGGTACATCTTTCGATTCAAGGGCATTAAAAATAATATCGACCTCATCGCCTCGATATGGGAAAAAAAAGTCTTTGAAAAATGGGCGGAAAAAGAGAGCAGCGCACGGATTCTCTACCATTTGAAAAGTAAGGGCTACCTGAACGCCGAAGTCGATTCCGTCATCCACGTCGAGAAATTTGTCAAAACCATTACCTTTAACGTTAAAAAAGGCCGGAAATACAGACTGGGAAACATCCGGTTTACCGGAAACGAGAGTTTTTCAGAAAAAGAGATGAAAAAAGTCATTAAAACCGACGACCTGGTCTTCGATAAGTTCTTCTGGCTCCGTGCCACGTCCCTGGCCGTGGACCGGGAAGTTCTCCGGCTCTTCTATTACTTCAACGGGTTCCCTTCGGCAAACATTCTCATCGATACCCGGTTCCGGGGCAAAAAGGCCGACATCGATATGGTGGTTAACGAAGGCAAAAAATTTACCGTGGATACCGTCCTCTTCGACGGGAACCGGGCCTTTGACGCCGACCTGTTGTCCCGCATGCTCAAAACCCGGGGCAGTACCCCGCAAAAAAAACATCCCTTTGTCCAGCATGTATTGAATGAAGATATCGAAGGGTTGAAAAATTTCTACTATTCCCGGGGATTCGACCGCGTGGTCATCACCCCGGAAATATCCCCGGGGACCGAAAAATCCATCCTTATCAAGATCGACGAAGGCCCCCGGTACCGGGTCGGAAATCTTATCGTCATCGGTGCGTCCCAGGCCCAGGGAAAATTGATCCGCCGGCAATTCCCCCTGAAAACCAACGACTTTTACAACCGGTTGAAAATCGAAACATTCAAAGGCGATATCGAGAACTCCTCTATTTTTACCGAATTCTCCATTACAACCATAAAAAAATCCGATAACGTCCTCGATGTGTTGGTTAAAGCCATCCCGGACAAGAATTTTTATTACGGTTTCGGTGCCGGCGGGGGATGGATACAGGGCGAAAAACCCCGCATGAGGGGGACGTTGGAATACCAACAACGCAATATCTTTAACGGATACTCCACCCTCTCCGGTATCTTTCAACTGGGAAATGTCGAGGGGGAACTGGGACTACGGGGCCTTATCTCTTACGATACCCCATTCCTGTTCCGCCGTAAAGTGAATTCCGAACTGAAGTTCTGGGTGGATAACGAACAGTACCCCAGTTACAATTTCACCCGGTTCGGGTTTTCCGAGTCCATCATCCAGAAAATATCCCTCAATTCCTATTTGCTGGCTTCGTTCAGCTTGTACAGCACGCGGTTGAATGAACTGGACATTATCCCGACCCCCGTGGACCGGGTGGGTATTTACCGGCAGACTTCCGCCCTTCGTTTCTCCTATGTCCGGGATAAGCGAAACGATCCCTTTAATCCCAGCTCCGGTGTTTTTTTCTCCTCCGATCTGAAATTGGGACTTCTCATGGCCGAGCGGCATTATCCCTTCGTTAAGTTCCGGTGGAGTTTCCAGAAGATTTTCAAGCTGCTCAAAAACGGGACCCTGGCATTTTCATTGCGGAACGGACTGGCCGACGGCGAACTCTCCATTACCGAGCGGTATTTCGCCGGGGGCGTCAATACCTTCAGGGGGACCAAAACCGACGGATTGGGTCCTATAGATATCGTCTCCGGTAAAGCCAGGGCCAGGGGCGGCAATGCGCTTTTCCTGGCGAACCTGGAAGCCACGTTTCCCGTCCCGCTTATTCCCAGTAATGAACTCTATTACTCGATATTTGCCGATGTGGGCAATGTGTTCGACCGGATCGGCCAATTCCGGCTGGATGAAATGGAAAAGGCCATCGGTTTCGGCCTGAAATTAAAAACCGAACTGGGACCGCTGCGGCTGGATTTCGCATGGAACCTTGACCGGACAGCCGAAGAGGGCAACTTCCGGATACATATAGGAATCGGAAATGTACTATAAAACAATGGTTTGTTTTATCTTTATGTGGTTGGCTTTCAGCCCGATGGCCGCCGAGGTGATCTCCATCGACAAGATCGCCGCCGTGGTGAACAACCGCATCATCACCCGGACCGATATCGATAAAGCCATCCTTTTCTTCCCCGTATTCAGGAAAAAGAACCAGCCCCAGCGGGCCTTTTATGCCGGTGTTTTGCAAGACCTCATCCATTACAAGGTCATCTCCCTCGAATACAGCGATGAAATTATCCTCCGGGATGAAGATTACACCGATGTACAGACTTCCGCCATCAATAAAGTGGGGTCTTACGATAAATTGCTGAGACAACTGCGGCGCTGGGACATGACATGGAGCGATTTCAAAGTATTTATCAGGGAAAAAGTGATCTATGAAAAAGTGTTGAAACAAAAATTCCCCATTAAGATCGATATCGGTTTCAATGAAATCGAAACCTTTTACAACGAACAGTATCTCCCCGCCCAGAACCGGTTGAAACTCAAACCCAGAACACTCATCGAAATGACCGCGCTTATCGAAAACCAACTGCGAAAAGAAAGGCTCCAGGAACCCCTGGCCCGGTGGCTCAAGGAGATTGCCGCATCATACCGGATCGAAAATAAATTGGCAGAGGAGCAACAATAAAATGAATCTATTCGACAACCAGGAAAAAAAATTTATAAAGGACCTGCAAGTGGGCCGGCAAGTGGACACTTATTACAGGTTAACCACCATGGACAAACGGACCAAAAAGGACGGCGGTGTCTTTTTAACTATCGAATTAATGGATAAAACCGGCAGGATTCCAGCCAAAATATGGACCAATGCCGAAGCCACTTTCAAAATGCTCAAGCCCGGAGATATATATCGCGTCAAAGGGCTGGTCAACGAGTACATGGGCAAAAAAGAGATCAAAGTGGACAGCCTCCGGGCCGCATCCCAATCCGACAGCGATTTCCAGGCCGACGACTTCATTGAAACAGCGTCTTTCGATACCGGTGCCCTGTTCAACCGGCTGATCGAAACCCTTAAAAAAAATGTCTCCAACCCGTACCTGCTGAAATTGACCGATCTGTTCGCCGCCGTGTACGGCGATCGATTCAAAACCCATTACGGCGCCCAGAAAATCCACCATGCCTACCTGGGCGGTCTCCTGGAGCATACCTTTTCCATGGTGGAACTCGCCGTTTTTATCGCAAATCATTACAAGCTGGATAAGGAACTGCTCTTAATAGGCACCCTTTTCCACGACGTGGGCAAAATATTCGAATTCGATATTAACCCCGCGCCCCAATCCACCATGGAAGGAGGCCTCATCGGTCACCTGGTCATGGGAAACCAGGTATTCGTGGATTTAAAAAAACGTATAGACGATTTTCCCCGGGACTTAAGCTGTAAGATCCAGCACCTCATCATCTCCCACCACGGCGAAAAGGAATACGGTTCCCCCGAAGTGCCCATGATTCCCGAAGCCTTTGCCCTCCACGCCATCGACCTCCTGGATTCAAAGTTGAAGATCATGGAAGAGGCCGTAAAAGATTCCGAAAACAACAGTATTTTCACCGACTACATCCATACCCTGGGACGGCGGCTTTATAAGGAGTAGAAAAGTGCCTAAAGTTTGTCCCCACTGCGGGGCTGATGATGTGCTGCCGTTTGAAAGCGAAGAACCTTATGAGAGCGATCCCTCGTTTTTTATCGCCCTTATTACCGCCGTACTGTTGATCGGCGGTTATTTTCTTTTCGTGATCTCGTCGTATGTCTATTTTCCCGCTGCTATTTTTATCTTTATCATTGTTGCCGCCAAACTGGTCAAACGCAGCGAAGAGCAGCGGAAAAAAGAGGAAACCGTGGAAAGGGATTACATGTGCGTCGAATGCGGTCTCAGTTTCAGGGCGAAGGGGTGAGGCTCACTTCGATTCTATCCTCTTTACGGCGATCCAGCGGGAGCCGGATGATAAAATGCGCGCCCTCTTTGTAATCTTCATCATATACGATCTCTCCACCATGATTCCCGACTATTTTATAAGAAATATACAAACCCAATCCCACTCCCTTGTCGTCCTTCGTCGTCACAAAGGGCTCGAAAAGAGAACTCTTGACATTATCCGACAACCCCGGGCCATTGTCGATAAAATGCACCTCCGCGCACTTCCGGGCGGGCCCCTCGGTCAGCAGCGCCCGGATACGGATTTTTTCCATCTTCCCGCCCTCGCTTCCGTCTCCCTGGCTTGCCACCGCCTCGGCCGCATTGGCTATGAAATTAATAAATACCTGTTCCAACCGTACCGGTGCGCCAAAGACAAAAAGATCGTCCTTTAACTCCGTGACGATCTCGATATCTCCCAATTTTTTCGTCCAGTTCATGATCGAGATCGACTGCAGCAGGATGTCTTTCAGGTTCACCCGGGAAAATTCCTCCTTGTCCAGGCGGTGAAAGTCCAGGAGCCCCGAAATGATATGCCGGATACGTTCGGTCTCGGATTCCGTGATATCCATCGCCTCTTTGACCAGTGGACTCGCCTCGCCTTCCCTTTGTTGGCAAACACTTTTCAGCACCTGGATACTGCTGCTGATGGCCACCAGCGGATTGTTGATCTCATGTGCGATACTGGAGGCCAACCGGCCGATAGATGCCAGTTTTCCCTGTTTGATCATGGATTTTTCCACGTTTTCCCGTTTGATCTTCTCATGCTCCAGGCGATCCAGGGTCAGGTTGATGTCCGTAATGAGACGGGACACCTCATCCCTGCTGCCGTCCTCCGAATCGATGCGAACCGAAAGGTCCTCGAACCCCTGGATTCGTCTCATCCCGTCCGATATACTCCGCATCCGGTTGAGAAGGTATTTATCCACCGAAAAATAGATCAATACCCCGATCAATAGTATCAACACCAGGCTTATCACGCTAAACCTGAATATTTGACGGTTCGCCACCACGAACAACCGGTTATCCGTTTCCGTGTACAGCAATGTCGTCAACTTGCCGTATATATTTTTCAAACAGTGGAACACCATGATCTTATCTTCCGTTTCACGGTAGAGTATATCGTCCAGCTTCTTCTGCTCCGCGCAAAAGGAGTCCAGTTCCCCTTCCTCGAACTCCAGCCTGAGGATTTTTTCAACCGAATAAAAGGACACACGCTTGAGCATGCGTTCATCCACATACCGGCCCATGAGCAGGGCACCCTCCCTGTGATTCAACCGGCGCTGGTTCAGTACCGGGGCGGCCACGAACATGAACGGTTCCGCCGAGGTCTTGATAATTCCATTTACCGTACCCATTTTCCGGTGAATCTGTCGATTGATCTCTCTCATTTCGTCCAGCAATTCAGGGCGGTTAAAACCGATGAACCCCTCATTTTCCCGGTAATTCTTATAAAACAGTATCCTCCCTTCAGCGTTGAGAATTACCACCACGTCCATCATACCGTCCGTAAACATTGCATCCGGCAGGGCGTCCCGCTCGAAGTCTTCCGTGGGGTGGTTAATATATTCCACAAGCCTGTCCCAGTTGGAAAAGTCCTTGCACAGGCCGGCGATATTATCTTCCTCGATGGACAGGGCCACCTCGATCTTTTTCTTTAATTTTTTTATAAAAATATCCTTTTGATTTTTCAGCGAGGGAAGCATGGTGAGTCCGAATCCGGCGTAGAGAATAAAAACCAATACAATTCCCGAGACCGATAACAGCAGGATCAATTTTTTTTTAAGACTCACGCTTAAAAGACCTTGTTTTCCAGTGCGGCAAGAATCGCCCGGGTTCGGTTGGCGACCCCTAATTTTTTGAAAATCCGGTTTATATGTGTTTTAACCGTTTTTTCACTGATAAACAATTTCTCCGCGATGGCTTTGTTTTTAAGGCCCAGCGCCATTGTCCTCAGTATCTCGATCTCCCTCTCCGTTAAACCGAAGACATTCTTTTCCGTCATTGCCGAGGGGGACCTATAACTGGCCATGTCTTTAAGGGATAAATGAGTAACCGTACGACTGACCCATATTTCCCCTTTCTTTACATTGCGGAGGGCCCGTTCCAGTTTTTCCGAGTTCAGGTCGCGGGCGGAAAACCCCCGGATTCCCAGCTTTAACAATTCCACCTTTTCCTGGTCCTGGAAGGTTTCGTTGATGATCAACGGTTTGATACCGGGGTAATTGCGGTAGAGTTCGGGGAAGATATTATAGGCATCCTTAAACTCTTTCAGGTTACAACTGGCGCATACCAGGGCAACATCCACCGCCTGCGAAACCGCCCTGGTTTTAAAGGAGTCGATCGTGGGAAAAGACCGTATCAGTCTGAATTCCGGGTTGGTACGGGAGAAATTTTCCAGCCGCTCCGTAATCAGGGAATGGCTGCAGAACAGGATAAAGGATATCTTATCCTTACTCACCTGCTTTTTCTCCCGGGAGCGCCATTCTTTTTTTCGTTCTTCCACCGCTTTTCGAACCATGTTCATGATCTTTTCATTAGAAGATCCCTTGGAGATATAATCGAATACCCCGACTTTCATTGCTTTGACCGCTGTCTCGTAAGATGGGAAGCCCGTCATTATAATTATTTTCAGATGCTCATCGATTTCTTTCAATTGCCTGGAGACATTGATCCCGTCCGATGTGCTCATCCGGAGGTCCACCAATGCCACATCCACCGGTCTCCCCCTTATGATTTTTAGTGCATCATTGCCGTCGGAAACGGTAATCGGTTCAAAGCCTTCATTCCTGAACCAGATTTTCAAACTCCTGAGCACTTGTTTATCATCATCCACGATCAGGATGGTGGGTTTTTCATCATCGTTCATTATCATCCCTACACCTCGTAAGCCCCTGCTGTCTGCTGTAGAACGGAGAGAAGACGATTCCCGGTGTAATCGGCGAAAGCCGAGAGTAATGCCGCTAACAAATTCAAGTTCTTCGTCCAGTGTACTGTTTTAGACATTTCTTTACCTGTGAAAATTATAAACCAAAAAAGAGAAAAATACAACCAAAATCGAAAACGTACAACTTTAGTTGTACGTATTTTTTTTTATTTTCATACCAAAAATACAACCAACGGTGTATTGCAATTGGAGAAATACCGGGGTTCGAGCCTCACCTGCCGCGAAGTTAGCCACGAAGGTGCAAAGCCCCACAGGTATTTTTTAGTTTACACCCCCGTGGCTAATTTCATAATTGTGTGATAAAAATAAAAAATGGGCGGACAAGACGACGATTGCCTGCCCGTTCCGGCTTCTCAGTTCAACATTATGTCACTGAAGTAAAACCGGCTGTGCCGCTGCGACGCTTAGATACAGAGCGCTGTTCTTTCACAGAGAAGGGTGTCTCCGCACATACAGGGCATGATGGTCGCGGGACCGGTTCCGCATTGGGAATAATCCTGGGTTAATGCGATCCCGGCGGAAGTGTTCTTCAACTCGAAGTTGGAGATGGTTTCCTTCTTAAGCGTCAATTTTTTGGTCATTGATTTTTGTTTCATGAGATAGTTCCTCCTAATTTTTTTTTATAGATATTTGAAACGTTTATACAAACTTGAGATAGCTTTTCGAGAGTTAATAGGAAAGATGTAACATCTATCCTTAAGGTATCAGTTTACCCCAAAACGTCCGATCTGTCAAGAGAAATTTTCACAAAAAAAAGGTCAGGCGGACGATTCGGGTCTTCCGATGCTGATCGTGAAACTGGTAACCGCGCAGTCCTTCAACCGGTGTTCCCGTGGTTTACCTACCTTTCCCACCCGGGTCCGGGGATCGTAAATCACGAGATGACCCGCTTCCACCGTCTCCGTGGCTAAATATTTCTCGCACAACTGCGTTATCCCCTCGTCCAGTACACTGTCGATATCTTCATAATGGTTGACTTTTGTTTCAATGATATATTTTTTCCCTTTATAAGTCAACAGAATATCCATTCTCCCCAGCCCGCTGGGAACTTCATGGCGAAGTTCTCCCCATCCGTCTACCACGAATTGGTACAGCCAGGCCGTGAGCAAAAATTGCCCCGTCTTTTCATAGGGTTTCTTCTTTTGATAAAACGCATTCACACCGATCCGGGTGATATATTTGCTGAAATCCAGGAGGACCCGTTTCATGTCAAGACTGCCGTCAGGTAACCGGTATTCCCTTCCGGGATGCTCTCCGGGTGCCGGTACGGGTAAGTTGACCTCGTCGAAAAATGTATCTAAAAACCTTTCCTTATAAATGTTATTGGCGACAACGGCATTGCCGTCACTATTTTTAATTAAACCGTATTGCTCCAACCATGACAGTTCCTCATGGTTGGGCCTATATTTGACATGATCAAATACCACTTGAACAAAGGTCTCCCTGAAGAGCTTCGCCTTTTCATAAATATTATCGAAGTGGTCGTTTTTTTCCCTGAGCAGGAGTCCGATTGCCCGTTGAACGTCCTTCTCATCGATGGGTTCCACGCTCCCGGGTTTGACGTCCAGGGTAAGGATGGCGCCCAGCCGGTTCACCAGCCAGGTTTGACCGGCCGTTTCTTCATGGATTTTTCGAACCGCTTCTTCCGTGAAAGGTTGGTTCGTCTCTTCCGTATATTGGGCATACAGGTCGCGGATATTTCCCCGGGAAAAGGGGGGGAGGCCGACCTTGTCGGCAATATTAAAGGGCGAAACACCCCCTACCACCAATTTTGTCACATTGCGAATACCCACCAGGCCAACGGAATAAAGTGCTTTTTGTTTTACTCCCTTGTAGTCCTGGTACAATTCCCGCAGCGAGTGGAGGAAGTTCTCCAATTCACGTACCGGGATGCCGTCGAATTCATCTATGAAAATAACGATCTTTTTGAATTGAAGGATCCGGTTGAGTTCCTCGAACAACCGTTTGAAAGACATATGGTCGGTGAGACGGTGGCGGTCTAAAAATCCGTTAACCTCTTCGCTCTTCTCGCAGCCCACCTCTTTCAGCCTGTCTATCAATTGGCCGTAGAGATACCTTTCGATGGATGCATAAAATTGTGTTTTGTCCAGGTCTTTATACGTTTGGAAACTTAACCGGATGGCCACATAGGTCGGATCGTTGTGCAATTGTTTGCACGTTTCTTTAAAGAATGTGGTTTTTCCACTCTGCCGCGGGGCAAATATGGAAAAGTACCGGCCCCGGTCGATCATGGTTTGAATATCTTGTTTATTCGCATTGGTGACATTTTCCAGGGGGACATAATAGGAGTCTTCGGGAATGACGGCCCCTGAGCCTTCAAACGTGCGTTTGGGTTTTCTATATTTCATAATATTCATCCTCAGGTTCAATAATAATTCAGTCCCCGGAAATTGTCAAGTCGGCATTTCAACTCTCCTTGATTTGGAAGGTAAAATCTTTGCCCGCCCCGAACCTGTAAAAGCTGCTAATAAAAAAGGGGACATGGCACTTAATTTTCGCAAAAAGTGAAACCAAAGGGAAAAAGTTTCGTATTATGGTAATGTTGAACTGATAATACATGTTTTCAATATTTATGCATTAAAAAAATCAAAAAGTAAATGGAGGAAAAAATGAGACAAGTAACCGTAGGAAATCTCCTGGAAGCCAGGTTCGGCAGCGGCGCTGCCGGTAATGTGCTGAAAGGGATCAATGATGCTTTCATGGAAGGAAAAAACGATAACCCCATGAATCATTTGAATGCTGCCGTGAAGAAGAGCATCCTGGATGAAAGCGGAATTGTCAACGGCTTCTATGTTCCCGTGGGCTAACCCGGGAGATCGAAGATCGGAGATCGGATACCTGTGCCGGGCCGTTGTGCCCGGCACTCTTCCTATTCAAGACGCCCGGCTCACAAAAGAGAGGAGATATTTAAAGAATGAGCAATCCGCATATTTTATTCGTTTATCCCCCTGCCGTCGGCACTGCCGCCGAAAATGAAAGGTTCTTTTTCCGGATGTGCCAGGGCCCCGCTTTTATCATCGCTTACCTTAAAGAAAAGGGGTTCGATGCCCGCCACTTCGTGAGCCGCGAGCCCCTTACCATCAACCGGTGCGCCTCCCGTATCCTGGATATAAACGCCCGTTCGGTAGGCTTTACCGTCGATAACTCCAATTATTTCCTGTGCCTGCTCATCGCCCGAAAACTCAAAGAAGCCGCCCCACATATCCCCGTGATTTTCGGCGGATTGCTGACCACTCTCCATGCCCGGACTATCCTGGAAACCAACCCCTTCGTGGATATATGCGTACGAAACGAGGGAGAAGAGACCTGCCTCCAATTGATGACATTACTTGACCGCGCGAATTTCCACCCCGACCGCTCCCCCCTTGATAACGTCAGGGGAATTTCCTACCGGGACGGGGAGGATATCTACGAAAACCCCGACCGAAACGTTTATGCCAATAACCGGGACAATCGCTGCTTCCTCGATAAATACCCGTCCCCCTACCTGTCCGGCGTGGCAAACTCCCATAAACTCGGCATCGTTACCGCCCGGGGATGTAATCAAAGTTGTACGTTTTGTGTCTGCCCCCTTTTGTCAAATCGTACCGTCGTGACCCATTCCCCGGACCGTATAGTCGAAGAACTGGATTACATCTCAAAATACCTTAACCCCGGTGAATCCGGTATCGTGGATATATTTGACGACACCTTTACCTTACTGCCGCGGCGGGCAATGGAAATTTGTAAGAAAATCATCCAAAACAAAATCAAACTCTCCCTCGCCTGCCTCACCCGCTGCGATAAAGTGGATGAAGAACTTTTACACCTCATGAAAGAAGCGGGGGTGGTCTCCATCGAGTTTTCCCTCGAAAGTGCCGTTCCCCGCATACTCAGGAAGATGGGGAAAGTGCAGCCCCCCGACACCGCCGCCGACCCCGGCTATGAAAAAGAAAAAGAGTTTCTTCATAAATTAGAAAAGTATGTGAAGCTGGCAAAAAAGGTCGGGATTAAAACCGTTTTTACCAGTATTATGCTCGGGATGCCCACCGAATCACCCGCGGATGCCGCCCAAACCATGGATTTTCTTCGCACCCTGACACCATACATCGATCTTTACGGGCATAACATTTTCCAGGCGCGGCCCGGCACCCCGGCATTTGACTTTTCCCCGCGGCACGGCGTGAAAGTGGAACCATGCAAAAACCGGGTCCACTATAACACCATTCACTCCTACGATCCCTTGAGCATCCCCCTGGCCCCTAAATCCAGCAATGAAATTTTCGGCGTCTCCCAGGACCGATTCAACCTTAAATCCCTGGTTATGGCATTACCCGGGGACGAGACACAATACCCGCCCCGGGAGGACAATTGCTTTAAAACCGTTATCCTGTACAGCGAAACCCTTTCGGAAGAACTCGTTTTGTGGCTTCGGGAATACCTGGTGATCAACGGTACTTTAATACAAATATACTCCTCCCCTGAACGTATCCGGCAGCGCCACCCCCTTAACCGGGAAACGCTTACCCATTATCTTGCCCCCACTGTTTATTATCATGGATACTACCAAACCGGGGGGTCCGACGGCATCGTCACCTTATTGCATTACCGGACCCTGGCCCACGGCGTCCAATGCGGTGTCCCACTCCACCAGGTGACCACCGGGACCGCTGTTTCCCCTAATCCCCCGGACTACAACCCCCTCGATGCCTTTGCCGAGGATACCCGGGAAAGCGATGCCCGGGCGCTGCACCAACTGCTGTCTCAACTGGCCCGGAAACGGGAAAACGGCGAGGAACTGGAAGATATCCCCGTCTATCCCTACCTTGACGGCCTCTGCCGTTGGGCGAATGGGACCCCCAATTGCCGCGGGCTCGAAACCGTGATCATCGATACCCACGATAATGTTAAAACCTGCCGGAACGGTAAACCCGTGGGAAAGGTCGGCATGCCCCTGTCGCAAATAATCCAAAACATCGAAACACACCATCACGACGCCCGGATCGCCAGGGATTGCCGAAATTGCAGCCGCCGGGACACTTGTGTCAAATGTATCTTTCCTTTTCCCTTAACCGGTCCCCAATACTGCAGACTCCGGCAAAGAGTCGATACCGTCGCCCCCGCCCAATTACTGCGGTGGGCGGACAGCTTCAAAGACCTGGCTTTAAATAGAGACATTATTTACCATGAAAATAACGGATAAAGAAACCACCGTCAACCATATCGTTTTTGTTTGCCCCCCCGCGTCGTCTTCCCCTAAAACGCATCCGACCCGCTTCAAGTTGTCCTTCGGTGCCGCTTACATCATTGCATACCTGGGAGAAAAGGGATTCAACGCCGCTGCCCTGGAATCCCCCGAACCCATGGATGTACGTTTATGCGTAAACCGGCTCCTTGCCATGAAACCGAAAACCGTGGGGTTCACCGTTTACCAGGCCAATTATGGAATGTGCCGATTGATCGCCGGGGGACTAAAGGAAATCGACCCGGCCGTTATTATCCTTTTCGGCGGTCCCACTCCTACCGTCCAGGCCCGAACCGTCCTGGAGCAAAATCCCTGCGTGGATATATGTGTCGTAAATGAGGGCGAAGATACTGCCCTTGAATTACTCACCATGCTGGATAACGTCCATTTTCAAAAAGAAAATGCCCCCCTGGAAAGGGTCGATGGGATTGTTTTCCGCTCCGGTGACACCATCGCAGCGACGTTCCCCCGGCGCATATCGGCCGGCGGTAGTGAAATCGCCGACCGCCTGGATAAATTTCCTTCCCCCTACCTCACCGGTGTCATTCGTTCCCCATCCATGGGCATCATTTCCGCCCGGGGGTGCAATCAATATTGTGTCTATTGCAACTGTACCGCCCTGTCCCGGCGGCAAATCGCCACTCACTCCGTGGACCGGGTCATCCGGGAACTCGATTACATATCGAAACATCCTCACCGCGAAGATGTCGATACCGTGGACATCCTGGACGACGCGTTTACTCTCGACCCCCGACGGGCCATGGCGATTTGCGATAAAATCATCGAGAATAAAATAAAACTCCCCCTTGTTTGCATGACCCGGTGTGACTGCGTCGATGAAGAAATGCTCGATAAACTCAGGGAGGCCGGTTTCCAGGGTATCGGGTTTGCCCTGGAAAGCGCCGTACCGCGGGTACTGAGAATGATTGGAAAACTTCGGCCCCCCCACATCATACCCGGTGACACCTTTGAAAAAGAGAGGGAATTCATCGGGCAATTCAAACAGTATGTATCGTATGCCAAAAAAATCGGCTTCAAGTGTGTTTACACCAGTATTATGCTGGGCCTGCCCACCGAGACCCCGGAGGAGGGGAAGCAAACCATTGATTTGCTCCGGTCCATGGAAAAAGAGCTGGATTTTTATGCCCACAATGCACTCTGTATATATCCCGGCACCCCTCTTTTTTACAATCATGAAAAATTCGGATTTAAGTTACGGCCGCTGGAAAACCGGGTCCATTACAAGACCGTGCATCCCTACGATACCTCTAGAATCGAGGTGCCGGAGAAACCTCTTTCCACCAATGAAGAGGTGGGGAAGGAGCGGGATAATTTGAACCTGAAAACCATGGCTTTACCCGTATCGTCTCAGGGGGAGAAACCGGTCAACCATTTTAAAAAAATAATTTTTTGCGGCGATATCATTACGAGGGAACTGGTGGAGTGGCTGCAGGAACACCTGGTCATAAACGGGGATCTCGTTCAAATCTATTCCGATTTTCGCCGGGTCCGGGAGCACTACCGGTCCAACGACGATGCCCTGATCGACTACTGTGCGCCGACCAATACTTGCACGCACTATTATCGCACCGGGTATGACGATCAAACCGAGACCCTTACGCCGCACCGGATGGATATTACCGGTAAACGAAGCGGTTTCATCATTCATTGGGTAGATACGCGGGCCGGTCTGTCCGGGGATCAAACAGCGGTCGATCCGCTGCTGACCCTGTGTTTCGATAGGAGTAGAGAGGATTCTCTTCATTTGCACCAGTTATTGGACCGTCTTTCACGGTCCACCGGTTCTACCCGTGAGATTGCCGATATCCCTGTTTTTCCCTATTTCGCTTCATTGTGCCGTTGGGAGGCCGGCGTGCCCAATTGCCGGACCCTGGAGACCATTATCGTTGATGCCGACTTTAACCTTCGGACTTGTTGGAACGGCGAAAGCGTGGGGAAAGTCGGCATGCCCCTGGAAGAAATCCTGGGAAATATAAACGCTTTACACAAAGAAGCCGTGGAGAGGAGGGGGTGTCACGGCTGCGGGAAGCGGGACGAATGCGCGGTCTGTCTTTTTCCTCATCCATTGTCTGAAGAGGAGTATTGCCGGCTCAGGCGTTGTTCCCGCACCGAAGCGGCAGCCCGGTTAATCCGAACCGTGGAACTCTATAAATAAACAATATCAAAAATAAAAAAAGTTGCGCTTCTCTGTTGAAATAAGACCGTTTTTCATATAAAATTATATATGGTAGAGATTGCGTTTTCTATCGGTTGACGAGGACAAAAATGAAAATTTTGACTAAACCAAAAAGAGGATCGAGCCCGGTAAAAAAAAGAGTTCACATAATAAAAAGGGAAGATGGCTGGGCAATCAAAAAAATGGGGGCGAGCCGGGCGAGTCGAGTTTATGGAAGTAAAGAAGAAGCGGTAAAAGGTGGCCAGGAACTGAGACGAAGTGGGCATGACCTGGTCATTCATAATAGCGACGGCTCAATCCAAAAATGGGAAAAATCACTCAACTGAAATAAATGGGAACACAAAAACCCGGTTTTGAAAAAAATGTCTTTATTAATTGTCCATTCGATGAGGACTATTACATCCCACTGTTAAGACCCCTGATATTTACCATAATCACCCTGGGATATAATCCGAGAATTGCAACCGAAAGTTTTGACTCGGGGGAAGTTCGGATTCAAAAGATAAGTAATTTAATAAAAAATTCTAAATTCAGTATCCATGATCTATCCAGGATACAATCGCGCGAAAAAGATGAAATATTCAGACTCAATATGGCGTTTGAGTTGGGCATAGATATCGGATGCAGATTGTTTATTAATGGAGAAGAAAAGAGCAAAAAGACCCTGGTCCTGGAAACGGAACTTTACCGAATCAAAAAAGCGTTATCCGATTTATCCGGATCGGATATCAAACATCATAATAATGAGCCCGAAAAGTTGGTCCGGGCGATTAGAAATTGGTTTGTGGAAAATGGACTGAAAAGAGTGCCGAGCGCAACGAGTATTTGGGAAAACTTTAATGAGTTTATGGCGGATTTTTATCAGAAAAGAAAAGAGGAAGGTTATAAAGATAAAGACCTCGCAATGATGCCCGTACCGGAGTTTATCCATTTCATAAAAGAATGGATTAAAAACGTCTGAGTCTTCCGCGGGTTCCGCGGGTTCCGTTATCAAGTTCCGATATATAAATCGGAACCTGTCCAAATACCGGGTAAATCTTGTTTTTAAATAAAAATGGACCCAATTTATAAACCGGGGCGATTTCCCATTTTATTAATGTCATAATAAACCCGTAAATTCGACGTAAACTCACAGGCCCCCAAACCTGCAAAAGGAGGCGTTACCAATGAAGCCGTTTTTGAAAAAAATGTGTTACCGCCGGGCGATCTTGTTCCTGCTGGCTGCCGTTGTCGCTGTCGTAGGTTTGACCCGGCCGCTGATCGCAGGCGATGCCCGGGAACAAAAAGACCTCATCACACACAAAGTCTCCGTGGACGTGATGCTGGTACCCATATTCGCCAGGGGAGCCGACGGAGAACCCGTATTCGACCTCAAGAAAAAGGATTTCGAACTCTATGCCAACGGAACCCTTTTTAATATAGATGAATTTATAAAATTCGATTTCGAGCACTGGGAACAAACGCTCGAAGAAGTAAAAACAAAATCCGAAGAAACCGCGGAACAACCGAAACAACCGTCGCGGGCCGTATTCATTATCATCGACTCCGTATTCAACCGCGTGCCCAGCTTCCGAAGGTCCAAACAAATTGCCATCGATATTATTAACAGCGGCTCCCCCGACGATATGTTCATCATCCTCGAAAATACCGCCGCCGGCGGCCCGCGGCACATTGCCGGTCCCGATACCTCGAAAGAAGAGATCATCAAGGAAATCAAAAAATTAAGACTGCCTTCCAACAAATGGGATAGAAACTTACACCTCACCAGGGAGTGGAACATCCTGGCCGATACCAATATGTACGACCCCGCGTTCGTGGCCGCCTCCATGGAAAACCTGACCCGGAAGGACAAATACCTCGAACAAATGGCCTATAAAAACCAGGCCCACCATTTCGCCCGGTTCCTTGCCCGTTTCAAATACGTCCTCAGGACCATTACCCGGCCCAAGGTCGTGTTCCTCGTATCCGAAGGCATTGCCAGGGCCGCCTTCAAAACATTGGAAAAACCCGAAGTCGTCGAAGCCTACGGCAGGTTTCACTCCGCCCTCACCGTGGATGAAAAAACCGTGGCCGAACAAAACGAATTCCGGGATCAACGGCTGTTTAAAGACCTCCAGCAGGTGGTGGAGGCCATTAACCAGGGCGGCAGCGTCCTCTATACCATCAACCCCGGGAAATTCGAGCACGACGACGAAGCCTCCGGCGCAATGAGCCTGAGATTCCTGGCCCATGAAAGCGGCGGCGAGTATATTGCCGGGAGCGATGTCAACAAAGTGGTCAAAAACGTAAAACGAACCACCGCCGCCTACTACGAACTCGTTTTTACCCCCACCGCGGACCTCGGACACCAGGACATCGATATCGAGGTAAAATGCAAACGGCCGGGCGTAACCGTCAACACCTTTAAAAAAACCGAACGGGCACGACCCTACTTCAAAATGGAACCCGTGGAAAAGAAACTGTTTGCGTTCAATATGGTGACCGGCGGAAGTTGGAGCCGTTTGATGGGCAAAGTCGTACGAATCCAATACCGGGGTCTCAGGAATGAAAAAGTGGGCGACGAGATCGCCACCATGATCGAAATCCCCCTTCCTGGAAAAATGAAGGACCGCAACCTGGATATCTTTGCCATCCAACTGAACCGCGAAACAAAAAAAGCCAATATCGAATTTCTCACTTATAAAGCAAAAGACCGGGTCAACCTGATCGTAAAGAAAAGACCCGAAACCATGGAATTTTTTGTCATCATCGAACCCGTTTTCGCCTACTGCATCTACAACCAAATAAAATGAAACGGCAAACGGCGAAAAGGCAGGATAAGGTAAAAGAATGAGAACCTTAAGAGACGGGGAGAAAGGACAAAGGACGGGAAGCCCCATGGCTTTCCTGTTGATGATGACATTTGTTGTGTTTTTGATCCCGGGACGTTGTCCCGGGCAATCGGATACCCTCACCGGGATGGATGAAGGTGATTTCATCCATAAATATATATCGGCTAACAAAACCTTTGAAACAAAGTGTAAGAAACACCTCCTTAAGGGAAACCTGAAAAAGGCAGAGAAGGGGCTGCGTAAGTGCCAGGAAATAATGCCCGGGCATGTCGGCAGCCTCTTCTACCTTTCCCAGGTGCTTTACCAAAAAGGGGATTATAACGGGGCACTGGATTGCATCCGCCGGGCCATTGACAATTACAAAATTTTCGCCGGACGAATGCTCGGTGTCCAAAAACGCAGCGCCCATATGCTGCAGGCGCGAAAAAAAGAGCTGCGGGAAGTCATCGACTCCTTCCGGGGATTCGAATCCATCGACGGTTCCTGCGGCACCAATTCCGTCATCGGAGAGATAACCAACGAGATTCACAGCATCGAGGGAAAAGAGCCGCTGCCGCAGGAGATGGAGGAACTGGAGCAGGTGCCCGCCGACTATTTTTACATCCGCGGTAATATTCTCTTCAAATTAAAACAGTACCGGGCCGCCCGTGACCAATACATCGAAGCCATAAAGATCAACCCCATGCTCCGGAACGCCTACAATAACATCTCCTCCCTCTACTACACCGCCGGAGATTATAAAAAAGCACTCTTCTACCTCGAACGGGCCGAAAAAAACGGCGTCGCCGTCAATACCGAATTGAAGGACCGCGTACTCCTTTCCCTTTCACGCCCCGCCGCTCCCGACGCGCCGGTCGAAAGCATGCCCGAAGGCACCGCACGCTTTGTCGTTACCGTGGGGGAAGCCCCACACACCTCCGAACAGAACGCCTACATCGCCTTTAACCCCCGGACCCGCGATGCCGTTATTATCGATCCCGGGGTTTCGGACAAACGCATCGAGGCCTTTATCCAATCCCGGGAATTAAAAATAAGACGCATTTTAAATACCCACGGCCACTACGACCATATCGGCGGGAACCGGTATTACGCCGGTCTCTACA
>Ga0210082_1000048_pt1 | contig 24018 bp, 20 predicted proteins | sample White_ThreeSqA_D_2_FD_185592 | JGI IMG/M metagenome (GOLD analysis project Ga0210082, IMG submission 185592) | Wetland microbial communities from the San Francisco Bay, California, USA, that impact long-term carbon sequestration -... | ecosystem: Environmental > Aquatic > Marine > Wetlands ... | reverse complement strand
TATATTGTCGTGAAGAAGGATAACATCCTAAATGGAATGCCCCCTCCCTCACGAAAGCGTACATGCGGTTTTCCCGCATATGACTCGTCTTTGCTTCTCCTAATGAGAGCTGCAAAAATTTACGTACAAAGATATTTGATAACCGAATGTTCCAGTAGATGGCGCGAAGAAAAACGAAACTTAAAGGCTTACGCCCTTCAGGGTTGAACACTTTTTCCCTACCTATCTCTACCATTGCCCATCAAACACGAATCGATTCATCCGAAAGCTCCCCGAACGATCTCTTCGGTTCCTCCTATCTCAAGGCTGTGATATCATACCTTTGAGGAAATGTCAATACTTTTTCTTAAAATTTGTAAAATAAAAGAGAAGAGCGCACTGCTGCCCAAATTAAACAACATCCGTCAATTTTGTTAGATCAATAAATGGTTTTGATAAATGGTTTCGGGTGAAATAAGGGGTCAGGCAAGATGTGTGCTGTGCTGGCCTCCGGCGGCCAAAAACCTTTTTGAAAAAAGGTTTCTGGACTTCCAAAAACTTTTTATTATGGTTTGAGATGTTGTTTGAACATAGGAAAACCCCCGGGCCGTGCAAAGCGGCTCCCCGCGCCGCGGGGCTACTCCAATTCGTATTTTTTTATCTTGGCGATGAGGTTGACTCGGGAAATACCGAGGATTTTGGACGCCTGGGTCTTGTTGTTTTTGGTATGCGCCAATACCTTCTTGATATGCGCTTTCTCCACTTCCTGCAAAGACTGCATCGAACCGCCATGGTAAGATTCCACCTGGTTGTGACTGCTCTCCAGGAAATAATGTGGAAGCGACTTCTTCTGCAATTCTCCCGAAGACTCCACGATCATGGCACTGTTGATGATGTTCATGAGCTCACGAACATTGCCGGGAAACGCATACCCCTTCAACATATTCATTACGGGCACGGATATCCCCTCGGTCTTCTTGTCGTACTTCTTACTGAACTCGTTCAAAAAATGGTGCGCCAACAACGGGATATCACCGTGACGCTCCCGCAGCGGCGGCAAATTTATGGAATTGATGTTCAAACGGAAAAACAAATCCTTCCTGAAATTCCCCCGCTTGATCTCATCGAATAAATTCTTGTTGGTGGCCGCAATGATACGCACATCGGTCTTTATGTTTTTGGTGGAACCGAGACGGTAAAACTCCTCCTCTTGCAAAACCCGCAACAGCTTCACCTGGATAGGTAACGTCAACTCCCCGATCTCATCGAGAAACAACGTCCCCCCCTGGGCCTCCTCGATAAACCCCTTCTTATCCGCAACCGCACCGGTAAAAGACCCTTTGGCATGACCGAAAAATTCGGAAGCGAAAAGCTCGTTGGCAAAAGCACCGGCATTGACGGCGACAAACTTTTTATCTTTCCGCGGACTGATCTCGTGAATGGCCCGGGCGATCAACTCCTTACCCGTTCCGCTCTCACCCCAAATAAGCACACTGTTATCGGTGATGGCAAACTTTTCGACAAAATGAAAGATCTTCAGCATCTTTTCATCCTGGGTAACGATGCCCTTAAAGACCTCTTTGGACTTTAAAGTATCGATGGTGAGCGGTTCGGCGGCTTCATCTTCCTTATGCGACAGTTCACTGCTTGCGGCGGCGGCATCGATGGTGTCCAGGAGCTTCTGGCTGTCGATGGGTTTTAACATGTAGTCCCGGGACCCCAGTTTCATGGCATTGATGGCCAGGTCGATATCCTCGACACCGGTCAATACGATGGGAACGACAGGGACATTGTTCTTCTTGATATAATTCAAAATGTCCAGGCCGCTGACATGGGGCATGTCCATGTCCAACAGCAGGATATCGAAAGACTCGTTTTCCAGGAGATCGTAAGCCCGGGTACTCTCCTGGAGCGTATGGACCTCGAACTTCCCGGCCTGTAAAAGGAAAATCCGCATAAAATTCAAAATGGCGCGATCATCATCGATAACAAGTATCTTTTTCATGATAACTCCGTTTCCAAACCGGTATTGGGTTCCGCATCCGGCGGGACGGCAGGCAAGGATATGGTAAAGGTAGTCCCTGCACCGACTTTGGAATCCACCACGATCTTTCCGCCGTGCTCCCGGATAATCCCGTATGTGATGGAGAGTCCCAGACCGGTACCGCCCTTGTCTCGCTTGGTGGTGAAAAAAGGATCGAAAATATGACGCCGGGTTTTTTCATCGATACCTTTCCCGTTGTCGCTGATCTTGATGATCACCCGATCGGCGCCTTTATCGTACAGGGTCTCCAGGGCAATAAGGCCCTCACCGTTCTCAATGGCCTGGGCGGCATTGATCAACAGGTTCAGGAGCACCTGTTCCAGTTTCTGGATGTTGCCCTTGAAGACAGGGATGTTCTGGCCCAGCTTGATTTTCAACTGTGCGTGCCTGCGTACCTCTTTCTGGGTGATTCGGGTGTTGTTTTCGATGAGTTCGTTGATGTTCACGGCATCGGATAAGAGTCCTTCATCTTTCCTTGCGAATTTGCGGAGGCCGTCCACGATCTTTTTGATACGGTTGGCCCCCCCCATCATATCTTCCAACAGGATAAGGATATTTTCCTTGAAGAGACCGTAGTTGAGCCGGGCGATCTTTAGACCGGGGTCCTCGGCATAGACTTTATCCAGGATGGGAAGGATATCCTTGAAGGCTTCCTCGATGATATTGATATTACCGCGGATAAAGGTGTTGGGATTGTTGATCTCATGGGCCACGCCGGCGGTTAATTTCCCTACCGAGGCCAGTTTGTAAGACTGGATCAACTGGGCTTCCATTTGTTTCGTATTGGTGATATTACGGCATCGTTCGATGACTTTTTCCACCCCTCCCTTGTCGTCCATGATGGGATAGGCTTGAAGCAGGTAATATTCATCGCCGCTTTTCTTTTCGGCGGACACGGATTTGGCTTCCCGGAAAGCGATCAAAGCGGGACAGTCTTCACAAATATGCGGGGAATCGAATAATTTTTGGTGACACTTACCGCTGCTGCCGATCTCGTCCTTGTTGGACATGCTGATATTGAAATCGTTATCGATTACCACGATGGAATCGGTAATGGCATTAAATAAGGCGTTCAATTTTTTGTTACTGGTGGAAAGACTCTCGGTCAATTGTTTCAATTCCTCGTTCTGGGAGAGCAGGAGTTTTTGTTGTTTGTGAAGGTCCTTCCGGATCCCGTCCTCTTCGATGGCCTTCGAGAGCAGCAGGGCGATCTCTTTCAGGAGTTTGATCTCTTCGGGTAAAAAATCGGCCTGTTGAAGATAGCATATCTCAATGGTACCCCGGGTTTCGCCGTTGATCTGGATGGCTTCGCTCAGCCGGTTGATATTTTCCCGGGACGGATCGTCGCACTCTTCACATTCCCCGGCACAATAAGCCACCCCGTCCAGTTTGATACGGGCGGTGGTAAAATTATCGTATTGGAAGCCGCCGATCAAATGCACCAACGACTTTTGCAATGCATCGGGTAAATTTTTGTACGAGGCCAATTCGTTGTTAATGTTAAACAGGCACTTCAACTCTTTGACCCGTTCCCTCAGATCATGTTCGATCTTATTGGCCAGCAGCATCTGCTCCCTGGTGGAAAGAAGAATGGTATGGCTCTGGTTGTAATTGCCGGGAAAGATAAAAATGACTTTTTCACCATTTTCATCGAAGGAAAACTGGTGGGTATTTTTCTGTTCCCGGACCGCGGCCAGTTTCTGGTTTAGTCCTTCGCGCACGGTAGAATCGGGGAAATTATCGAGGAGTTTCGGTTTAATGTTTTTTTCCCGGGGAAATAACATCTCCCGGATGGCATCCCCTGCAAAAACGATGTTGTCGTCGCTGTCACAGACCAGGATGTTGTTGATAACACCCAATGCAAGTTTAAATTCTTTAATCTTCGCCATGGTCCCATTTTACACGATTATTCCCAATTAATCAAATATATTCTTACTTTTAAAACCCATCGGCCCCTTTCAAAAAGACAACATAGCCTGTCCCCAATTCTTCAATTCTTTACCCCGTTTTTTCTTTTTACCAGGATTTGTGTTGAAAAATCCAAATTTCGATACTATTACTTTATCTTGCCACATGCAATCAGGAGTTTAAAAAACGAACGTCGTATCTTCGTATAATGGAAAAAAAATTGTTGTCGGAAAAAATCAGGAATCTTGCCGATTCCATTGGAATAGATGCCCTGGGATTTGCCGGGGCATCCGAATTTACAGGCTATGCATTACACCACTCTCGACGCAAAAATCCGAAACTATCGTTACCGGATGCCAAAACAATCATTGTCGCGGGCATCTACATCGGGCGATTCACCCTCCCGGCCTGGACAAATCCCCGGTATGGCCGCACCAGCAGGCTCTATCTCTCGGAATTTTTCCTTGATGTAGTGAAACCGCTTGAACCCATTGCCAATTTTTTAAAACATGAGGGATATCAAGCAATTGTTTGTGAGAGTTCCACTAAAGAAGGATCTATTCTTCCTTTAAAACTTGCTGCAATTAGAGCGGGTATAGGTTGGCAAGGCAAGCATTCTTTGCTCATATCAAAAAAATACGGTACCTTTTTAGCCCTTGGAGGAATTTTAACAAACGCCGATCTTGAACATAACACCAAAGAGGAACCCGACCGGTGCGGCAAATGCGACAAATGTCAAAAAGCCTGCCCCCTGACGGCGTTAGATCAGCCGTATGTATTGAATCGAAACAAGTGCCTTTCAAGTCTATTGCAGGATGAACATTTGCCCGAAGAAGCCCGGGCCGTTATGGAGAATAGAGTGGGTGATTGTGAGATATGCCAGGATGCCTGCCCCTGGAACGGCAAACACCTCGAGAATCCTTTAATAACGAATATGACGGAATCGTTCCAAAAAAAGATCGAAGACCGGGAGAACCTTTTTTACTTGCCTGATTTAGCTGAACTATCTGAAAAAGGATATAAAGAAATGCTCGGTCATCTTAACACGGGTATTCCCTATAAAATATTCCTTCGGAACGTTAGGATTGCACTGGAAAGAGCAAATGCACTGCTGCCCAGCCTGTCCTGATACGTTCAAACTATTTATTAGCGTTCTTCTTTTCCAGGACGAAGGTATACCAGTCGATCTTCCGGGTGAGGATCATTACGGCCGCAAGGATGATAAATAAACCGAGACTGCCCATCAATAAGGAGTAATCCTCGAGACGAAGCATGACATATAAAAAACCGTACAACCCGCCGACCACCGACCCCATAAAATACGCAAGGGGACCCCGACCGGAAACACCCCGGGTATAGAACGTGGTTAAAGCCACTATACTTATACTTGAAATCAAATACGCGATGTCAAAAGACATGTGCTCGGACAACGAGATCAAAAGCAAGTAAAACATACACAACGCAAAACCCACTAAAAGATACTGGATCAAATGGACCTTTTTTTTATTCCACAATTCGACGAGCAGGAAAAAAGCCAGGAAGGTAAGGGATAAAAACAAGATCGCATACTTGGCACTTCGCGTGGTCTTCTGATACTCGTCAACGGGATCGAACAACTCAAGCCCAAACCGGGAATTATAGATGTCCCACTTGTATTTCTTCCACTGCTGCGGGAACTCCCTGTTGTATTCGAAAACTTCCCAATGGGCGCTGAAATTCTTCTCATCGATTTCCCTGCTCTTCGGTAGAAATGCCCCCCTGAAACTGGGACTGCTCCACTTCGCCTGTAAATGGACATCGGTTCTTCGCCCCAGGGGGATGAAATCGATGGATTTACTCCCCCGGAGATTAAGTTTCATTGCGAACCGGTTTTTTTGCTTTTTAAGGGTATCCACCACAACATTGGCGCTGATACCCCGGGGGAGAACATCCTCGTTACCGGTACCGGGCTTGGGGATTAAGGCGGTATCATTCCACCGAATCTCGATACTTTTGTTAATCCCACGCATATCGGTCAACCCGAAAGAGAGACGCGCATCATCCCAGATGATTTCATCTTGAGGTATTTTCCACTGGCTGAAATCAGGGTACACGAAATCACCGCGAATATCCAGATCGGCAGTATAAACGATGGAGGTGTACATCCCCCGGTACCTGATTTCCGGGTGAATCTCCCCGGTTACCGTCAGCAAATCAGGTAAAAAACTCGCCGTTCTTATTTCCGCCCGTATTGTTCTCTCCTTTTTGCCGTCCACGATATGGGCGGTCTGAATGTAAACCCGGTAAGGGATTTTCAAAACCGGTCCGGTTACGGTCTGACCCAACGCCCAACTGGAATTGATCTCTTCCACAACCACATTTCTTCTTGATTCCCGTTCGTTGATGAGAGATAAAACCATGGCAAAGGGGATTAACATTAACAATATTAAGAACCCGATCAGGAAAACTCTTGAAATAATGGAATTCTTAACCGACTCGATAAACGACACATTTTTCTCTTGACTCATACTTCCTCCTTTTTAATATCTATTTATAAACCCACAGTTTGAAAAGGAATCGAAGGAAATGTGAATTTTATGTGAAAAATGGGTGAAGGGAAATGCCTAAAGCGTCCACTTCTTTACCATCTCGAAGACCACGGCCCGCTTAATGGGCTTCGATATGTAATCGTCCATCCCGGCTTCCAGGAACCGTTCCCTGTCTCCCTTCATCACGTCGGCGGTAACGGCAATGATGGGAATCCGGGTGGTTTTATCCCCTCTTTGGGCTTCCAGTTTCCGGATCTCTTTGGTGGCATCGATACCGCTGAGTACGGGCATTTGAACATCCATGAAGATCAGGTCGTATGCGTCGGGCCTGGATGCATAGGCGTCCAGTGCTTCCCGTCCGTTATCGGCAACATCCACGTTATACCCGGCTTTGGTCAACATAAAGCGCGCCAGTTTACGGTTAACGGGATGATCTTCGGCCAATAAAATGCGTGCGGAATGTTTAAGCCCCTCACCGATGCTGTGCCGGGTGAGGAAAGGTTCCATCTCCCCTTGCTCGCTCCCGGCGGTTTCCCGCACACTGAGCAACTGCGACGCCATGGCCAGGAGTTTCCGCCGCTGGATAGGTTTGGGCAAATAGCCGTCGAAACCGGCCTCCCTGAACATTTTGGACCGGCTGATGGTGGAGGAGGAAAAAGCCATCACGGGAAGGGTGGAAGCAGGGGAATCCATCCGGCGGATGGCCGACAAAACATCGAAACCGGTCTTCCCGGGCATTTGAATATCCAGGATACACAAATGGAAGGACTCCCCCTTTTCAAAATCCTCCCGCAGCACGGAGGTCACCTTTTCCCCGTCGGTGAAAGCGGTGACCCGCATCCCGGCCATCTCCAGGTAATGGGTTAAAATCTCCAGGTTATGGACGGTATCGTCCACGATAAGGGCCTTTTTACCGGAAAGGTTCCGGGGCAGCGCCGCCGGAACGGTTTTTTTCGACGCGGTCTCGACCCAGGCGGTAAAATGAAAAACACTTCCTTCACCGGGCCGGCTCTCGGCCCGGACATCCCCCCCCATCAACCGGGCAATCTGCCTGCAAATGGCCAGACCCAGACCGGTACCGCCGTGCTTCCGGGTGGTGGAACCGTCCACCTGCTGGAAAACCTCGAATATCCGCAGGATTTCATCTTCGGGAATCCCGACGCCGGTATCCCTGACACGGGTGTGCAGTTTGAAACGGCCCGCTCTCCTCTCCTCGACATCGAGGTCGATCTCGATCTCACCGGATTCGGTGAACTTAACGGCATTGCCCAATAAGTTCAGCAGCACCTGTCGAAACCTCCCGGGATCGGTCCGGACAAAAGCGGGCACATTATCGCCGATTCGGCACAGCAGTTCCACGGGTTTTTCCGTCAGCCGGGGGGCCATTAATTCGCACACGTCGAAGACGGTCAATTCCGGGTCGAAATCGATAGCGTTAAAAGAGAGTTCACCGGCCTCCATCTTGGAAAAATCAAGGATATCGTTGATCAATACCAGGAGCGCTTCCCCACTGTGATGGATATTCCTGGTAAATTCCATCTGTTCATCTTTTAAATCGGTGTCCAGCAGCATATCGGTAAAACCGATGACGGCATTCATGGGGGTCCGGATTTCATGGCTCATGCGTGCCAGGAATTGGCTCTTGGCCTGGTTGGCGTTTTCGGCGACCTCCCGCTGCTTCTCCAGTTCCCGGGTCCGCTGTTCCACCATTTGTTTAAGTTTTTCACGCTGCCCCCGGTAGGTCCGTACCCTTAACCGGAAGAAAAAGAAGATGGCGGCCAGGATAAAAACAACGATAACGATTCGGAACCACCAGGTTTGCCAGAAAGGGGGGATAACGATCAATTTTACCGAAGCACCGGTTTCATTCCACAGACCGTCATTATTGGAGCCTTTCACCCTGAAGGTATATTCGCCGGGCGGGAGATTGACGTAATATGCAAAATGCCTGTCCCCCACGTCGTTCCACACTTCCTCGAAACCTTCCATTATGTAGGCATAGCGGTTCCTTTCGGGGGAAACATAATTCAGTGCGGCAAATTGGAAGGAAATGATGGAATCCCGGTGAGTGAGGGTAACGGTATCGGCGTAAGTGATACTTTTTTCATGGATAACACGGCCGTCCACGGTCAGCCCGGTGGATACGGACCGGTTGAACAAACGGAAACCGGTAATCACCACGGGTGGAATGTCGGGATTATCCTTGATGGTGTGGGGATAAAAGGTATTCAGACCGTCGATTCCCCCGAAAAACATTTCGCCGTCTTCGGTTTTATAATAGGCGCCGAAATTGAAAACATCGCCCTGGAGTCCATGGGAACGGTCGAAATTTTTAAATTCCCCTTTACGGGGATCAAAGCGGGACAACCCCCGGTTGGTGCTGAGCCATAAAAATCCTCTTTCATCTTCAAGAATGCCGTATACAACGTTGTTGGGTAAACCGTCGGCTTCGGTGAAACGGGTGAAACGGCCCCTGGAAACGTCCAACCGGTTGAGGCCGCCGCCCATGGTGCCCACCCATATAAAACCGCGGCTATCTTCAAGGATCGACACGGCATAGGAATAACTGAGGCTGTGGGGGTCCCCGGGGTCGTGTTTGTAATGAAAAAATGTACCGGTGGAACGGTCGAAGCGATTGAGACCGCCGTACTGGGTGGCGACCCATAACATCCCGGAACGGTCTTCATAAATATCGCAAATCACATTATCGCTTATGCTTCGGGGATTACCGGGTTGGTATTTGTAATGGACAAACCGGGACTTATCGCCATTTGCGCTGTCGGGTTCAAGGTAATCGAGTCCGTCCTGCGTGCCCGCCAGGAGAGCTCCCGTGGAATCCCGGTAAACACAATTCACTTTATCACCGGTGAGGCTGTGGGGATTTCCCGGGTCATGCCGGTAATGGGTAAATTCAACCTTATGGCTTTTCCTGTCCAAACGGTTGAGTCCCCCGCCGTAGGTTCCTACCCAGAGTGTCCCGCCGGGTCCTTCGGAAATGGACGTAACTTCATTTTCACTCAGGCTGCCGGGATTGTCCTCTTCATGCCGGAAATGGGAATGCTTCCCGTTCTCCCTGTCAAAACGGGTAAGCCCCCCCGCGGCACCAATCCAGAAGGTCCCCCGGCTGTCCCGGTAGATGGCGTTGACACTCCCGGTGATCAGGCCGCCGTCTTCCTCGTCGTTGTTCTGCGCATAGGTCACGAAAGGATAAGAAGTATGATCGATGCGATAGACCCCATCCGCCCCGGTCCCAATCCAGAGGTTCCCGGAACGGTCTTTATAAATCGAATAAATCCACTTGTCCTTTATACTTCCGGGGGTACCCGCGACATCCCGGAAACGGGTGATCTTCCCGGTATCGCGGTGAAAACGGTTCAAACCGTTCTCGGTACCGATCCAGAGATAAGGGGAGACCGGGTCATTGTAAAGCGCGTGTATCCAGTTATCCGACAGGCTGTCGGGCGTACCGGGGGCGTTTTGGTAACGGGAAAAGACGCCGTCGGCGGGATTAAAGCGATTAAACCCGTCGGCGGTCCCGATATAAAGGTTCCCGGACGGATCGGAACTGATGGCCATGACCCGGTTATCGGTCAGACCGGCCGGGTTACCCGGGGACGATCGATACCGGGTAAAGGTTTGAGACGAACGGTTGAAGCGGTTGAGCCCCCCGTCGGTTCCCACCCAGAGGTCTCCCTCCCGGTCTTCGACGATGGACCAGACGGTATCACCGCCCGGGCTGCCGGGATCATCCGGGTTGTGCTTGTAGTGAATAAAGGTGTGCGCGGCCGGGTCGAACCGGTCTAAACCGGCATTGGTACCCAACCACAATATACCGCGATCATCCTCATAAACGGCGTTTACCACATTATCGCCCGGACCGAGGGGGTCCCCGGGCCGGTGAGGGTAACGGGTAAAAAGCCCGGTTATGGGGTCGTAACGGTTAAGACCGCCGTTATTTGTGCCTATCCAGATTATCCCCTCCCGGTCTTCACATAGGGAAAGAATATAATTAACGCCCAGGGTATTGGGATCATCGGGAGAGTATTTATAAACGGTAAATGTATATCCGTCGTAACGATTCAAACCATCTTGCGTACCGAACCACATAAATCCTTTCCGGTCCTGCAAGATGGTATTTACAGTGCCCTGGGACAACCCGTCATAGATGGACAGGTGATGGAATTTTATACTCTCCTCCACGGAAAAGAGCGATTGATTCGGCAGCAGGAACAGAAAAATTACGGCGAGTGCAAGCGTTGACTTCATAGAAAGTATTTTATCAGAATATTTTCTTTTTTAAAAGTTGAAAATAAAATCCAAATGTGAAATAATTATAATCTAAGTTAGGTAAGGTTTAAAAAGAAGGAGGGTAATATGACATATTACTTTAACAAGATACTGGATGTTCCGTTTGATCAGGCCATCGACACGGTCACCGAAGAGCTGAAAAAGGAAGGTTTCGGAATCCTGACGGAGATCGATGTGAAAGCCACATTGAAAAAGAAACTGGACGTGGATTTTCGGAACTATAAAATCCTGGGGGCATGCAATCCCCCTTTTGCCTATAAGGCCCTGCAATCCGAAGACAAGATCGGACTGATGCTGCCCTGTAACGTCATTGTCCAGGAACTCCCCAACAATAAGATCGAGGTGGCGGCGGTGGACCCGGTGGCGTCCATGGCGGGCGTGGAAAACTCAAGCCTGGGCAGTGTGGCCGACGAGGTCCGGAAAAAACTGGAAAGAGTGATCGAAAACTGCTGATCGCCGAACGTCGAACGCCGTGTGGGCATTTGACAGGAAAGGGAAATCGGTATAAAATAGCTATGAAAACTTTAAATTTGACATCCGAACCCGGAGGTGAAAATGAGCGATATGAAAAATGGTCCCGACGATGGAGTAAATGATGTGACAAACCCAAACCCCGACCCAAACCCCGACTCAAAACTCGACGCAAGCCTCGACGCAAGCCTCGACGATAACGCACGCACAAATATAGTACCTTCCCACGATTCGGATATGATGGGCTCGGATGAAATCGAAATCCCCGCCGAAGCGATGAGCGGCATCCTCACGGATGAAATCACCGATGACGGGATAACCGTAATGGGAAATAATGCCGGGGCGGACCCCAACGATGAAACCGTGTTGAGCAGCGACGAACTGGACCCGGCAAAAGAAGATACCGTCACCGAAGATAAAACCTCCGTCATGTTCAGTTTATCGGATATCCAGCATAAACTGAACAATGAGTTCGACATTATCCCGGATAATTACCGTGAGCAATTCGAGCCGGAACAGATGTCCCTTATTATTAAAGATTACTTTACCCATCGCTCCGACGCTGAAAAAGTGAAGATCAACAGGAACTTTTTAACAGATGCCGAGCCCTTTAAAATCGAAAAACTGGTTGAAGATATAAAAAAATCGCCCGAAGGACTGGCCACGGGAATTAAAAGCCTGGACAGCCGGATTATCATTCCCCCCGACGCGGTTACCCTTATCACCGCCAGGCCCAAACACGGCAAAACCTGTTTCCTGCTCAACGTGCTCCTGAATATGTGCCGGTTATACAAGAAAAAACATTTCGTGCTCTATACCTATGAATCCCCCAAATGGGAAACCCTGTTGAAATTGATCAATATCTGCGGTACGAAGCAGTTCAGCCAACAGGATCGGTTCCCCACAAACCTCGAACGGTGGAAATATGAATTCAAACAAACGGGAATACCCGCCCTGGAAGAAAAAGCCGAAAATGACGCCGAGTATTCCGGCCTGAAACACTTTACCGAGATTTCACCCCGGGTCCATGTGATCGACAGCAATCACAACGTCGTCGACCTGGCCGATTCCGTTCATTCTTTTGGAAAAGCCTTCGATGTGGGTGCGGTATTTATCGACTCGCTGCCCAGGATACCGGTGGAAAAAGAGAAAATCGCCATGGATCGGACCCAGCAATTGCGGGATATTTCCAACCGTCTAAGGAAACTGGCGTATGAAACCCGGTTCCCGTTGATCCTGAGCGCACCGTTGACACCCGGACCGAAAGTCTCGCCCGAATACGACGACCTGTCTGAGGCGAACCTGGCCGAATGCGGCAGTCCCGGACAGGATGCCGGTCTCATAATCGGGCTCCAAAACTACGCCCGGTCGAAATATATCGGGTCCAATCTTAACGTCGGTTTTAAATCGGTTTTCTACGGGCAGCCCCTGCAAAAGGCGGAACTCATGCCGGAAAATTTCAAGGATATGATGCAAAAAACCATTCTCCTGGCAAAGGTTTTTTCCAACAAAACCGGACCGGAAACGGAAACGGAATTACTTTTCCACAAGCAGCTCCTGAAAATCTCCGAGTTCGGCGGCGAAACCATGGGTTAAATTGATTTAATTTTGAATCAAAAATACCACGGTTCCCCGGGGGAGATCGTTGAAATTCCCGACCACATCCCCGGTCAGCAAACCGCGATGAGGAAGATAGTAGAGTGTTTCCCTGTGATTATAGGCCCTCCCGGCAATACTCCATGGGGTCTGACCTTTGCCCGTGCCGACTTCCACCGGTTCCCGGTACCCCAGGATCATCCGGGTCCCCATGGGTAAAGAATCCCAATCGGTCACGCGGGTCCCGGGTACAAATCCGCCGCTGGAAAAGAAGTAGAAGGTGGTCGGCGCATTATACGCGTTACCGGCATAACTCCAGGCGGTAAAATCACCGGCAATATCCAATATCGGGCTTTTTTCCTTTTCCTTCTCATAGTTCTCGGGCTGGTTCAACATCACTTGCGTTCCCTTCGGTATACGGTCCCACCCGATCGTTTTCGCCGCCTTATCGCCCCGGATTTCCCGTTTATCCGGTAATATATACAGGGTCTCGGGACTGTCGTAATCCTCGCCAGCGATGTTCCAGGCGGTATTGTTTTTGCTGATGATATTGGACGTCGTTGACAGCGTTTCCGCGGTCCCGTTTAAAACGGGTGCGGTGGGCGTCACCACTGCCGCGGGTTCTGTTTTCCCGGGTCCCCGGGATTTGTAAAATACGGCGTAAATACGGGAATCGGGCACCAGGCGCCCCGCTTTGACATCGGGGTCATCGGCCCACGCCTCCCGGCCCAGACCGATTCTCGACCGGTCGAAATTGAGACCGCACCGTTTCCGCCCCCGGTGCGGCCGGCGGTGCCACCGGTTGGGTTTCCCATAGGATACCTGGCTGTGGGTCAGTACATTTTTAGCGGGTACCCGGTACACCCGGCGAAGGGTTTCTACCAATTCCCCGAGTGAACGGTACTGTTCATCGGTGATCTTCCCGTAATGATACCCCACCAACTCGACGGCCAGGGAATGGGAACTGATATCCTCCACACCGTTCCACATACTGAGCCCCGCATGATCGGCCCGGTACTTGTGGTTTAATATCCGGTATACCGTACCGTCCCTGGCAACGACATAATGCGTGTGCCCACCCACGGTCCGGTATTTCCCTTTCACCACCTTACCCTGTGACAGGGTGCGCAGGGTACTGGTCAAACCGGCCTCGGATGTATGGATAATAATAAACTGCGTGCTCTTCCGTTTCAGTTTCTTAAATTTCCGGTTCAACTGTTTCCGGTAATCCTTGATAACCAACTTCTTCCCGGCAGTTGCCTCCATTCCCGAAAAAAACATTAATAATAAAATGCCTCCGGCGGCCAAAACCCTTTTTGAAAAAAGGGTTCTGGACTCCCAAAAACTTTTGTTTAGCACAGCGGTGATCATGGTTAAAAAAGGGACCTCTGGCCGCCGGGGAGATTTTTTTGGAAATGCTTGTACGCCTTGTCCGTCGCTACCCGGCCTCGGGGCGTGATCTTTAAAAAACCCTGCTGGATCAAATACGGCTCATAGACATCCAGTAACGTGTCCTTCTCCTCCTGGATAGACGTGGATAACGTGGATAAACCCACCGGCCCCCCACCAAAATGATCGATAATGGTTAATAAAATCTTACGGTCCGTCTGGTCAAACCCCTCCTCATCCACCTCCAACGCTTTAAAGGATAATTCCGTAATAAGGGTATCGATAACCCCCTCACCCTTCACCTGTGCAAAATCACGCACCCGTTTGAGTAATTTGTTGGCAATCCGCGGGGTTCCCCTGGAACGCCGCGCAATCATCCCCGCCGCCTTCGGATATATCTTTATATCAAGTATCTTTGCACTCCGTTTCAATACTTCCACCAATTCCTCATCACTGTAAAAATCCAGGTGGATCATGATACCGAACCGGTCCCGCAAAGGCGCGGATAACAACCCCGCCCGCGTGGTCGCACCTATCAACGTAAACGGATTGATACCGATCGAAATATTTTTGGCCCCCACACCCTGACCGATGATCACATCCAGTTGGAAATCCTCCATGGCTTTATATAATATTTCCTCCAACGCCGTCTTCAACCGGTGTATCTCATCGATAAACAACACGTCATGGGGATCCAGGTCGGTCAAAATGGCTGAAAGATCACCCTTCCGCTCCAAAATAGGTCCCGACGTCTGCTTGATATTCACACCGATCTCCGAAGCGATAATATTGGCCAACGTCGTCTTCCCCAGTCCCGGCGGACCGTACAATAATACGTGGTCAAGAGACTCGCCCCTCTGTCTCGCCCCCGCCACATAGGTCTTGAGATTCCCCACCCGCTGCGCCTGACCGATAAACTCATTGAAAAGCGACGGCCTCAAATTGTAATCGAACGCTTTATCATCCGGGACCGGGTCCGCACCGGCCGCGGTCGCTTCCGAAATATCCGTGCTCTCAGGGTCCATGGTCCTTATTACAGCTTACTGATCCTCTTCAGCAGCAATTTAAACATCTCCTCGAAGGAAACCGACTCCGGGTTCTCCTTCAGGGCCTTATTAACAAAATCCGTAACCGACTTGACCGGGTATCCCAGGTTCACCAACCCGGAAACCAGGTCATCCCTCAATTGGACCGTTTCCGGCACCTGCTCCTCTTCCAGTTCCAGTTTCCCCGTCAACTCCAGGATAAGCCGCTGTGCCGTTTTTTTCCCGATACCGGGAATCGAACTGATCTTACCCGCATCGCCGCTGTTGATCGCCTCCACCAACTCGTTGACCGAAAAAGCCGAAATAAGGGAAAGCGCGGTCTTCCCCCCTACCCCGGAAACGGAAATGAACTTCTCGAAAAACATCTTTTCCCTGGGCGTTAAAAACCCGTAAAGTATCATCAGGTCGTCTTTAACCCTCATTACCGTGTGCAGCAGCACCTCCTTCTCATTTTTTAAGGCCGTGTAAGCGGAAACCGGGACCAATACCTTGAAGATCATTCCACTGCCCGTATCCACGTGCACCACCCCGGGCGAAATATCAAATACAGAACCTCTTAAGGCTGAAATCATTTTCCTCCTTACTTCTTTCTATAGTCAGCCGGGACACCCGGTTTAACGTCAGCCGGGACACCCGGTCCCCTTGCCCTTAGCAAATGGCAGTAAGCGACTGCCAGGGCATCGCTCTCGTCGCCGCCCAGCGGTTTTTCGCCTGGTTTTAGATTTAACAACACGGCGACCATTCTACCCACCTGGGATTTCTGTGCATTACCCGAACCCGTAAGCGCCCGCTTCACTTCCCCCGGCGAGTAGGATACCAGCCGGATACCCCGGACCAGCAAAGACCCAAGGACCACCCCCCTGACTTTGGCAAGCACATTCATGGACCTGACATTTTTGCCCAGGAACCCCTCCTCGATGGCCGCGCTGTCGATGGCGTATTTTTGATAAATTTCCTCCAGCCGGTGCCATAACGTTTTCATCTTCAAATAAAAATCCGTTTCCTTCAATTTTATTTCTTCCGAATGGAGGTACAGTATGGCGTTGCTCTTTTTTTCAAGAATGCCGACCCCGAAACTGACGGAGCCGGGATCAAATCCGATAACGACCATTCACCCAATTCGGATGAAGCCGTCAATTGCCGCTGTGGTACGCTTCGATATCCTCTTCGGAGATATCGAAATTGGACCACACGTTTTGTACATCATCCAGGTCTTCAAGCTTCTCGGTCAACTTGAGCATCTGTTCCGCCTGTTTTCCTTCCAGTTTGATATAGGTCGAAGGTATCATTTCGATTCCCGCGGATTCGGGGGTGAGATTCTTGTTTTTCACCGCCTGGAGAACGGTATCGAAATCTTCCACCGTGGTCGTCACTTCATAGTTCCCTTCATCGACGGCCATATCCTCGGCGCCGTTTTCCAACACCACTTCCATTAATTCATCCTCTTCCACGGCATCGGTGGAGACGAGGATCAGTCCCTTCCTCGTAAACATCCAGGCAACGCACCCGCTTTCACCCAGGTTACCGTTGTACTTGGCAAAGACGTGTCTCACCTCGGCGACGGTCCGGTTTTTATTGTCCGTCAAACACTCGACCAGTATCGCGACACCGCCGGGTCCGTACCCCTCGTAAGTAATGCCTTCGTAATTGACGCCTTCCAGCTCCCCGGTACCCCGCTGTATGGCTTTTTTAATATTGTCCGCCGGCATATTTACCGCTTTCGCGGCATCGATGGCGTGCCGCAGCGCGGAATTGGAAGCCGGGTCGCCCCCGCCCGCCCTGGCGGCAAAGGTAAGCTCCCGTATGTGACGGGTAAATATCTTTCCACGTTTCGCGTCCACGGCTGCTTTCTTATGTTTTATTGAAGCCCACTTTGAATGACCTGACATGGTTTATCTCCTTAAACTGATTTTTTTTAACTCTTCCGATAAGAAGGTATTTTTAAACGTCTTCCTGGCCTCGACCAGCATCTTCTCTACATCCCGGTCCGAATATTCGGGACTGTAATGGAATAAAAACAATTTCTTGACCCCGCACTTCACGGCATTGGCCGCGGCCATGGAAACGGTACTGTGCCCAAATCCTTTCTTTGGATTTTCCGGGGAGAAATAATCGGCCTCGAAATATTGCGAATCATGGATCAATATGTCCGCGCCCCTGATAAAGTCCAGGTACTTCCCATCGAATCCACCGGGAGACTCGACATCCGTGGCATACACCACCTGTTTGCCCCCCACGGTAATCCGGTACACCAATACCCCGGACAGGGGGTGATCGTTCTCTTTTATATAATCGACGTTGAAATCCTCGCCGATGGATATGGTACGGGGCTTTTCCGTATCCAACGAGACAAAATTAAACACCGCCTTGATCCCTTTTTTACTGATGGGGGATAGCGGCTGGGCAAACAACGTGTAAACGGTGTCCGGGAACGATATCTTCTTCTCTTTATTATTATCGCTGTAAATCGTGATCTCAAATTCCTCGTCAAAAACGGGATCGAAAAAGGGAAGCCCCTGGATATGATCGCTGTGCAAATGGGTCAGGAAAAGATCGATCTTTTTTATATGGGGTTTACTCTCTTTCAGGTAATTGCCGATACGGATGATACCGGTCCCGGCATCCAGTATGACCACTTTGTTTTCTTTTTCAATAAGGATGGAAGCGGTATTACCGCCATATTTGGAGGTATCCCGGCGGGGCACGGGATAACTGCCCCTGACACCGTAAAAAACCAGGTTTGCTTCGGCCATGGACATTAATGTTTAATTAAAATCTTCCAGTATTTTGTACACGCACAAGCTGCCGCACATCGAACACGCATCGGTGGCGGTACTTCGTTCCTCACGGACTCGCCGGAATTTCTCAGGGTCCATACAAATTTGCTCCTGGCGTTTCCAATCCAGTTTCCTCCGGGCTTCCGCCATCTCGTTGTCCTTATCGACGGCACCGGGTACGCCTTTGGCAATATCACCGGCATGGGCGGCGATCCGGGAAGCGATAATCCCTTCCTTTACGTCATCTTCGTCGGGCAGTCCCAGGTGCTCGGTGGGGGTCACGTAACACAGGTAATCCGCGCCGGCCGCCGCGGCAATGGCTCCTCCGACAGCGGAAGTAATATGATCGTAACCCGGGGCGATATCGGTGACAATGGGTCCCAATACATAAAACGGCGCATCGTCACAGATCGATTTCTGTAACTTAATGTTCATCTCGATCTGACCCAACGGCAGGTGCCCGGGTCCTTCGACCATGACCTGTACCCCGGCCGCCCTACACCGTTTCACCAGTTCGCCCAGGGTCAGGAGTTCCTCCACCTGTCCCCAATCGCTGCCGTCGGACAAACAACCCGGCCGCAGTCCGTCACCCAGGGACATGGTGACGTCATATGTACAGGCGATCTCCAGTATCCGGTCGAAATGCTCGTAAAACGGGTTTTCCTTATTATTATGAAGCATCCAGCCCGTGGTAATGGACCCACCCCTGGAGACAATCCCCGCCCTTCGCCGTTGTTTCCTTACCTTCTCGACCGCCCTGCGGGTCAACCCGGCATGAATGGTCATGAAATCCACACCGTCCTGCGCCTGTTTTTCAATGTATCCCAGCATTTCATCGATGGTCATTTGAACAAACGTACCGCCTTTTGCAGCGACTTCTTTGGCCATCTGGTAGATGGGAACATTGCCGAAAGGAATGGTAGACCGTTCGATCAGGGCCCGCCTGATTTTATCGACATCGCCGCCGGTGCTTAAATCCATCACCGTATCGGCCTGGTACTTCTCCACCATATCGATCTTTTTCAACTCGTCCTCGATTTTGTCATAATCGCCGGATGTACCGATATTGGCATTGATCTTTGTTTTCAAGAATTTCCCGATGCCGATGGGGGCGAGATTTTTATGATTCACATTACAAGGGATGACCACCCGTCCTTTGGCGATCAACTCTCTTAAGGTTTCTTCCTCCATGGACTCATTCGCGGCCACGACTTTCATCTGCCCGGTGACAATACCTTTTTTCGCACTTTCAATTTGTGTCATCATTTGCTCGTTTCCTTTTTCAACTGTAAATCTTATACTATTTTTCATCTTAAATCAAGTATCCCCTTGATATTGGAAGAAAATTGTGTTATTATTCTTAATCATTTTGCCGGGGTGGCGGAATAGGCAGACGCACGGGACTTAAAATCCCGGGGGCATTATGCTCGTGAGGGTTCGATTCCCTCCTCCGGCAGATTCGAGAATAATTTAAACCATGTCGTCGATCATTTTTTTTTACATTGCTTGTTTTTGGATTGGTTTTTTCTTGTGCATCCCGCTGGGGCCCGTCAACCTCGAGGTCTTGCACACCGCCCTGAAAAAACACTATCACCAGGCCATAGCCGTCGCCATCGGGGGTGCAATGGGAGACGCTATTTGGGCAACGACGGCATTTTTCGGCGTATCCCCGTTTATGAACTCCCCCCAAATGGAAGGTATCTTCCTGGTGGTAACCGCCGCGATTACACTGCTGTTGGGTATCGTTGCCCTTAAAGATTCCAAATTCATCGGGAAAAAAGAGGAAGAAATGGTCACCCGTATCCGGCGAAAACGATGGGCATTTCTCAAAGGTCTCACAATGGTGCTGGTCAATCCCCTGGGTATCGTTTCATGGATGATATCCCTCCAGTTCCTTCGAAAGATCGATATCTATATCCCCATGCGGTTAAATTACGAGATCATCTTTTTTATCGTTGTCACCGCGGGTGCGGCTTCCTATTTCCTTTTGATGATCTTTATAACCAATAAAATGAATACTATCCTCAATCCCCGGCGGACCCGTAAAATAACAAAATACCTGGGTTTCCTATTGATCGGGTTAAGCGCGTATTTCCTTTATAATGCGGTACGGGTCCTTTTTTTCAACAGCCGGTTACTCTCGGCCCTCCCGAAGTAACCCGCCTGCTCGCCTGCTTCTCCTGGCTTTTTTGAATTTCTTGGGGTGAACGCCGTAATAATTCTTGAATAGGGTAATAAAATAATCCGCCCTGGAAAATCCGACAATCCGTGCCAGATCATCCATGGTAATATGCCTGTCTTGTTTTAACAATCCTACGGACCGGAACATCTTTTCACCTGTGATGAATTCATTCAAGGTGATATCTTTGTCACCTTTAAAAATCCTGGAGAGATAAGAGGGGTTGACACCGAAAGTCGCCGCGATCTTCGAGACTTTCAGCATTGCGAGTTCATCGGTTTTCCGTGTCAGGATGAATTCAGTGACACGATCTGAAATTTTCTGTCTTCTCATCATTTTTTTGCCTCTCTTTTTTGCCTCTCTTTTTTGTCTCTCTTTTTACCTCTTTTTTTGTGTCCATCTTATTTTACCGTCTTATTTATCGTTATGCAACTATAACCGCATGATTACAGGTAAAAATTATACCATACTATCCGCCACAAATCCAGTACTTGAAAAAAAGCGTCGAAAAAATGATATTCGCCTTTATAAATTCCAATCCCCCGGGGCGGTGAAGACCGGGAACAGGAATTCTTCGGCAGCGATCAAAACTCCCGGCTTGCTAAAATCATGGGACATCCACATTTCCTCTTGACTTTAGATCGAAATTAGTATTTAATTAGGGATTGCCGTAAGGCAAAAAACAAATGCCGAATTATATGGAGGAAACAATGAAAAAATTATTCGCTGTTATTGCAGTTATCGCAATCTTGAGTTTAACGGGATACGCCCAATCTGTGGATGAGGTCGTTACCGGCTATCTGAAAGCCATCGATGCCGGTAGTTTGAAAGCGATAAATTCAATGGAAGCCAAAGCCAAAATGGTGGACAACAAGGGCATGGAAATGCAAATGACCATCTGGCTTAAACGTCCCAACCTGGTTAAAACCGAAATTCTAGTCGGCCCCCAAAAAGTAGTACAAGCCTACGACGGCAAAACCGCCTGGGCAATCGCCCCGCAAATGGGTTCAATGGACCCGATGGTTCTCCCGGAAGCCCAGGCCTCCCAGGTTAAGGATACCTTCGAGATGATTGAAGACCCTCTCATGGACTATAAGGGAAAAGGGCACACTATCGAATTACTGGGAAAGGAAGAAGTGGAAGGAAAAACCTATTACAAGTTAAAATTAATAAAAAAAGGCAGCCGGGAATCGACCATGTATATCGATTCAAAGAACTTCCTCTTATACAAAATCTCGCTTATGCAAAAAGGAGGCGGGATGGAGTTTCCCATGGATCTTATCTTCGACGATTACAGGGATGTGTCCGGTGCAAAATTGTGTTATAAAGTAAGTGCCGTTATAAACGGCCAGAATGCATGGACCATGACCTTCGAATACTTAAAAACCAATGTAGATATAGACGACTCGGTATTCCAGATGCCGAAAAAGTAGGAAAAGGGAAAGTGCCTAAAGTGTCTAAAGTGCACTTTAGGCACTTTCCGACCCGGGGCCGTGCACCGTGCAAGAAGGGCTCCCGCGCCGCGGGATTAGCACTTGTTGATGGAAATGCAAATACCGATGCAATAGCTGAACTGGCAGGTATTGTCATCGATGGTATTGAGCGGCCTACCGCCTTTTACATTTTTTTGTTCCAGCGACGTCACAAAACTTTCAACCTTTAAATCGTTGAGTTTCACTTTTTTCATAATAATCTCCTTTCTTTTAATTTTTGATATTAATGCTTTCAAATCATATTATAAATCAACCGGCAAAAAAGTCAAGCCGCTCGGCCAGGTCGCGGAGACATCTCCAGCACGCCAAAACCCTTGACTTTCGCCTGGAAATAGTATTTAATACCCTTTTAACAAAAAGGAGGACTATATGAAAAAACTCTTCGTCGTTGGAATTATTATTTTTATGGCCGGCGTTTCGGTCACGGCTCAAACGGTGGATGAAATCATTCAAAAAAACCTTGAAGCCAGGGGCGGAATAGACAAAATTACCGCCATAAAATCGGGGAAACTCTCCGGCAAAATACTCCGGCAGGGTATGGAAATTCCCATTACCATGTGGTACGTTAAACCCGATAAGATCAGGACGGAACTGACCTTCTCCGATAAATCCATGACCTTTGCCTACGACGGTAACATCGCCTGGCAAATCTCACCCTTTACCGGCAGCACCGACCCACAGGAAATCACCGGCGATATGGCGGACAATATTAAAGAAAATATCGAAAACTTTAATGAACCCTTCATCGATTATGAAAAAAAAGGACACAAAATAGAGTTCACCGGTAAAGATGAATTGGAAGGGACCGAAGTCCTGAAACTAAAATTAACACTGAAAAGCGGGAAAGTAAATACCATCTTTATCGATGCGGAAACATTCATCGAATTAAAAAGGGTAAACGTACGGAACCCGGGTAACGAGGAGATAACGGCGGAAAGTCTTTATGGAGATTATAAGCCCGTCGACGGCGTCATGACGCCCCATTCCATCTCCATGACGGCCAATGGACAAAAAGCCGGGGAAATCATTTTCGATTCCGTGGAAACCAATGTTAAAACGGAAGACGGTTTTTTTTCAATGCCCCCAAAAAAAGAAGAGAAAAAAGAAGAGAACAAAGAAAAAGCAGGAAAAGAGGGACAAACCGATGGATAGGAAAACCGCACTGGAATTGGTCGAGAAGAACCTGGAAAACCCGAACCTGGTCAACCATTCGCTGGCGGTGGAAGCCTGCATGAGGGCTTTCGCGGAACGGTTCGGTGAGGATGTGGACAAATGGGGACTGGCCGGCCTGCTGCACGACCTGGATTACGACTCCACCTACGACGACCCGGACAACCATACGCTTCAAACGGTGAAAATGCTGGAAGGGTACGGGCTCGGCGACGATATCCTGCATGCCATCAAGGCCCACAATGCCAAAGCCGGACTCGATTCCAGGATGGATATGGCTCTCTATACGGTGGACCCCACCACGGGGTTTATTACCGCCTGTGCCCTGATGCACCCCAGTAAGAAATTGGAAAACGTGAACCTGAAGCGAATGAAAAAACGGTTCAAAGAAAAAGCCTTTGCCAGGGGCGCCTCCAGGGAACAGATGAGTGAATGTACCAAAATGGACGTGGAGTTGGACGATTTCCTGGTCACCTGCCTGACCGCCATGCAAAAGATCAGCGACGACCTGGGCCTGTAGGAAATAAGAAGTAGGAAGTAGGAAGTAAGCGTTTACGATTTTGCCAGTGTTTCCATCAACTGCTTAATTTTCCCTTTTATTTCATCGGGCGCCATTCCCGAATCCACCTGCTGCTGCAATTCCATGAGTTTGGAAGTCATCTGGGAACGGTTTTTAATTTCGACTTCACTCAGACGGAGGGCCATCTCTTTCTTTTGCACTTCGATGAGGGTATTCATATCGCCGCGCACCAGGGAGGCGAAGGTTTCGATGATCCGTGTGATGACCTTGTTCACCACATCCGCGGCATATCCGCCCAACATGGCCAGCAGGGGTTTGCCGAAACCGCTTCCCACGGCCTGTTCGATGGGAATCAGGGTGGCCAGGAGCATACCGGCAATTATTCCCAGTATGAACCGGACCCAATAGGAGGATTCGAATTTGGGATCGAACGTCCCGGCCATGATATACTGGTTTGCCTTGAACAAGGCGTTAAAGGAAGCCCCCAGGGCGGCGGCACAGACCAGGAAAAGCTCCCGGATGAGCAGCGGGATCCCACTGCTGTTAAATAAATCCCAGGGGTCTTTATGGTCCTCCTCACCGGTGGGTTCTTCTTTCCCGGTGGGTTCAG
>Ga0210082_1000047_pt1 | contig 24244 bp, 13 predicted proteins | sample White_ThreeSqA_D_2_FD_185592 | JGI IMG/M metagenome (GOLD analysis project Ga0210082, IMG submission 185592) | Wetland microbial communities from the San Francisco Bay, California, USA, that impact long-term carbon sequestration -... | ecosystem: Environmental > Aquatic > Marine > Wetlands ... | reverse complement strand
ACAGGTTTACGCGTCAGGCAATTTTAAAATTCTTTTGCTGAAGCTTGATTTATTTTTTTTATTGATATATAAATTAAACGGCACCATTTATAATAAGACCAAAAAAAGGAGGAACAATGAAACATCAAAAATTTTTCAAAAAATTAACGTTAAACAAGCAGACCATTGCCGACCTGGAAATCAGCGATTTGAGTAAACTCATGGCAGGAGAGTGTAGTACCGGTGAAATTACAGGCGGTACAACGTGTAACCCATGCCCGTGTAATACGTTTACCGATTGTGCAACTGAGGCTTGCGTTTGTGCAACGGTCCCCGTTACCTGTGATACATGCAAAACGGTCACCGTACCGTTTTGTTGTTAGCAGGTTTGTGTTAGCAGGGACAGTCTGTCATGATGCGGGCCTCGCCCGGAGACGATGAAATTAAGGATGTAGGGAACAGGGTTGCCTGTTCCTTTATTTCATGGCAACCCCTCATGACGGCGCACCGTCGCCCTGAAACCATGAAAATCTTTAGCCACGGATTTACACGGATGTACACGGACCCCGCGGCGCGGGGACCCTTTTATTTTATCCGGGATTTGGGAAACCACTCAAACGAAGGAAAACCCCGGGGCCGTGCAAGTAGGGTCCAGCAGCCTGCTGGTTAGTTTTCGGTGGTTACGGTCAGGGGGACCGGGGCGGCGGTACCACCCTCCTTACCGAAAATACCACCCGTGATCCTCGTTACTTCCTTCTTAAAGGTATCCACTTCCCAGAAAAAATCATTCCAGGTATTGTACTTGAACTGGTAAATATGCGCATGGATACGCGCCACACTCCAAAACGGGATATACGCAATCTGGTCACCCACGGTCAACAACTCCAATTTCCCCGAATCAGGCTCGTACCGCAGCCGGGCATCGGAAAGCTTTAAGACTACCTTCGACGGCGGGGCCGTTTTCGATCCACCCGTTACTTCCATCTTCATCAGCTTCGCCTCCTGCCCCACACCACCCCGCTTACAAAAAACGGCATCGTTGATCCTCCAGACCCCCCGCTCAAGCGTATCCACCTCCCAGTGAAATTTTTCTTCCCAACCCACCTCTTTCAACTGGTGAATATACGACCGGATCTGGCACTTGCGCCAATCCCGGCCGTCGGAAAACTCGGTACCCTGACACATGATTTTAACATCGAAGGTTTTGGGCATATAGACAAGCTCCATACCGGGCATCTCCAGGGTAACGGCTTTCGGTGCCGGGAACGAGATCATTATGAACTTTGTAAATACATTATTGTCTTCCGCCGTCTCCTCCACCTTGTTTTCCGTATCCACCAGGACCCCCAGGTAAAACCGCCCCGGCGGCGTATCCGCCGGTATTTTAAGCGGACCTTCCAGTTTCAACGTTTTCGTTTCACCCGGGTCGAGGGATTCCACCTTCCGCCGCCCCCCCTGGAGCAGCATGTCTTCCACGAAGGTATCCGAATACGTACCCGGCTGCAGCGGGATTTTATTGTCCGAAGAGAGCACCAACTCTACCGTAAACTCACCCGCCGGGTTGGTCCCTTTATTCTGTATTTTCACGGTCACACGTCCCCCCATTTCATCGCCCGGTGAGACCTCGATGGGATATTCCAGGTCTGCCACCAGGTCCATGGTTTTGCCGAAAGTAATGTCGCACATTTTCATGGCTTCGAGATTTTCATCATATTTTCCCGATTTTTCAAAGGATTGTTTGATCTTACCATGGGTACTCCTTATATCGAATAACAGGGGTATGACCTGCACCTGGAAGCCCGGATTCGTGGATTTTGCTTTTACTTTTTCAGCCACGATATCATAAACGTCATTCTTGAATTTGACCTTAAGGAATTTATCGCCCTCGGTTTTAAAATTCCACTTGATTTTCCCTTTTTTCATTTTTCCCAGTTCCGCAAGCACAATACCGGAAAAATCGGTGAATTTGATTACCGCCATATCCTCTTCCTCGGCTTTCATCTCATCGATGATCGCCTGTAAATCGTCCAGGCTGAAATATAACTTGTTTTTATCATTTGGGATTTCGATATTCAGTAATTTGAGGCTGCCGGCCGTCAACGTCGGCGTCGATAAAAATAACGCAAAAATAATCAAAAAAATGATTTTTTTCATTTGCACTCTCCTTGTTGGTTTTTTAGCGCCGGGATGCGAAGGGACGCGAAGATACGCTAAGAAGGAAATAGAAAGCGTCGTGACTTTCGTAACCTCAGCGGCAAATTGTTTTATCATGATAAATAGCCAGGATCAGTGTTCCTTCTGTCCTTCGGCATGCTTGTGAAGAACACAACCGGAACCAGATGATCCGCGGTAAATTATATCTTATAAAAATAAAATACTTTTGTCAATACTTTATTTCCCGGTAATCCCCCATTTTTTCATGCGGCCATCTCCCACTATATATCGAACTCTTCTTCCGGTTTAATCCACGAAGTGCTTTTCTGCTGCCGCGGGCACGGCAAATTTCTCCCGGCGGTATTTTGCTGGCCTTCGGCGACCAGGGGGCTTTTTTAAAAAACGCGGAACTTGCCCCCTGGACCCCCGAAAAAATTTTGTTAATTATTTCTCATATACCTCATACACCTGGTTGTTCAGGACGAAACGGACGTTTTGACCCAATGCCAAAAACTCTGCCGATAACGGTTCCTCTTTCAATAATTTGAAATACTCGTCACTGGCGAATTGGATACGCTGTACATCCTGAGACTTCAACCGCTGTAAACCGGAATCCACCCAAAAATTACCGTTATTGTAAACCGCACGCCCCTGGATATTCTTCACCTGCTGAACCAGGTTACTCACATCACCCTTCTTGTCCGCAAAATTCATACGCGACTTCCCCTGGTTTACCTGGGCAAAATTATCCGCGGCATTCAACTGCTGCATCTCTTTACTTACCCGGACTCCCGGCGCTCCCGCTTCCGAATCCATTGTTTCATACTCCCGGCGGAGCTCCCGCTTAAGCCCTTTATAACGAACGGCAAACCGGCCCAGAGTCTGGTCCTCCTCTCGCATCTCACGACGGCGCGTCCGCACCTCCTCATCCTCCAATATCAGGTAACTGGTATACGGCGTTATAATACCGTACTTCCTCGCCAACCCGGTCACTTCATCCACTAACTCTTTGTCCTTCCCGTGTAAACGGATTTGATCCAATAAATACCCGACCCGGCGCGCCGCCCATAACGACGGGACAAAACCATTCTTCTCATCATCCGAAACGAAACCGTCCTCGGCCCTGAACGTAAACGATCTCTCATGATCTTTTACTTTACCCTTCAATACGATATCCGCATCCCCGTCACCCCGGTAACGCCCCAACAACGAAATCGACGACCCTTTAAACAGGTCGGGCAAGTGAACCGGGTAGGTCTTCGATACCCGGATACCTTTCCCGAATTCCAGCTTAATATCCGTCAATACCGGCGACTGCACCTTGGAATAAAAATCGGACACCTTGATCTCGATATCCTCATCCGGCCCGATGTAGCTGCGAAACGCACGGGTCAACTCGGTTATCTTGTCCAACAGGTGTGTATTGATATCGTTACCGATACCAAAGGTAAATATCCGCACTCCACCATTATCGCTCCCGGCCAGGTTCTTCTCTATCTTTTTCAACAGGGCCGCGTTTTCCGTCTCTCCTATGGTGGGTTTACCGTCGGTCAAAAAGATGATCATATACGGCCGGCCTTCGCGTTTCTTCATCCCCGATGCCAGTTCCAACGCCTCATCGATATTCGTACCGCCAATGGCCCGCAGGTCCTTAATGAACTCCCGGGCACGGTCCCGGTTTTTCTCCGTTACGGTGGAAAGCCCCTCGAACAACGCCTCCGCCTCGGTGGAAAAACGGATGATCTCGAACCGGTCACCCTTGTTAAGGTTCTCTACACAAAACAGCAGTGCTTTTTTCGCCTGCTTCAGCTTCTCTCCCGCCATACTGCCCGAGACATCCAGCACAAACGTGATATCCTTCTCCGATATATCTTCATCCTTCGCCACAAACCCCGGGCTGAGACTTAAAAAGAAGTACCCGTCCTCTTTTCCCTTTTTGTAAGAAAGAAGCGAAAATCCCAGTTTCTCATTATCCGTACTGAAGTAGAGTTTGAAATCCCGGTCCGGTTTAACGTTCGTTTCTTCGTATCCCACCACCGCCCGGTTTTTTCCTTTCCGTTTGATTTCCGCATTATGCGTGGGGCAGTAGATGTTTTTAATGTCTTCCGAAGATTTTACCTCCACGTGGATACCGACATCTTTAAGCGGTTTGGCAGAGAATTTTTCCGTATTCAACGGGTAGAGGTACTCGATGGTCCGGTTATCCTTGGGCAACAGTTCCGTATACGAGATTTTCACCCTTTTCTTCGCGTTGGGTTCGATGGGGAAAATGCGTGCTTTAAAGACCCCCTGCCCCGAATATTCCAGTAATGCCGGGTCCCGTTGGCGGCGCACGATATCTTCATATATTTTCCGGGCTTTTTTCGCGTCCAACAATTCCGCTTCCATCTCCTTGCCGTCGATGTACATACTGAATTTCTTAATCACCGCGTTTTTCGGGAGTGGAAACAGGTAATACCCTTCCAATCGCCACCGCGTGGGATTGTAAAACTCCTGGTCGACAGCGGTAACCGCTACCTGGTTGTCGATCTCCACCTTGACCCTGTGGTAAAGCACTTCCAGGGGAAACGGCGTGGGAAGCGGACGCGGCGGCCACGGGTGCGGCGGCCGCGGATGCGGATAATGCTGCGGAACCACGATAAACCCGTCACCGAACGCCGAAAACGATACCCCCAACACCAGGAACAACACCATTAATATTTTTATATTTTTTATCCGTAACATGTCTATCTCCATATTTTTTGCCACGGATTTACACGGATTTTTTAAATTATCCATCCGTGTTTATCCGTGTCTATCCGTGGCTAGATTTTATTTTTTTTCGTATTTGAAATTCTTTTTTGCGGCCTGGGAACGGATGGCTTCGATGATGGCATCGTCCAGTGTCGTTTCACCGGCTTTTGCCTTTCGCTGTTCCGCGATATATTTGTCTCTCTCTTTTCTCAATTCATTGATCTTCTTTTGAATTTTCTCACGTTCCTTTGTTTTCTTTTCGAGGAATTCTTTCCGTTCCTTTTTAGACATTTTCTTCATTTCTTCCGGTAACGCTTCCTCTTCCATCTCTTCGACCTTTACTTTCCCTTCTTTCGATGCATCCACCAGGTCCCACTCGACATTTACGTATTGTTTTTGTGCTTTGGCGATGGAGCGCTGCACCTGGACCGGCGCGCTTACGCCGGCGGCATTGGCGTCCTGGGCTTCCTGTCTCATTTTTTTCGCGACCCCACGTTGGCCATAGGCCACATAGGTAGTGTTCAATTGCGCGCCCAGGGCATTGATCTCTTTATCCTGGGGCGCCGAAATTTGCACCACCTTTTTATTGTGATCGATATTCATATACTTCCCGTCCGCACGGTCGGCACCGTCTTTCCACCAGGTGTTCACACCTTCCTGGTAATTGCCGCAAAAGATCGTGTTAACAATAATGCCGTTGGTGATCGCTTCTTTACACGACTCCTTGTAATCCACCGAACCCTGTGTAAAGGGTTCGTTGCCCGCGATAAAGATAACCTTTAAATGGTCGTTTTTATCGCTCCATTTCAGGCCCTTGACCGCCGATTGAATCACCGTGCCGCAGTATTCGCTGCCGCCGTTGGTTCTCAATTTGAACAACTCCTCCGAGAGGAGGTCCAGGTCCGTGGACAGGGGAACGATCTGTCTCAGGTAACCTTCCGAAGCGGGAATCGAATCTTTCCCGTATTCGTACAGTCCGACTTCCAATTGTGGGGAGACGTTGTTTTGTTTTGCCAGGGCCATATCGTTGACGATTTTCCATAACTGTGTTTTCGCCTGTTCGATCAGCCCTTCCATGCTGCCGCTGGTATCCAGTAAGATCGCCATCTGGATCAACGGCTTCGGTTGACTCTTTTCCGCTGCCGCCGTCATGGTCAGCAGCCCTATCAATACTATTAATACCGTAAAAACGTTTAATTGTCTCATTTTTTCCTCCATATTAAACTTAATGCTTAACTTAATGTCTTATTCCAAAATTCTTAGTCGGACACATCCGGTATAATTCTCCCCCATTGGGATTTTTTTTTCAACAGCCCCCACAGTTTTTTTTAGAAACATGTGAAATACAAAAAAAAATTTTTGTTGTTGTTTTTTATTATTATTTCTACTATAATGCTATGATATCAAAAGGGTTCGGTTCCCGAAGGTAAAAATACGGCATCCGGGAATCTTCGATTGATATTGTGTTCAGTCGCACGTGTCAGTCCCTGGAGGTTTCGGTAACGGACCCGGTAAAAAAAAACAAGTCGTTTTTAAAACATAAAGGAGTCGTCATGAAGAATGGTAATGTATACAGTCGGAATGTGTTTCCAATGCTTTTTTTATTTTTGTTTATACTGGTTCCATGGGTCAGCCCGAATCTAGCCGGTCAATCGTCGGACAGCGGTTCCGACGGCATATCGTATCCCATGGCAATCCCCAGCGTCACCACGACTGCGGCAACCGGGATAAATGCCGACAGTGGGACCCTGAACGGTTTCGTTAATGCCAATAACGAGGATAGCACAGTAATCTTCGAGTACAGTACGGACGCGAACTTCCCGGATGCGGAAACGCCCCCCCCGGATACCGCTGCCGCTGTTCCGGGTGTTGTAACCGGCAGCGGTTTCACAGCGGTCAGCGCGAATATTACCGGTTTAAGCCCCGGCACCGTTTACTATTTCCGTGCCGTGGCCACCAATGCAAGCGGTACCACCTATGGAGATATCCTGTTCTTTATAACGTCTCCCCCGGCGGCGGTCACCACGGGTATCGCGTCTCCCGTCACCACCACCACCGCCACACTCAACGGCACGGTCAATGCCAACAATAACAGTACGATAGTAACGTTTGAATACGGTATGACCACTTCTTACGGTACTACCGTCACCGCGGACCAGAGCCCGGTGAGCGGTTCCACGGACACGGCGGTGAGTAAAGCCATTACCGGCCTGACCCCCAACACCACCTATCACTTCCGGGTGGTGGGAGACAACGCCCTGGGCATCAGTAATGGTGAAGACAACACCTTTTTTACCTCGGCACAGACCGCACCCACAGTCACCACCGATGATGCCACCTACAGTTTTACGACCAACACCGCCACCTTAAACGGTACGGTAAATGCCAATAATGCCGATGCAACCGTGACCTTTGAGTACGGTACAACCACGGCTTACGGCACCACGGTCACCGCAGATCAAAGCCCGGTTCTCGGTTCCCTGGACACGGCGGTGAGTAAACTCATTTCCGGCCTGACCCCCAACACCACCTATCATTACCGGGTAGTGGCCACCAACGCCGTCGGTACCACCAACGGCGCGGACATGACCTTTTTAAATACCACCGCGCCCTATGCCAAAACCGAAGCCGCCGCCGCAATCACCCAGACCACGGCGAGACTCATCGGGACAGTCAACCCCAAGACCATAGAAAGCGGTCCGCCGACAGTGGTAACATTCGAGTATGGCACGACCGCTTCCTACGGCACTACGGTTACCGCCCTGGAAAGTCCCATGGCCGGGGGATTAAACCAGGGTGCTAGTTTTAACCTCACCGGCCTGATCCCCAACACCACCTACCATTACCGGGTAATTGCCGATAACGTGAACGGCACCGGCACCGGGGCCGACATGACCTTTACCACCAACAGTTTACCTCTTGTCACTACCGACACCGCCGCGCCGGTGGGCACTACCGGCGCCACGTTAAACGGGACGGTGAACGCCAATAACGACAGCACCACCGTCACCTTCGAGTACGGTACCACCACCTCTTACGGCACCACGGTAACAGCGGACCAGAGCCCGGTTACCGGCAGCACGGACACGGCGGTGAGCAGGGCCATTACCGGGTTGGTAAACGGTACGACCTATCATTTCCGGGTGGTGGGTACCAACAGCAGCGGTACGGTTAACGGTGCGGACATGACGTTTACCACCGGTATAACGCCTCCCACGGTCAGTACCAATGCCGCCACCGGTATTACCACCACCGGCGCCATTTTAAACGGCACGGTCAATGCCAACGGTTTGAGTACCGATGTTAGTTTCCAGTGGGGCTTCACCACCTCCTATGGCGCAACGAACTCGGCAACTCCCAATGTGGTCACGGGGAACACGAATACACCGGTTAGCTTTAACCCCACTACCTTACTTCCCAATACCACCTATCATTACCGGGTGATGGCGCAGAATGCCGGGGGCACTGTTTACGGTGCGGACATGTCCTTTACCACCAACTCGGCGCCTACGGTCACCACCAATGCCGCCACCTCGGGCACCAGTACCGGCGCCACCCTGAACGGCACGGTAAATGCCAACAATCAAAGCGCGACAGTGACCTTCGAATACGGTACCACCACGGCATACGGCACCACGGTCACCGCCGACCAGAGCCCGGTGACCGGCCAGGTGAACACCCCCGTAAGTAAGGCCATTAACGGTTTAACCCCCAATATGACATATCATTACCGGGTGGTGGGAACCAATGCCAGCGGTACGTCTTACGGGGCGGACATGATCTTCAGCACGTCTATTGGCGCCCCGGTTGTGACCACCGGATCAGCATCCCCACTTGTACTCGGGGCGATTTTACACGGCACGGTGAACGCCAACAATGCCTCCACCACCGTCACTTTCGAGTACGGCACCACCGTGGCCTACGGCTCCGTCGCCACTGCCGACCAGAGCCCGGTTACCGGTTCAGCCGACACAGCCGTGAGCGTTACCCTCTCCGGCCTGAGTTTCAATACCACCTATCATTACCGGGTAGTGGGAACCAACGCCAGCGGCACCACAAACGGTGCCGACATGACGTTTGTCACCACCTTAAATCCATCGGCCACCACGGGCACGGCCACCAATGTTTTTGCTACCGCCGCCACCGTACACGGCACGGCCAACGGTAACGGTGGCGTCTGGAGTGTAAGATTTGACTACGGTACCACCGTGGCCTACGGTTCCACCATGACCGCGACCCCGAATCAGACCAGCGGCAGCACCGACATACCGGTTAGTGCGGTTCTTACCGGTTTGGTGCCCAACACGACATATCATTACCGTACGACCGTCTACAGCGGCGGTTTTTCCTATTACGGTTCGGACATGACCTTTACCACGCTGTCTGGTCCGGCCGTTACCACCAATATCGCCACATCCGTGGGTTTTGACACCGCCGTGGTCAACGGCACGGTGAACGCCAACAATGCCTCCACCACGGTTACTTTCGAATACGGGTTCGACACGTCCTACGGTCAAACCTTGCCCGCGGACCAGAGCCCGGTCACGGGCAATACCAACACGGCGGTCAGCCGTACCCTGATTACTTTAATACCCAATACCACGTACCATTACCGGGTGGTGGGGAGTAACGCCAACGGCACGGTCAACGGCGCGGACATGAGCTTTACCACCACCGGCGTTGCCCCTACCGTCACCACCGATGCCGCAGCGGGGATCGGGGCCACCGGCGCCACGCTGAACGGCACCGTCAATCCCAAAAACGACAGCACCATCGTTACCTTCGAGTACGGCACCACCACGGCTTACGGCACCACCGTCACCGCCGATCAGAGCCCCGTTACCGGTAATTCCAACACGTTGGTCAGTAAAGGCATTACCGGGCTGACCTCCAACACCACGTACCATTACCGGGTGGTGGGGCAAAACGGTACCGGGACCACCAACGGCGCGGACATGACCTTTACCACGGGGACCAATACACCCACAGCCACAACCACCGCCGCTTCGGGTATCGGTACCACCGGCGCTGTTCTCAACGGCACGGTGAACGCAAACGGCGCTTCCACTACCGTCACCTTCGAATACGGCTCCACCACGGCCTACGGCAAAACCGTCACGGCAGCCCAGAGTCCCGTCACCGGAACCACGGACACCGCGGTCAACGCCAATGTCATCAATCTTATCACATCCACCACCTACCATTACCGGGTGGTGGCTCAAAACGCTTTCGGTACCACCACCGGTGCCGATATGACGTTCACAACCGCCGGCAGCGCCCCGGATGCCGTTACCGGTGCGGCCACTTCCGTAGGCTCCACCGGCGCCGTGTTGAACGGCACAATAAATGCCAACAACGACAGCTCCACCGTCACTTTCGAGTACGGCACCACCACGGCTTACGGTACCACGGTGACTGCCGACCAGAGTCCCGTTACCGGTGAAAACATCACGGCGGTCAGCAGGAGTATTACCGGACTTACCGACGGTACCACCTATCATTACCGTGTGGTCGGACAAAATGCCTTCGGCATCACCAACGGTGCGGACATGACCTTTACCACCGCCACAATTACGTTACCCACGGTCAGCACTGCTGCGATCACCAACATCACTACCTCATCCGCCGTGGGCGGGGGTAATGTCACTGACGAGGGCCTGGGATCGGTTACGGCCAGGGGCGTTTGTTGGAGTACCTCCCCCAATCCGACCACTGCCGACAACACCACCAACGACGGCTCCGGACTCGGGGTCTTTATCAGTTCCCTCACCGGACTGTCCGAAAACACCACCTATTATGTCAGGGCCTACGCCGCGAATTCAGCGGGCACAGGCTACGGTGGCCAGCTTTCATTCACCACAGACACTATTTCGGTACCCACAGTCAGCACCGGTACCATCACCAACATCACCACCTCATCCGCCGTGGGCGGGGGTAATGTCATTAACGCGGGACTGGGAACGGTTACGGCCAGGGGTGTTTGTTGGAGTACCTCCCCCAATCCGACCATCGCCGACAACACCACCAACGACGGCTCCGGCCTCGGGTTCTTTGCCAGTTCCATTACCGGGTTGTCCGAAAACACCACCTATTATGTCAGGGCCTACGCCACAAATTCAGCGGGTACAGGTTACGGTACCGGGCGTTCATTCACCACCAATTCCGAAACGGTAACCGTCAATATCACCAATCCCACCGAAGGTGAACAGGTTTCCGGCACGGTCACCATCGAAGTGTCCACCACTTCGAGCGCCAGGGCCGGCGGCGTCATTCAAGCGGTATCCAGGGTGGAATTTTACATCGACGATATCATTATCGGGACGGATACTTCCGACCCCTATTCAATGGACTGGGACACCACGGATGGGCCCGACGGGATTCATGTGATCAAAGCCCTGGCCTACAACGCCGCCGAGGAAAGCAGCCAGGATGATATCTCCGTTACGGTTATCAACAGCCCGGCCTCGCTTATGTTGAACCGGACGCGGATGAATTTCGGCGCCGTACCCGACGGCGGCGGTTCCTTTTTTACCACCGGCGCTCAAACCCTGTTGATCAACAACAGCGGCGGCAATACCCTGAGCTGGAGTATCGACGAAAATGCCTCCTGGTTATTTTCTTCACAGACCTCCGGGACCGGCGCGGGCGTGGTCGGCATATCGGTGGACCCCACGGGTTTATCCGCCGGGACCTACACCGCCGAACTCGTCGTGCAAAACAATACCGTTCCCACGGACACCGCCGTGGTGGACATGACACTTGTGGTTTACAATGCAGGCACCACCACGGATCCTTTCGGCACCTTTTCCACCCCGGTGGACGGCTCAACCGTCATGAGCAGCATCCCGGTGACCGGTTGGGTCCTGGACGAAATCGCCACTTCCAGCGTTAAGATTTTCCGCAATTCCATTGCCGGGGATTCTACGGCCAACGGCAGCGGCATGGTATATGTGGGCGACGCCAACTTTATAGACGGTGCGCGGCCGGATGTGGAAGCGGTGTATCCCGACCTCCCCCTGAACTACCAGGCCGGATGGGGCTATATGCTGCTGACCAACGGCCTGCCCGGGGACGGGACCTATACACTTTACGCCATCGCCACCGATGCGGAAGGCAATGAAATCACATTGGGCAGCAAAACGATCACTGTGGACAATGCCAGTGCGGTTAAACCGTTTGGTGCACTGGATACACCGCAGCAGGGTGGGGATGCCGTGGGTTCCTCGTTCGCCAATTACGGCTGGGCCTTAACCCCGCAGCCCAATACCATTCCCACGGACGGTTCCACCATCAGGGTATGGCTCGACGGGGTTCCCCTGCCGGGCAACCCGGAATATAACCTGTTCCGGCAGGATATCGCGGACATGTTCCCCGGTTATAATAACTCCGATGGGGCCGTGGGTTTTATGGCCATAGATACCACCGCATATCTAAACGGCGTTCATACCATTGCCTGGTCTGTACAGGACAATGCCGGTAACACCGACGGCATCGGCAGCAGGTACTTCTCCATCCTGAACACCGGCGGCAGTCAAAGATCGTATTCAGCCTCCGGGTTCACGTCTCCCGGACACATCGTCGATTTTGAGGCGGTTGAATACATGGGACCGGTAATTGCTCGAAAGGGTTTTGGAACCGACAGGTTCAACCGGGAATTACCCCCCGGGAAAAACAACACCGCGGTACTGACGATCGAAGAATTGGAACCGGTTCAAATTCAACCGGCCGCACCATTTGCCGGTGCAAAGGGGTATTTCCTCATCGCCGGACGCCTGGCGCCGCTGCCTATCGGTTCTACCTTTGACGAGCGAACCGGGACCTTCTCCTGGTTACCGGGCCCCGGTTTTGTCGGTCCTTATCATTTTATCTTTATCTACAGGAACGCCAACGGCCAATTCGAAAAGAAATCGGTGGACATCAGAATCAAACCCAAATTCAACATCGATAACCAACCGACTCTAAAAATACAGGATGTTAACTAATAAACAGCAGCCATGCACAACGTCCGCCGTGGCCCTGGGACGGCGAAATTAAGGATGTAGGGAACAGGCTTGCCTGTTCCCATTATTTTTCTGTGTTTTCCGTGTGTTCCGTGGGCTCTGTTTTTATTTTCTATAGCAGGATAGATTCGGATGCTTAGTGGTTGAATTCTTCCCAAAATTGTGTATAATAAAATCTTAACAAAAAAGGAGACCATCCATGACAAAAAAGATCATTTTTCTATTACTTTCATTTTTACTTGTGTTTAATACCGCCTGTTCGGGAGACGAACCGGATGCCGGTGAATTAACGGTTCAATACGAAACGCTAAAAAAGGAACTCGACGAAAAAGCGAAACTCATCAACGGGCATGAGGAGTACAAAAAATTCCAGGCCGACAAGAAAGAGAAACTCGAAGCCCTTCTTAAAACTGTAGAAGGTACCGAAGCCGACGATAACCTGGTGCTCGTAAACGGGAAAATACTCCTGGACCTGAAAAAATACGACGCCGCACTGGCAAAATTCGATGCCTTAATAAAGAAAGACTCTTCCCTTGCCGTCGGCGCCTCATTCGAGAAAGTAAAAACACTGGTATATAAGGAGCAAACCGAAGACGCATTCGCATTGTTCGACGAAATAAAGGACAAAATAGAAAAGAATATGGATTATTATGAAGTTATTTCCGAGTTTGCGTTTTCCTTAAAAGATGCCTCGAAACGGGAGCATTTTTCCAATGAATTCATCCAGGGAGCCCCGGATACCGGGGAGTTCGCCGCGTATAAAGGCTATATGTACGAAAACCTGGCCGACATCGAAAAAAACAGGGGTAACCTTCAAAAAGGAATGGAGATACTGGAAAACGCCATCGCGAAAGTAACGTCCGACAGGGTCAAAAATTCGTTGAAGTCCACGTTGGCCCAGATGAAATTGATCAGCACCCCCGCACCGGAGATCAATGCGGAGAACTGGATAAATTCCGAGGCATTAAAACTGGCCGATTTGAAAGGTAAGGTGGTGGTCATCGATTTTTGGGCGCCGTGGTGTGGCCCCTGCCGCCGCGTCATTCCGACGTTAATAAAGAGCTATAATTCATTAAAAGACAAAGGGTTGGTGGTTATCGGTTTCACCAGGCTGTACGGACGGTACAGCGATGAGATACAGAACAAAGGCAGCGTACCGCCGGAAGAAGAGAAAACCCTGATAAAGGAATTCCTTACCCGGACGAAAATCGAGTATCCCATTGCTGTTGCCGATACAAAAACCATTTTCGACACCTACGCCGTTTCCGGTATTCCCACCATGATCTTGATCGATAAAGAGGGAATCATCCACGATATCCGTGTGGGTTCCGGCGACGAAACCGCCCTGGAAACCAAAATAAAAGAAATGGTCCAATAACCAGCATGCTGCTGGACCCGCTTTGCACGGCCCGGGTGGTTTCCTATGTATTGGGCATCATCTCAAAACCCAAAGAGGGTGCATACGCTGTGTACCTTCCGGATTCAGCATGCTGCTGGACCCGCTTTGCACGGCCCGGTTGGCTTCCTATGTATTGGGCACCATCTCAAAATATAAAGGGGGTGCATGCGCTGCGTACCCCCGGATTCAGCATGCTGCCGGACCCGTACCAAATTTCTAATTAAGGAGTACATCGAATGAAACAAAAGATTTTTCTTATTTTATTATTCCCGGTTTTCCTGGTCCTCTCCCTCTCGACACTTTCCGCGGAAGAAGGAATGTTACCGCTCAGCGAACTCCATAAACTGGACCTCAAAGCAAAAGGGTTTCAAATCGACTCGAATGAACTGTACAATCCCAACGGTATCAGCCTCATCGACGGTATCATCAACCTGGGCGGCTGTACGGCGTCTTTCGTCTCCCCCGACGGCCTGATTCTCACGAACTATCACTGCGCCTTCGGCGCGGTTCAGGCGGTCACCACGACGGAAAACGACTATATGAAGGACGGATTCTTCGCGGCGGACCGGTCGGCGGAAGTTCCGGCCAAACGATATACGGTACGCCTGATCGAATCCTACAGGGACGTATCCGCGGAAGTTCTGGGCGCGGTAAGGAAAAATATGACCCACGCCCAACGCACGAAAGCCATCGATAAAAAAAAGAACGGCATCGCGGCGGCCATCGAAAAAAAGGACCCGGGGAAACGGGCGGAAGTGGCGGAAATGTTCCGCGGGAAAACCTATGTCCTGTTCATTTATAAATATATAAAGGATGTTCGTCTGGTTTATGCCCCACCCCGCTCGATCGGCGAATTCGGCGGGGAAGAAGACAACTGGATGTGGCCCCGCCATACGGGTGATTTTTCCCTGATGCGCGCGTATGTGGCCCCGGACGGGTCCCCGGCGGAATACGACCCGGGTAACGTGCCTTTCCACCCGAAAAAATACCTGGAAGTCGCCCCCGAAGGTGTGAATACGGAAGACTTCGTTTTCATCCTCGGCTACCCCGGCCGTACCCACCGCCATAAAAACTCGGACTACCTGGCCTATGAAGAAGAGGTACATATGCCTTTCGTCATCGGCCTCTACGGCTGGATTATCGATCTAAAGGAAAAAATGAGCGAAAAGGACCGCGCCACGGCGATCAAACTCTCTTCGGCACTCAAAGGCCTGTGGAATACGAAAAAAAATTACCGGGGAAAGCTCAAAGGCTTGAAAAACCTCGAACTGGTTCAACGTCGAAAAGAGAATGAAAAAAAACTCCAATCCTTTATCGACTCGAACCCCAATCTCCGGGAAAAATACGGCACCCTGTTCGACGACTTCGCCGGGGTCTACAAGGAAAAAAGAAAAAACGCGCGGCATAACCTGACCCTGGACTATCTTGTCAGCCACAGAACCACCACCATGGTGAGCACGGCTTTCAAAATCTACGAAGCCTCCATCGAGCGCGTGAAAAAGGACCCGGAACGGGAAAAAGACTACATGGACCGTAATTTCGACCGCACGGTACAGCGGCAGGTCATGGCCCTGAGAAATTATTACGAACCGGCTGAAAAAGCGGTGGTAAAGGAACTGCTCACGCGGGCCGCGGCACTGGAAGGCGAATTCGCCATCCCGGCGGTACGGGATATGGTCAAAGACAAAGACCCCGGCGAAGCCATCGACGCCTTTCTCGAAAAGGCATTTAAAGAGACGACGTTAAAAGACCCGGAAGCGGTGACGGCCTTATTCAAAAAAAATACGCGGCAGTTGGACGCTGTGGATGATCCCTTTATGGTCTTTGCCCGCGCGGTTTACCCCACTTACATGAAAATGAAAGAAGCGGAAAAAGAGGAAAAAGGCATTCTCGACCCGCTGCTGGCCAAATTGGTGGATGTCAAACAAAAATTCATCGGCAAGGATTTTATCCCCGATGCCAACGGCACCCTGCGTTTGACATACGGCAAAATCCGGGGATATTATCCGCGGGACGCGGTTTACATGAATCCCTTTACCACGCTGGGCGGGGTGGTGGAGAAATACATGGCCCATAAGGGCGCTCCTCCATACGACGCGCCCCAAAAACTGCTGGACCTTTCCGGGGCAAAGGAATACGGCCGGTTCGCCCATCCCCTGTTGAACGATGTACCGGTGGCCATGCTTTACGACATGGACACCACGGGAGGAAATTCCGGCAGCCCGGTCCTCGACGCCGAAGGCCGATTGATCGGCTTGAACTTCGACCGTGTCTATGAAGCCACCATCAACGATTTTGACTGGGATGAATCCTACAGCCGTTCCATCGGTGTGGACATCCGCTACGTGCTCTGGTTCCTGGAAAAATTCAGCGGCGCCGGCCACCTGTTAAAAGAAATGGGCATTCAATAAATTCTAATTTCTGCCACGGATTGACACGGATAAACACGGATAAAAAAAATCCGTGTTATTCCGTGTAAATCCGTGGCTAAAATTTCAACTGTGGCTAAAATTTCAACTCTCAAGCACCGCGTGCAGGACGCGGCTTAGCTCTTCGATGCGATAGGGCTTTACAATCCGTGCTTTGAAACCGTGCGATTTATACTCACTCAAAACCGGCGAATTGGAATACCCGCTGGAGACAACGGCTTTTATACCGGGGTCGATTTGCAAAAGCCGTTTGATCGCCTCTTCACCGCCCATGCCGCCGGGAACGGTGAGATCGATCATTACCGCGTCAAAAGGTTTCCCCGCCTCCCGCGCCGCTTCATACACATCGATGGCCTTTGCCCCATCCCGGGCGGTTCCCACTTCGTAACCGAGAAACATCAGCATATCTTCCACCAATTGCAGCAGCGCTTCGTCATCATCCATGATGAGGATTTTCCCTTTTCCCGGGACCGGTGGTCCCTCCGGGTCTTGCCGCACTTTCGCCTTTTTAGTCGAGGCGGGAAGGTAAACGCAAAAAACAGACCCCTCCCCTACCCGGGAATCAACGGTAATAAACCCGTTATGCTTTAAAATGATGGAATAAGTAGAGGCCAGTCCCAGGCCCGTTCCCTTCGCCCTGGTGGTATAATAGGGCTCGAAGATCTTTTTCAAATCCTTTTTAGAAATCCCTATCCCAAAATCTTGTACCGATATTTTCACATAAATACCGTCATTGCCCGCGGATTCCTTTGACGACGTGGACAAACCGGGCTGGCCCAGGAAAATATTTTCCGCCGCGATCTTGACGGTACCCCCTTGCGGCATGGCCTGCCGGGCATTGATGAGCAAATTATTAAACACCTGGCTCAATTGCCCCCCATCCGCTTCCACCGACCGGAGGTCCCCCGGTAAGGAGGATACGCACCTGACATTCGACCCCCGCAGCGAAAACGAGATAGATTCCTCCAACACCGTGGCAATACAAAGCGTCTCTTTCACGGGCTTCCCCTCACGGGCAAAGGTCAAAAGCTGCTGGGTCAGGTTTTTCGTCCGCACCACGGCCTGCTCCGTACGGATGGCGGTTTTCATGATCTTATCATACTTGCCCGTGGTGCTGTACAATTTGACCAGGCCGATATTACCCAGGATAGAGGTCAACAGGTTGTTAAAATCATGGGCAATACCCCCGGCCAGTAAGCCCAGGGATTCCAGTTTCTGGGCCCGCTGCGCTTCCCGTTCCATTCGCTGTTTCTCGGTAATATCCCGGAACACCACCACGACTCCCACAATGCTGCCGTTACTATCGTGGACGGGCACGGCATTCTCCGAAATAATCCTCTCGGTACCGTCCCGGGCAACGAGGAGGGTATTACCGGTGAGGTCTACCATCTTACCCGTTTTAACCGCCGTACCCGCGGGGCTGTCGTTGGGTTCACGGAGCATCTCGTATACAATCCGGAAAACGTCTTTTAAAGGCTTTCCAAGTGCCTCTTCCTTGTTCCAGCCCGTCAACTGCCCGGCCACCCGGTTGATCAACACGATCTTCCCTTCGGCATCCGTGGTAATGACCCCCTCGGCAATGGAACGAAAGGTCACGGCCAGGCGTTCCTCACTCTCCTGCAGCCACCGCTCGGTTTCCCGGCGCCGGGTCAGCATCTCGTTGGCTGAATCGGCCAACATTTTGAACTCCCGCACAAACAATTTCTCCTTGTCGATTTCCCTGTCCTTAAACGCCGAATCCTTGAAAAACGAAAGGAACACGTCCAACTGCTTTTGTAGTTTTTTGGAAAAAAGCAGGGTCAGCACCAGGACAACCCCGAATATGAAGAGGAAAACAACGATAATCCGGATCACCTGTTGTTTCAGGCTCTGTTCCAGTGTCATTCGCTTTTCAGCGATAATACCGTCAATCCCGTCCAGGTATACGCCGGCCCCCACTATCCACTGCCAATCGGGAACACCCATGATAAAGGATACCTTTGGTTCGATCTTCCCCGAGGTGGGTTTCTTCCAGGTATAGTCCAGGAAAACGCCCCCCGGCCGATTCGCCGCTTTTCGGCCCTCCCGTACCACCAGGGCGGCGCTGTCGCCGAAATCCCGCGAAATGTTTTTGCCCACCAGGTCTTTCTCGGCTTCATTTAACAACATCACACCGTCGAAAGTAATAATAAAAATATAACCGTCCATTCCAAACCGGATTTTGGCTACCCGTTCCAGCACATCCTTTTGCAAAACCTCGATATAGTCCTCCCGGTACTCCTTGCAGCCGATATACCATTTAAAGGGCTTGAAATGTTTGACGAAGGAGGCTTTGGAATAGATCATCACGCCGTTGGGCGCTTTCCAATAATTGAAGGAGAACCCTTCTCCCTGTTTCTTTACAATTTCGATCTCTTTCCTTATGACATAAACGCCGTTTTTGTCCCGCAGATCGTACCGGTCGGTGCCTTCGGTTCCCGGGGACACGGGGTAAAGTTCTTCTACCCCCTCAAGGGTATAAATAAAATAAAATCCCTTCCCGCTGTTAAACCTCACGGGTTTGAGGGCCTCTTTTATCAACGTCTTTATTTCTTCGCCGCTTTTCGAACCCCGGTACCGCTCATAGATATTTGATGCGACGGCGTGGGCTTCATAAACCCGCTGCCGGATATTTTGTTTCAAACGGTCATCGGTTTTGGAACGGTGGTATTCGATATAATCGATGACCCCCTCGACCTGGTTTTTTAACTGGGATTTCCGGGATTCGATGTAGTCCATCTTCAGTGTCCTCAATTCCTCCCGGAACCGGTGATATACGCTGGACACCAGGAAATGACCGGTAATCAAAATGGAAACGACGGTAATAAACACCATGCTGAAAAGGAAAATTTTCGAAAGACTGAGATCACTGTTTCGCATAAGTAGACCTTTATTCCTTACATAGCGTATAAATTGGGCAACCGTCAATCGTTAATTTCCTCGATATGTTCCGTCATCATACGGTCGCGAAGTTCGTCGTCGAAGGTGCCGGTAAAGACATAGGAGGGGATATTCCGTTCCAAAACATAATCGACGATCAATACACGTTCCACGTTAGCCTCCGATTTTTCAGACACAAAAATCGTTGTTTGATTTTATTATACACCTATCAATTCTATACAAAAAAAATAAAAAATCAAGACCGGTCGGTTTTTTTTTGGATTTAATCCGGGGGAAACCCCGGACCGCTTTTATTAACGACCGTTTTTATAAACAGGAAGGGTTCAAAACATTATTGACAATAATGATTGAAAATGATACAATCCCATATCGTTCTAACATGTACATGATTATTGGAGGAAACATGAAAAAAGACATACATCCCAAGTACGAGGAATGCAATGTGACCTGCGCCTGCGGAAATACGTTTAAAACCAGGTCCACAAAACCCAGGATCGAAGTGGAAATCTGCTCGTCATGCCACCCCTTCTTTACCGGGAAACAAAAATATATCGATACTGAAGGCCGAATCGAAAAGTTTAAGAAAAAATATGGCTACAAAGAGCAGTGATAAACTCTTCTCTTATCTCGACGATCTTCACCAAAAATATAAGGATGTCGCCGCCCAATTAGCGGAACCGGATACGGTCAAAAACCTGAAAAAATTCCGGGAGCTGTCCAAAGAGTTGGCCGCGCTTAAACCGCTGAACGAAAAATACCTGGAATTGAACGAACTCATCCGAAGGAAACTGGATACGGAAGAATTACTCCTGAACTCGGATGAAGACGAGATGAAAGAACTGGCAGAGGAAGAAATCCAATCACTGACGGATGAGATCGAAAGTTTCGAGGAGGAAATCAAAGTCCTGATGGTCTCGGACCACCTGGAAGATAAACGGAATGTCTTTCTCGAAATACGCGCCGGCGCCGGCGGAAACGAAGCCTCGCTCTTCGCATCGGACCTGTTGCGTATGTATACCCGTATCGCGGAACGAAAAGGATGGAAAGCGGAAGTGATCTCCACGACTTATTCGGCTATCGGGGGTATCAAGGAGATCATCCTCTATATGAAAGGGGAAAATGTTAATAAGTATGTGAAGTTTGAAAGCGGGGTCCACCGCGTGCAGCGCGTCCCGGTTACGGAATCCAGCGGACGTATCCATACGTCCACGGTCACGGTGGCGGTAATGCCGGAAGTAGACGACGTGGAAATCGAGATCAGTCCGAAAGATATCCGTATCGATACCTTTCGCGCCTCCGGCGCCGGGGGACAACATGTCAACCGGACGGATTCGGCGATACGTATCACTCATCTCCCCACGGGCCTCGTGGTCTCCTGCCAGGATGAAAAATCCCAGCATAAAAACAAGGATAAGGCCATGAAGGTCCTGAAATCACGCCTCTACGAATATGAAAAAGAAAAACAGGACGACGATCTGGCCAGTAACCGCAAATCACAGGTGGGAAGCGGCGCACGCTCGGAAAAAATAAGGACCTATAATTTCCCTCAAAGCCGGGTGACGGACCACCGCGTCACGGGCCGCAATTTTAACGTGGAAACGATTATCGACGGCAGCGTGGATGAATTGATCGAACTACTCACGGAACAACACAATAAACAAGCCCTGGAAGATAAATTTTTAGAAATTATTTCATAGGCCGGGTGTCCCGGTCGACCATAAGGGGGTAAAGAAGAGATGAATTATTCGGACCTTTTTTCCCGTTCCATGGCCTTGCTGGACTCGAAAAACAAGGGATTGGATATTCAACTCCTTATAGAAGCGGCCTTCGGCCTGTCCCGTACGGATTTCTGGATCAAGAAAAACGATACGATTACCGACCTCGCGGCCTTACGCAAATTCTACCGGTACCGCGCCCGGCGTGTGAAAAAGGAACCCATCGCTTATATCCTGGAAAAAAGGGATTTCTACGGTTTAACGTTTTATGTGGATAAGAATGTGTTGATCCCCCGGCCGGAAACGGAAATACTGGTGGAAAACGCCTCGGAACTGCTAAAAACACCCTCTGAAATACTGGATATCGGAACGGGAAGCGGCATTATCGCGATCACCCTGGCAAAGGAAACAGGGGCCGCGGTGACGGCGGTGGAAAACTCTAAAAAAGCCTTGAAAGTCCTCGAAAAGAATATAACCCTGCACGGTGTCGAGGACAGGGTGTTTCCCCTGTATGCGGACCTGTTCCCGCCGGCGGGAAAGCAATTCGATATGATCGTTTCGAACCCGCCGTATATCCCGGAAAAGGAATGGCAAGAATTGGAACCCGGGGTAAAGGATTTCGAACCGAAAACGGCCCTGGCCGCCGGGGACGACGGTCTGCTTTACATTCGCGGGATTATCGAACGCGCCGGGGATTACCTCAAACCGGGAGGCACACTTCTAATGGAAATTGGCTACAATCAAAAAGAACAAGTGGAAAATCTCCTGGTTGAAGCGGGATTCTCAAACATCGATTTCTTCAACGATTACAGCCAAATCCCACGTGTGGTTTCATGCCTCCGGCGGCCAGGGGGGCTTTTTTGAAAAACCGCCCCCCTGGACCCCCCGAAAAACGTTTGTTAAATTATGAAAATATTACTTGTTAATCCTTATATTTATGATTTTACGGCCTTTGACCTCTGGCTGCGGCCGTTGGGGCTGCTCTACATCGCTTCAGTCTTGAAGACTTACACCCACTGCGAACTCTATTGGCTCGATACACTGGACCGCTTCCAGGAAGGCGCATTCCCCCCGGGCGACCCGTCCCGGAAAACATCCCGGAAAAACGGCAGCGGTAAATTCCACCGCGAAATCCTGGAAAAACCAGTTAAATACAAAACCATCCCGCGACACTACTCCCGGTACGGCATTCCTTTGGAAACCGTCCATAAAAAACTCGACCGAATCCCCACCGTCGATATAATCCTCGTCACCAGCCTGATGACCTACTGGATCGACGGCCTTAAAACAACCCTCGATATATTAAAAGAAAAATTCCCTTCCGCCAAAACCGTCATCGGCGGTATACTCCCGAACCTCGTACCCATCGACCGACTCAAACACCACATCGATGCCGATTATTTCATTAAAGGATACGGCGAAACCCAAATACTGGATATCATAAAAGAAATCGACAACAAAGCCCTCCTACCCTACCCCGATCTCACCGGTATCGATACCGTTCCCTTTCCCGCCGTCGAATTCTTAAGCTGCCGGGAAACCCTTCCCCTCATGACTTCACGCGGCTGCCCCTACCGTTGTACTTACTGTGCCTCCAATCTCCTGAACAACGGTTTCCTCGAACGCCGGCCCGAAAAAATACTCGAAGAAATCCATTTTATGCACCACACCTACGGCACCAAACACTTCGTTATTTTCGACGATGCACTGCTCATCAACAAAGACCGGCGGTTTTTAAACGTGTTCCGGGAAGTGGCCGAAACCCTGGACCTCCGTTTTCATACCCCCAACGGCCTGCACGTGGGTGAGATCGACCGGGAGACCGCGGACATTATGTTTCAAAGCGGTTTTAAGACCCTTCGTCTCAGTTTCGAGTCCACCTCCGACGAGTTGTTATCCCGGAGTTCCGGCAAGGTGACCGTAGACCAGATGGTCCGGGCCGTGGAGAACCTGGAGGCCGCGGGGTATGAACGGAAAGACCTGGGGGTTTATCTTCTTTTCGGTGTGTACGGACAGGAGGTAGACGAAATCGATGCGGCCCTTGATTTTGCCGGGGACCTGGGATTGGTACCCAACCTTGCGTATTATTCACCGGTGCCCGGGACCGTGGATTTTATCGAGCTTCAAACGGCCGGTGTGCTTTCCACGCCCGTGGATTTGTATGAAACCAACAAAATTTATTTTATTTACGAGAAAAGCGGGTTGACGCACGAGGAGATCAATGCGGTCAAAGAAAAAGCGTCCGCCATTGCCAGGGAAGTAAGGGGTAAGGGTAAGGGGTAAGAATACTGAATGTCATGGAAGCAGACCGCATGCGGCTGAAATGTCGGAGCCGCGCGACTTGCGTACCCGGTAAAATACCCCGCTCGCTTCCAGGATATTGCGAAATGTTTCGATCTCTTCCGCCCCCGGCGACTCCCATTTAAAATATGGCGAAGGATTGTAAGGAATAAGATTGATCTTACACCTCATGTCTTTTACAAAACCCGCCAACGCCCGCGCATGCTCTTGTGAGATATTGACCCCCCGGATCATGATGTACTCGAAAAATACCGGGAACCCCTCGGCATCGGTAAAACGCCGCACACTCTCTTTTAACATCTCCAAAGGATACTTTTTGTTAACCGGCATCAATGCCGAGCGCGTGTCATCGTCGGCGGCGTGAAGCGATACGGAGAGACGAACTCCGGGTTTATCCCGGCTCAAACGATCGATGCCGGGAACAATGCCGCAGGTAGAAAGCGAAATCTTACGTTTCGCAATATTAAGGCCCTTTTCATCGCGAAGGATATCGATGGCACGCAGCAGGTTGTCGTAGTTATCCAGGGGTTCGCCGGTACCCATGAACACAACATTGGTTATCGCTTCCCCATCGATCAGATCATCGGCCATGAATACCTGGTTCACCATCTCCGC